>Ga0105239_10001353_pt1 | contig 32991 bp, 26 predicted proteins | sample KBSC44metaG_FD_92761 | JGI IMG/M metagenome (GOLD analysis project Ga0105239, IMG submission 92761) | Corn rhizosphere microbial communities from Kellogg Biological Station, Michigan, USA - KBS C4-4 metaG | ecosystem: Host-associated > Plants > Roots > Rhizosphere > Soil | place: Michigan, USA...
GCCAGCCGGTGGCTCACCGGCAGCGCCGCGACCACCGGCTCCTCGCGCACCAGCTCGCCGATGATCTGGTCGTCGTCGACCTGCAGCCGGCCGAAGCCGACATCGATGCGGCCGGCCTTCAGTGCTTCCAGCTGCTGCACCGTCGTCATCTCGAACAGGCTCAGCTCGACCGCCGGCTGCGCCTCGCGGAAGCGCCGGATCACCTCCGGCAGCGCGCCGTACAGCGTCGACGGCACGAAGCCCAGGCCGAACCAGGTGCGGCCGCCGCCGGCGATCCGCGCCGTGGCCGCCTGCACTTCCGCCATGCGATCGAGCAGCTGCTGCGCCTGGACCTGGAAGAAGCGCCCGGCAGGCGTCAGGCGCAAGGGACGCGAGCTGCGGTCGATCAGCTCGGCACCGAGCTCGTCTTCCAGCGAGCGGATCTGCCGGCTCAGCGGCGGCTGCGCGATGTGCAGCTGCTCGGCCGCACGGCTGAAGCTCAGCTCGCGCGCGACCGCGGCGAAGTAGCGCAAATGGCGGAGTTCGAGGTTCATGGCGATGCTCCGGACAGGCCTAGTAGAAACCCGATGCTTCTATACCTTGAAGGTATTTTGCCGGACTCAATCGATATTGGACCAAACGCCTCGCAGCCACCAATATTCAAGCCATGAACACCCACCCCACCATCCACTCGATCGACGCCGTGCTGGTCGACCTGCCGACCATCCGCGCCCACAAGCTGGCGATGGCGACGATGACGAACCAGACCCTGGTGATCGTCCGCGTCGTCTGCAGCGACGGCCTCACCGGCATCGGCGAGGCCACCACCATCGGCGGCCTCGCCTATGGCGAACAAAGCCCCGAGGGCATCAAGAGCGCGGTCGACGACTACGTCGCCCCGCTGCTGCGCGGCGAAGACGCGACGCAGATCAACCGGGCGCTGCAGCGCGTCGGCCGCTCGGTGCAGGGCAACTCCTTCGCCAAGGCGGCGATCGAGATCGCGCTGCTCGACGCGCAGGGTCAGCGCCTCGGCCTGCCGGTGCACGCCTTGCTGGGCGGCGCGCTGCGCGACGCTCTGCCGGTGCTGTGGACCCTCGCCAGCGGCGATGCCGCACGCGATGTCGACGAGGCGCTGTCGCTGATCGAGGCGCGCCGCCACCGCGTCTTCAAGCTCAAGATCGGCAGCCGCGACTGGGCCGCCGACGTGGCCCACGTCGCCGCGATCCGCCGCGGCCTCGGCGACGAGGTGATGCTGACGGTGGACGTGAACCAGGCCTGGGACGAGCCGACCGCGGTGCGCGGCATCGCGGCCCTCGAAGCGGCGGGCGTCGGCCTGATCGAACAGCCGGTGGCGCGGCGCAACCGGCGCGCGCTGAAGCGCCTCGCCGCGCGCTTCGACGTGGCCATCATGGCCGACGAGGCGGTGCACGACGCGGTCGACGCCTTCGATCTCGCCGCCGACGGCGCGGCCGACGTCTATGCCCTGAAGGTATCGCAGGCCGGCGGCCTGTGGCCCACCCTGCGTGCCGCGGCGGTGGCCGATGCCGCCGGTGTCGGCATCTACGGCGGCACCCTGCTCGAAGGCAGCGTCGGCAGCATCGCCGCGGCGCATGTCTTCGCCGCCTGCCCGCAGCTCGGCTGGGGCACCGAACTGTTCGGCCCGCTGCTGCTGAAGGACGACATCGTCGTGCAGCGGCCCGAGTACCGCGACTTCGAATTGCAATTGCCGCAAGTCCCGGGACTCGGCGTGCAGCTCGATCTCGACAAGCTCGCTTTCTATCGCCGCGACCGCGCGTCGCATTCCGTTGCCGTGACTGCCTGAGGCCCGCCATGCTGTTCCAAGTCCAGATGACCGTGCGCCTGCCGCACGACATGCCCGCCGCGAAGGCCGATGAACTGAAGGCCCGCGAGAAGGAGATCGCGCAGGCCCTGCAGCGTGCCGGCACCTGGCGCCATCTGTGGCGCATCGCCGGGCGCTACGCCAACGTCAGCGTGTTCGACGTGGCCGACAACGCCGCGCTGCACGACACGCTGATGAGCCTGCCGCTGTTCCCCTACATGGACATCGAGGTGCAGGCGCTTTGCCGCCATCCCTCGTCGATCCATGCCGACGACCGCTGAATCACCCACCCACCCCCCGGAAGGAGACACTGAGATGAACGAACTGACCCAAGCCCAATTGCTCGAGCGCGTCACCGCCTCGAACCGCCCGAACGCCAACCCGCGGGCCCAGCAGATCGCCGCGCGCATCGTCGGCGACCTGTTCCGCGCCATCGACGATCTGGACATCAGTCCCGATGAATTCTGGATCGGCGTCGACTGGCTGAACCGCCTGGCGCAGAGCGGGCAGACCGGCCTGATCACCGCCGGCCTCGGCTTCGACCGCCTGCTCGACATCCGCTCGGATGAAGCCGACGAGCGCGCCGGCCGCGCCGGCGGCACGCCGCGTGCGATCGAAGGGCCGCTCTACATCGCCGGTGCGCCGCTCTCGAAATACGAGACGCGTGTCGACGAAGGTGAGGGACGCGGCGAAGTGATGGTGATGGAAGGCCGCGTGCTCGACGTCAACGGCCAGCCGGTGCCGCACGCGATCGTCGATGTGTGGCATGCCAACGAACTCGGCCGCTACTCGCACTTCGACCCGGACCAGGCCGAGTACGCGCTGCGCCGCCGCATCGAGACCGACGCGGCCGGCCGTTACCGCTTCCGCAGCTTCCTGCCGCCGGGCTACGCGATCCCGCCGGCGAGCCCGACCTCCGAGATCTTCGAAGCCCTCGGCCGCCACGGCAACCGCCCCGCGCACATCCACTTCCTGGTCGCCGCGCCGGGCCAGCGCACGCTGACCACGCAGGTGAACGTGCCCGGCGACAGCTTCATCGACGACGACTTCGCCTTCGCGACCCGCGACGGCCTGATCCTCGAGTTGCAGCCGAACACGCCGCCCGCCGGCTACGAGTCGCTCGGCGTCACCGCGCCGTTCACTCGCGTGCCGTTCGACTTCGTGATGCAGCCCGCGATCGACGAAGCCGAATCCGCCCCGACGGCCCGCCTGGCCCACGCGCTCGGCTGAGCCGGCGCCGCTCGCCGCCGTTCTGGCGGCGAGCTTCCCTGACACCCCACTCGCCCGACAGGCGCCGCGACTGCAGCGCCGGGGATGAACTCGGCCCACCGACAGGAGACTCCGATGAAGACGATCCCGATCTACCCCGACAACTCGGCCACCGCGCTGAAGAAGCTCGACGCCCTGCTCGAAGACGACCCGGTCCAGCACCTGCACCGCCTCGACCGCTCTGTCTTCACCGACGAGCAGTTGTTCGAACTCGAGATGAAATACATCTACGAGGGCAACTGGGTCTATCTGGCCCACGAGAGCCAGATCGCCAAGGTCAACGACTATCTGACCGTCTACATCGGCCGCCAGCCGGTGGTGATCACGCGCAGCAAGGACGGCAAGCTCAACGCGCTGGCCAACACCTGCACGCACCGCGGCGCGATCCTGTGCCGCCACAAGAAGGGCAACAAGTCGAGCTTCACCTGCCCGTTCCATGGCTGGACCTTCAACAACAGCGGCAAGCTGCTGAAGGTCAAGGACAACAGCCCCGAGGCCGGCTACCCCTCGAGCTTCAATTGCGAGGGCAGCCATGACATGAAGAAGCTCGGCGCCTTCGAGAGCTACCGCGGCTTCCTGTTCGGCAGCGTCAACCCCGACGTGAAGCCGCTCGTCGAGCACCTCGGCGAAGCCGCGAAGATCATCGACATGATCGTCGACCAGTCGCCCGACGGCATCGAAGTGCTGCGCGGCACCTCGACCTACACCTTCGACGGCAACTGGAAGCTCGGCGCCGAGAACGGCGCCGACGGCTACCACGTCTCGTCGGTGCACTGGAACTATGCGGCCACCACCAGCCGGCGCAGCGTCGACGGCAAGGTCGATACCGTGAAGGCGATGAACGCCGGCAAGTGGGCGCAGCAGGGCGGCGGCTCCTACAGCTTCAAGCACGGCCACCTGCTGCTGTGGACCAACTGGTCGAATCCGGAGGACCGGCCGCTCTACTCGCAGCGCGAGGCCTGGATCGAGAAGTTCGGCGAAGCGCGGGCGGACTGGATGCTCGGCAAGTCGCGCAACCTGTGCCTCTATCCGAACGTCTACCTGATGGACCAGTTCAGCTCGCAGATCCGCATCGTGCGGCCGATCTCGGTCGACAAGACGGAAGTGACGATCTACTGCATCGCACCGAAGGGCGAGGCGCCCGAGGCGCGTACGCGGCGCCTGCGCCAGTACGAGGACTTCTTCAACGCCACCGGCATGGCCACGCCCGACGACCTGGAGGAGTTCCGCTCCTGCCAGCACGGCTACAAGGCGCGCGCGGTGAAGTGGAACGACATGAGCCGCGGCGCGACGCACTGGGTCGAAGGCCCGGACGCGACCGCCGACCTGATCGGCCTGAAGCCCGACATGAGCTGCGTGAAGACCGAGGACGAAGGCCTCTACATCGGCCAGCACGAGTACTGGCTGCAGACGATGAAGCAGGCGTACGTCGCCGAACAAGAAGGAGCGCAATGATGCTGTCCTATCAATCCCTCCAGAGTTTCGTGTTCGCCGAAGCCCGCGCCCTCGACGAGAAGCGCTGGGAAGACTGGCTGGCGTGCTACGCCGACGACGTCGAGTTCTTCATGCCCTCGTGGGACGACGACGACTCGCTGACGACCGATCCGCAGAACGAAGTCTCGCTGATCTACTACCCCAGCAAGCAAGGCCTGGAAGACCGGGTCTTCCGCATCCAGACCGAGCGCTCCAGCGCGACGATGCCGGACACGCGGACGGGCCATGCGATCAACAACCTCGAGGTGCTGTCGCAGGACGAAGGCAGCTGCACGCTGAGCTTCAACTGGACCACGCACAGCTTCCGCTACGACATCGTCGACGTGTACTTCGGCAGCTCGCAGTACACGCTGGACACGAGCGGGCCGAAGCCGCTGATCAAGCGCAAGTACGTCGTCCTGAAGAACGACTACATCCACCACTTGCTCGATATCTATCACATCTAAAACACGCTGGAGACAAGCCATGAGCTTCAACATCGCACTCCAGTTCGAAGACGGCGTCTCGCGCATCATCCCGTGCGAGCCCAACGAACTGGTGGCAGACGCGGCCTACCGCGCCAAGATCAACATCCCGCTCGACTGCCGCGACGGCGCCTGCGGCACCTGCAAGTGCCACTGCGAGAGCGGCAGCTACACGATGGGCGACTACATCGAGGATGCCCTGGCCGACGACGAAGCCGCCGAAGGCTTCGTGCTGACCTGCCAGATGAAGCCGACCTCCGATTGCGTGGTGCGCGTGCCGGCTTCGTCGGCCGCGTGCAAGACCGAAGTCGGCGCGCACGGCGGCAAGCTGACAAGGATCGAGCGCGACTCGGCGACCACGGTCTCGTTTTCGCTGCAGGCGGAGCGGCCGCTGGCCTTCCTGCCCGGCCAGTACGTGAACCTGATGGTGCCGGGCAGCAAGCAGACCCGCTCGTATTCGTTCAGCTCCGCGCCGAACCGCAGCGAACTGGCCTTCCTGATCCGCGACGTGCCCGACGGCCTGATGAGCACCTACATGCGCCAGAAGGCCCAGCCCGACGACTTCATGATGTTCACTGGCCCTTACGGCAGCTTCTATCTGCGTCCTACCGTGCGCCCGGTGCTGATGCTGGCCGGCGGCACCGGGCTCGCACCCTTCCTGTCGATGCTGCTGTGGCTGAAGGACAACCCGACGCCGCAGCCGATTCGCCTGGCCTACGGCGTCAATACGAATCACGACCTGGTCGAACTGGCGACGCTCGAGGAACTGAAAGCCGCATTGCCCGACTTCGACTACTTCACTTGCGTGGTCGATCGCGAGAGCGGCCACCCGAAGCTCGGCTATGTGACCGAGCATCTGTCGGCCGAGCATCTGCATGACGGCAATGTCGACGTCTACGTCTGCGGCCCGCCGCCGATGGTCGAGGGCGTGCGCAAGTGGATCGCGGGCGCCGGCGTCACGCCGAAGAGCTTCCATTTCGAGAAGTTCTCGTCGGCCAACGAAGCGGTGGCGGCATGAGCGCGGTGGATCGGTTCAGCGGCAAGGTGGTGATCGTCACCGGCGCGGCGCAAGGCATCGGCCGCGGTGTGGCCTTGCGCGTTGCGGGGGAGGGCGGCAGCGTGCTGGCGGTCGATCGCGCCGAGATCGTCGGCGAAGTGGTGGGCGAGATCGTCGAGGCAGGCGGCAAGGCTCATGCCTTCCAGGCCGACCTCGAGACCTACGCCGGCGCCCAGGCCGTGGTGGCCGAATGCCTGGCGCGATTCGGCCGGGTCGACGTGCTGATCAACAACGTTGGCGGCACGATCTGGGCCAAGCCTTACGAGCACTACGAAGAGCAGCAGATCGAAGCCGAGATCCGCCGCTCGCTGTTCCCCACGCTGTGGTGCTGCCGCGCGGTGCTGCCGCTGATGGTGGAGCAGCGGCGCGGTGTGATCGTCAACGTCTCGTCGGTCGCGACGCGCGGCGTGCACCGGGTGCCTTACTCGGCGGCCAAGGGCGGCGTGAATGCCCTGACGGCCTCGCTCGCGATGGAGCATACGCAGCACGGTATCCGCATCAACGCTACCGCGCCAGGCGGCACCGATGCGCCGCCGCGCCGCGTGCCGCGCAACCAGACGCCTTCGACGCCGAGCCCGCAGGAGCAGGCCTGGTACCAGGGCGTGGTCGACCAGACCAAGGACTCGAGCCTGATGCAGCGCTACGGAAGCATCGACGAGCAGGTCGCGCCGATCCTCTTCCTCGCATCCGATGAATCGTCCTACATCACCGGCACGGTGCTCCCGGTCGCCGGCGGCGACCTCGGCTGAAGGGGTGGTGCCCCCCGGCTGCGGAGTACCGCAACCGACCCCCGCGGGGGTCGCCGGCCGCTTCGGAGCGGCCGCGCGCTGGCCGGCGCCTCCCGATCCCCAATCCACCTCCAACACATCGAGACAAGCCATGCGACACATCGACCTCCACCAACTCTCGGACGAGGCGCGCTTCAACCGCTTCCACGGCCGGGTGCTCTTCTGGTGCGCGCTGATCATCATCTTCGACGGCTACGACCTCGCGGTGGCCGGCATCGCCTTGCCGTCGATCATGAAGCAGATGGGCGTGAGCGCGACGAACGCCGGCTTCATGGTCAGCTCGGCGCTCTTCGGCATGATGTTCGGCGCGATCTTCCTCGGCACGATCGCCGACCGGATCGGCCGTCGCTGGGCGATCGCGATCTGCATTGCGCTCTTCAGCGTCTTCACCGCGGCCGCGGGCTTCACGCACGATCCGCTGAGCTTCAGCGCGATGCGCTTCCTCGCCGGTCTCGGCATCGGCGGCGTGATGCCGAACGTGGTGGCGCAGATGACGGAGTACTCGCCGCGCAGGATCCGCAGCACGATGGTAACCCTGATGTTCAGCGGCTACGCGGTCGGCGGCATGCTGGCGGCGCTGATCGGCAAGGGCATGATCGAGGCCTATGGCTGGTCTTCCGTCTTCATCGCTGCCGGGCTGCCGGTGCTGCTGATTCCTTTCATCCTGAAATCGATGCCCGAATCGATGCCGTTCCTGATCCGCTCGAATCGCCTGCCCGAGCTGAAGGCGATCGCGTCGCGGCTCGATCCCTCGTATCGCGCCGATGACGGCGACCGCTTCGCGCTGGCGCGCGAGGACCGGGCCGTCAGCGCGCCGATCCGCCGCCTGTTCCAGGATGGCCGCGGCTTCAGCACCCTGATGTTCTGGATCGCGTTTTTCATGTGCCTGTTCATGGTCTACGCGCTCAGCTCGTGGCTGACCAAGCTGATGGCCAGCGCGGGCTACAGCCTGGGCTCGGCGCTGACCTTCGTGCTGGTGCTGAACTTCGGTGCGATGCTCGGCGCGGTCGGCGGCGGCTGGCTCGCCGATCGCTTCCACATCAAGGTCGTGCTGGTCGGCATGTACCTGCTGGCCGCGGTCTCGATCAGCCTGCTCGGCCATCCGGTGCCGACGGGCCTGCTGTTCCTGCTGGTCGGCCTGGCCGGTGCCTCGACCATCGGCACGCAGATCGTGACCTATGCCTACGTCGGCCAGTTCTATCCGATGGCGGTGCGCGCGACCGGCATCGGCTGGGCCTCGGGCATCGGCCGCAGCGGCGCCATCCTCGCACCGATCGTGATCGGCACGCTGGTCGGCATGGCGCTGCCGCTGGGGCAGAACTTCATCGCGATCGCTGTTCCCGCGGTGATCGCGGCGGTCGCGGTGGCGCTGATCGACCACGGCCGCTCGACCGGCGGCGAGCGCACGGCCGAGCCGCAGGCCGTTGCGACGCCCGGCCCGTCGGCCGCGAGCGGCCGGTGAACCTGCTGTCTTCCCGCCGGGCGCGGCCGATTCAGGCCGGAGCGGGCTCGGCCGAGGCTTCCTGCCTCAGCCTGAACACGCTGAGCGCCTGCGCCAGGTTGGCGGCCTGATCCTGCAGGCTGCTGGCCGCGGCGGCCGCCTGTTCCACCATCGCGGCGTTCTGCTGCGTGCCGCCTTCCATCTGCGCGATCGCCTGGTTGATCTGCTCGATCTCGCTGGTCTGCACGCGGCTGGCGGTGGTGATCTCGCCCATGATGCCGGTCACGCGCTTCACGCTCTCGACGATGTCGCGCATGGTCTCGCCGGCCTCGGTGACGAGTGCGCTGCCATCGTCAATCTTCGCGACCGAGTTGCCGATCAGCACCTTGATCTCCTTGGCCGCCTCGGCCGAGCGGTGCGCGAGCCCGCGCACCTCGCTCGCGACGACCGCGAAGCCGCGCCCCTGCTGCCCGGCGCGCGCCGCCTCGACGGCCGCGTTCAGCGCGAGGATGTTGGTCTGGAACGCGATGCTGTCGATCACGCCGATGATGTCGACGACCTTCTTCGACGAGTCGTTGATCGAACCCATCATGCTGACCACGCCCGAGACCACCTCGCCACCCTTGACCGCGATCTCGCAGGCGGATGCGGCCAGACGGTTGCCCTGATCGGCGCTGTCGGCGTTCTGCTTCACGGTGTGGGTCAGCTTGCTGATCGACCATGCTGTCTCGCCCAGCGAGCCGGCCTGCAGTTCGGTGCGCCTGGAGAGGTCGTTGTTGCCGGAGGCGATGTCCTGCGACGCGGCCTTGACCGAATCGCCCGCGACGCGGATCTTGTGCAGCACGCCGTCGATGTTCGTCGCGAAGCGGTTGAAGGCGGCGGCGATCTCGGTCAGTTCATCGTTGCCGCGCTGCGGCAGGCGGTGCGTGAAGTCGCCTTCGCCGGCAGCGACGATCGCCGCGCGCAGCCTCCTGAGCCGGCGCAGCGCCTGCGTGATCATCCAGTACAGCAGCGAGGCGGCGACCAGCGCGAACAGCACCGTCGCCAGCGCCGAGGTGCTGAAGATCGAGCGCAACGCCGCGGTGGCTTCCTCGCGATCGAGCACGATCGCCATGCGCCAGGCGCTGCCGGGCACGGAGCGTACGTAGAGCAGGGTGTCGCGGCCGCCGAGCTGCAGCGCATGGCCGGCCTCGGAACCGTTGATCGCCGCGAGCGTCTCGCGGCTCAGGCTCGGGCTCAAACCATCGATCGGCTTCAGCGCGAGCGACTTGTCGGGATGCGCGATCAGAGTGCCGTCGGCATCGACGAGGAAGGCGTAGCTGCGCGGCGTCGGCTTGAGCGCCAGCACGCTGCTGACGACGGTGTCGAGCAGCACATCGGCCCCGGCCACCGCGGTGACGCTGCCCTTCGGGCCGACCGGCGCGGCGAAGGTGATCAGCAGCTTGCCGCTGCTGGCGCCGATGTAGGGCCGGGTCACGACCGGCTCGCCCGCAGCGTTCGCACGGCGGTACCACTCGCGCTGCGTCGGATCGTAGTCGGCCGGGCGCACGCGCTGCTGCGAGAACACCGCGTGTTTGTCGGGGTAGCCGATGAAGGTCTGGTCGAACTCGCCGGCACGCTCGGCGGCCTTGAGCGCGGGCAGCGCATCCGGCAAGTCCGCGGCGGCGGTCATCGACGAGACGGCCGCCTGCTTCGAGCGCAGCCACGCGGCGATCGCCTGGGACTGGGTGTCGGCCAGCTCGGCCATCTGATGATCCAGCTGCCCGAGCGTGTGCGCACGCGTGGTGAAGAAGTTCACGGCGGTGACCAGCACCATTGCGGCGACGACGATGAACACGCAGATGGCGACGAGCCGGGTGCGTAGCGACGAGAACATGCGGACCTCCTTCTCCCAACGATCACCGCATTTCGGCTTCGCCGGCATGAACTGAAGAGTTCTCGCACTTCCGGCGCAGTTTTGCAGCTTTGATTCGGCAGCTCCGCGCAAGGCTTGCCCGCCGATCGTGTCGTTATGCGCACAACCCCGTCAAGCCACCCGACGACTTCGCTGCGCTCGACGGTCCAATCCTTGGATGCCGATGACCCGCTCAAACCTGCCGTTCCCCGCATGACTGCTGCTGCCACTTCATCGCGGCACGTCTTCGTGCTGCTGCCCGCGACGCTCGACGTCGATCTCTGGCGTCGCCGCCACGACGGCGGCGAGGTGCCCGACGCCACGCCCTACGGCTATCACCACGCCGAGCGCTTCGGCTATCGGCTGAGCTACGGCCGCCCGCGTGTCGCGCCCGGCACGCGTCGCGGCCTGCTGGCCCGCGCGCTGTTCCGGCTCTTCGGCTTCGATCTGGCGCATGCCTGGCACAACCGTCGCGCGATCCGCGCGGCGCGCGCTGATGCACTCTGGTTCTACACCGAGCACGAGTTCCTGGCGGCCTTGCTGCTGCGCTGCCTCGGCCTGATCCCGGCGCTGCCGATGATTGCCCAGTCGATCTGGCTGGCCGACGAATGGCCGCGCGTCGGCCCGCTGCGCCGCGTGCTGTACCGCCGGCTGATGCAGGCTGCCGAAATCTGTGCCTTCAACTCGCCGGTCAACACCGAATTCGCGCGCCGGCGCGGCTGGGGGCGGCGGGTCGAACTGATCGACTTCGGCGTCTCGCTGGATTCGTTTCCGCTGGCGCAGCCGAAGATCCGGCGTGACGTGGAACGCATCCGCGTGCTCGCGATCGGCAACGACCGGCACCGCGACTGGCCGACTTTGCATGCCGCCTTCGCGAACCGGCGCGAGTTCGAACTGCGTGTTGCATCGACCACCTATCCCGAGCCGCTGCTGTGCGACAACATCGCCGTGTCGCCCGGCGACCAGGCCCATGTGCGCGCGCTCTACGACTGGGCCGACGTGATCGTCGTCCCGTTGACCGCCAACCTGCACGTCTCCGGCGCGACCGTCTCGTGCGAGTCGGCGGCGCTCGGCAAGCCGGTGGTCGCGACCGATACCGGCGGCCTGTCGCACTACTTCGGCCATGACCAGTTCTTCTTCGTCGCGATCGGCGATAGCGCGGCCTTGCGCGCGGCCGTGGCCGGCGCGATGGCCGATCCCGGAGCGACCGAGGCGCGGGTGCTCGCGGCCCAGCGGCGCCTGGTCGAACGCGAGTACACCACTGCGGCCTATGCGCGCCGCCATGTCGAGTTGACCGAGCGCCTGCTGGCGGCGGCCTCCGGCGCAGCGGCATAGACCCGCGGCGGTGCACACTGCATGGCCGCTGCATCTTCACGCCACGCCATGACCGACTCTCTCCTGCCCGCCCAGGGCCTGCACCCGACCGACGAACAGATCCTGCGCCATCTGCGCCGCTCCAACGAGGTCGCGAAACGTGCGGTCACGCTGGGGCATCACCCGTTCGGCGCGGTGCTGGTCGGGCCGGACCAGGAGACGGTGCTGCTCGAACAATGCAATATCGATTCGGTGAACCACGCCGAGTCGACGCTGGCACGCGTCGCGGCGACCAACTTCCCGCCCGAGTACCTCTGGGGCTGCACGCTCTACACCTCGGTCGAACCCTGTTGCATGTGTGCCGGCACCGCCTACTGGGCCAACATCGGCCGCGTGGTGTTCGGCATGACCGAGGCGCAGCTGCTCGCCGAGACCGGCAACCATGCCGAGAACCCGACGATGAGCGTGCCTTCGCGCTATGTCTACGACCATTGCCAGAAGCCTGTCGAACTGATCGGGCCGGTGCCAGAGATCGCGGCCGAAGTGGTCGCCTTGCAGCGCGAGTTCTGGGCGCGGCGCTGAGCGGCCGGGCCGCGGGCGGCTCGGCTACAGTGCAGCGCCATGGCCTATGAACTCCACTACTGGCCCGGCATCCAGGGCCGCGGCGAATTCGTGCGGCTGGCGCTGGAAGCGGCCGGCGCACCGTATGTCGACGTGGCGCGCGGCGCGGAAGAGGCGGGGCAGGGCATGTCCGCCTCGATGCGCTACATGCAGGACGGCAAGGTGGTGCATCCCCCGTTCGCACCGCCGTTCCTGAAGGACGGCGACCTTCTGATCGGCCAGACCGCGGCGATCCTGCAATACCTCGCGCCGCAGCTGAAGCTGGTGGCGCGCAGCGAGCAGGCCCGCAGCTGGACGCTGCAGATCCAGCTCACGATCGCCGACATGGTGACCGAGGCGCATGACACGCATCACCCGGTCGCCAGCGGCCTCTACTACGAGGAGCAGAAACCCGAGGCGCTGCGCCGCGCTGCCGATTTCTGCAGCGCCCGCATGCCCAAGTTCCTGCAGTGGTTCGAGGCCATCGTGGCGCGCAACCCGGGCGGCTCGCGTCATCTCGTCGGCGGCAAGCTCAGCTATGCGGACCTGTCGCTGTTCCAGCTCGTCGAGGGCCTGCGCTATGCGTTCCCGAAGGCGGCGGAGCGGGTGCTGGCGACGACGCCGCGCGTGGTGCAGCTGCACGACCGCGTCGCCGCGCTGCCGCGGGTGGCCGCGTATCTGAAGAGCGAACGGCGCATCCCGTTCAACGAGCAGGGCATCTTCCGGCGCTATCCTGAGCTCGACTGCTAGCGTCGCCAGGGCTTGCTGCATCTGGGTCCGCTTCATATACTGGATGGACATCCAGTAGTGCGACGGGGGAACCGGCGCATTCCCCGTCATGGCATTTCGCCCCTTCTCGCTGCCCGGCTATGCGGAACTGCATTGCCGCAGCAATTTCAGCTTCCTCACCGGTGCCTCGCGTCCCGAGGAGCTCGTCGAGCGCGCCGCGCGCCTGGGCTACAGCGCGCTTGCCATCACCGATGAATGTTCGCTCGCCGGCGTCGTGCGCGCCTACGCGCATGTGAAGAAGGAGCAGCTGCCGCTGCACCTGATCGTCGGCAGCGAGATCCAGCTCCGGCAAGCCCAGGCCGCGGGTCAGCGTGAAGCCGGTCCGCTGCACGCCCGCCTGGTTCTGCTCGCGCAATCGCGCCGCGGCTACGGCAACCTGTCGCACTGGATCACGGTCGCCCGCCGCCGGGCAGAGAAGGGCAGCTACCTGGCGCACCCGTCCGATCTCGAAGGCAAGGTACCCAATGCGCCGATGCTGGCCGGCCTGCCCGATTGCATGGCCTTGCTGGTGGCACGCCCGGATCAGCCGTTCGAGCAGCTCTTCGCCCACGCGATGTGGCTCAAGTCGTGGTTCCAGGAGCGCGCCGCCATCGCCATCGAGCTGCTGAACCGCCCCGGCGACGCCGTCTTGCGCGATACGGTGCAGCAGGTCGCGCTGCTCACCGGCCTGCCGATCGTTGCCGCGGGCGACGTGCTGATGCACCTGCGCTCGCGCAAGCCGCTGCAGGATGCGCTGGCCGCGACCCGCCTGGGCCGGCCGGTGGCCGATTGCGGTTTTGCGCTGGCCTCGAATGGCGAACAGCACCTGCGCTCGCGCACCCGCCTGGCCGCTGCGTACCGGCCGGAATGGCTGGCGCAGACGCTGAAGATCGCCGCCGGCTGCTGCTTCTCGCTCGGCGAGCTGAAATACGAATACCCGCGCGAGATCGTCCCGCCCGGCGAGACGCCCACCAGCCACCTTCGCCACCTGACCGAAGCGGGCATGGCCAAGCGCTTTCCGCCGTCGAAGTTTCCCGAGGGCGTGCCGGCCAAAACGCGCGCCACGATCGAGCATGAACTCGCGCTGATCGCGCAGCTGGAGTACGAGCCGTACTTCCTCACCGTGGCCGACATCGTGCGCTGGGCCCGTGCGCAGGGCATCCTCTGCCAGGGCCGCGGCAGCGCGGCGAATTCGCTGGTCTGCTATTGCCTCGAGGTCACCGAGGTCGACCCCGAGCGGGCGACCCTGCTGTTCGAGCGTTTCATCAGCGCCGAACGCAACGAGCCGCCGGATATCGACATCGATTTCGAACACCAGCGGCGCGAGGAGGTGATCCAGTACATCTATCGCAAGTACGGCCGCGACCGCGCTGCGCTGACCGCCGTCGTGATCAGCTACCGGCCGCGTTCGGCACTGAAGGACATGGGGCGCGCGCTCGGCATCGATCTGGATCGCATCGAGGCCGTCTCGAAAAGCCAGTACTGGTTCGACGGCCGCGGCATCGCGCCCGAGCGCCTGCGCGAGAACGGCTTCGATCCGGAGGCCCCGGTCACCCGCCTGTGGATGGAGCTGACGTGCCAGCTGATCGGTTTTCCGCGCCATCTGAGCCAGCATCCCGGCGGCTTCGTGATCGCGCGCGAGCGCATGCAGGAGCTGGTGCCGGTCGAGAACGCCGCGATGGAGGGCCGCAGCGTCGTGCAGTGGGACAAGGACGATCTCGACACCCTGGGCCTGATCAAGGTCGACGTGCTCGCGCTCGGCATGCTGAGCGCCTTGCGCCGCTCGTTCGAGTTCATCGCCGCGAAGACCGGCAAGCCGTTCACGATGACCGATGCCGAGGACGATGACGGGCCCACCTACGACATGATCTGCGCCGCCGACACGATCGGCGTGTTCCAGATCGAGAGCCGCGCGCAGATGAGCATGCTGCCGCGCCTGAAGCCGCGTTGCTACTACGACCTGGTCGTCGAGGTCGCGATCGTGCGGCCCGGCCCGATCCAGGGCGGCATGGTGCATCCCTTCCTGAAGAATCGCGAGCTCGAACTGGAAGAGACCGATTGCCCGCCCGCATTGAGGGAGGCGCTGGGCCGCACCAAGGGCGTGCCGATCTTCCAGGAGCAGGTGATGCAGATCGCAATGATTGCCGCCGACTTCACCGGCGGCGAGGCGGATCAGCTGCGCCGTGCGATGGCCGCGTGGAAGCGCAAGGGCGGGCTCGGGCCGTTCTACGACCGCCTCGTCGGCCGCATGGTCGAGAAGGGCTACGACAAGGACTACGCCGAGCGCATCTTCAAGCAGATCCAGGGCTTCGGCGAATACGGCTTCCCGGAGAGCCATGCCGCCAGCTTCGCGCTGCTGGCCTATGTCAGCAGCTGGATCAAGCGGCATCATCCCGATGCCTTCCTCGCCGGCCTGCTGAACAGCCAGCCGATGGGCTTCTACCAGCCGGCGCAGCTGGTGCGCGATGCGCGGGAACATGGCGTCGAGGTGCGCCCCGTCGACGCGCGCTACAGCGCCTGGGAGAGCCACCTCGAACCCTTGCCGCCGGAGCAGCGCCGCGTGATCCCGCCGATGCAGCATGCGCTGCAGGCAGTGCGGCTCGGGTTCAGCCTGGTGCGCGGCGTCTCGAAAGCGGCGGCCGATCGCATCGTCGCCGCGCGCGGCGAGGCGGCTTTCACGACCGCGGAAGACCTGGCGCGCCGCGCCGGGCTCGACGCGCGCGAGCTCGAGCTGCTGGCGCAGGCCGATGCGTTGCAAGGCCTCGCCGGCCATCGCCATCAGGCCGCCTGGGCGGTGAAGGGCATCGACGCACGGCCGACGGCGATGCTGCGCGATACCCGCGTGCAGGAAGACCTGGCGCTGCTGGCCGCGCCGCTGGCGGCCGAAGAAACGCTCGCCGACTACCGCGCCGTGGGCCTGAGCCTGAAGCAGCATCCCCTGGCCTTGCTGCGCGCCGAGCTCGATCGCTACCGCATCCAGCCTGCCGCGGTGCTGCGCAGCTACCCCGGCGGCCGCCTGGCGCGCGCCAGCGGCCTGGTGACGCACCGCCAGCGGCCCGAGACGGCCAAGGGCACCGTCTTCGTCACGCTGGAAGACGAAACCGGCCAGGTCAACGTCATCGTCTGGCCGCGTGTCGTCGACGAGCAGCGCAAGCCCTTGCTCGCCGCGCGTTTGCTGACGGTCTTCGGCCAATGGCAGCGCGAGGGCGATGTGATGCACCTGGTCGCGGCCAGGCTGATCGATCACACCGAGATGCTGCAAGGCCTGATCGCGCGCAGCCGGGATTTCCGTTGAAGATAATCCCCCGATGCTCTACGTGCTCTCACCTGCCAAGGCGCTCGACTACGAGACGCCGCTGCCCGAGGCCATCGCGAAGATGGCGACCAAACCCCGCTTCGTGCCGCATTCAGCCGAGTTGATCGACGTGCTCGCGCCGAAGTCGCGCGACGAGGTCGCGGCGCTGATGGATCTCTCCGACGATCTCGCCGAGCTCAACGTCGGCCGCTATGCCGCCTGGTCGAAGCGCTTCACCGCGAAGAACAGCCGGCCCGCGGTCTGGGCCTTCGATGGCGACGTCTACGGCGGGCTGGCCGCGAGGGAGCTGAGCGAAGTCGACCTGGCCTGGGCGCAGCAGCACGTCGCCATCCTCAGCGGGCTCTACGGCGTGCTGCGTCCGCTGGATCGCATGCAGCCGTACCGGCTCGAGATGGGCACCCGGCTCGCCACCGCGCGCGGCAGCGACCTGTACGCCTACTGGGGCGACACCATCTCACGGTGCCTGAACACCGCTCAGCCGCGCAAGAAGGGGGCGATCGTCATCAACCTCGCATCGCAGGAATACTTCCGCGCGGTCGATCGCAAGGCGCTGAAAGCCCGCGTCATCGACTGCGTGTTCGAAGACTGGAAGAACGGCGAGTACAAGATCATCAGCTTCTTCGCCAAGCGGGCGCGCGGCCTGATGGCGCGCCATGCGATCACGCAGCGCATCACCGAGCCCGGCGAGCTCGAGAGCTTCGGCGCCGAAGGCTACCGCTTCGCTCCCGAGGCCTCCGAGCCCGATCGCCTGGTGTTCCGGCGGCGCGTCGTTGCCGGTTGAGTGGAGTGTCTGCGGCAGCGCCGGTAAGGCTTCGTTTTTCCAGGTGCCCACGGACTCGTGATTTGGCAGAATCGTCCGCATGAGCGTTCAGCAAGTCACCCCTGAACTCCGCAACTGGATCGTGGCCCAGGCCAAGGCCGGCTGCAAACCGGAGGCCGTGCTCAAGGCGATGTGCGACAGCGGCTGGAACGAGGACATCGCGATCGATGCGCTCGAAACCACGATGCAGGGCTACCTCGATGAACGCACACGCGCCATCGTGCTGCCGCCCTGCTGCACGGTGCCCGATCCGGATCTGGAAGGCGCGCCGATCACGGTGCGCGCCGAGGATCGCGACGTCAGCATCCTGATGACGATGCAGCAGCCGCGAGTCGTCGTCTTCGGCGGGCTGCTGAGCGACGATGAATGCGACGAACTGGTCGCGCTGGCGCGGGTGCGGCTGGTCCGCTCCGAGACGGTCGACAACCAGACCGGCGGCAGCGAGTTGAACGCCGCCCGCACCAGCGAAGGCATGTTCTTCGCGCGCAGCGAAAGCCCGCTGGTCAAGCTGTTCGAGGCGCGCATCGCGGCCTTGCTGCGCTGGCCGATCGAAAACGGCGAAGGCCTGCAGATCCTGCGCTATCAGCCCGGTGCCGAATATAAGCCGCACTACGACTATTTCGATCCGAAGCAGCCGGGCACGCCGCGCATCCTCGAGCGCGGCGGGCAGCGGGTGGGCACCTTGGTGACCTACCTGAACACGCCGGCCCGCGGCGGCGCCACCACCTTCCCCGACGTCAAGCTCGAGATCGCCCCGGTGAAGGGCAATGCCGTCTTTTTCAGCTACGACAGGCCGCACCCGAGCACCCATACCCTGCACGGCGGCGCGCCGGTGATCGAAGGCGAAAAGTGGGTCGCGACGAAGTGGCTGCGGCAAGGCCGCTTCGATTGAACTGATCGCTGTCAACCGGCCTGTCGATGGCCGCGTTGTGCTTGCGAGCTGATCGCTCGCACTGCTTTCAACGCACCAACCCATCAATAGTTACGAGGGATTTTTCATGAACAAGCCTGTTGCCACCCTGATCGCCGCCGTGGTTGCCGCCACCTTCTCGATGGGCGCTTTTGCCCAGGCCGCTTCGGCCCCCGCCGCTGCGCCGGCCGCCGCCGCGAAGGAAACCACCAAGAAGGCCCCGGCCAAGAAGCACCACTCCAAGCACAAGGCTGCGGCTGCGAAGAAGGCCGCCGCCTGAGCGGATTTCGGTTTCGATGAAAAACCCGGCCTCGGCCGGGTTTTTTCTTGTCGCAGCCGAGCTCACGCCCGCCGTTTGCGTGCCTCCGGCGGCGCGTTGCTGCCGGCGGGATGAATGTTGATGTCGGCAAACGGCCGGCTGCGCTGGATGCGCTCCCACTTGCGCTGTTCCCAGGTCTGCGGGCCTTGCAGCGGCCAGCGCTCCAGCAGCGGATCGAGCTCGGCACGCGGCAGTCGGGCATAGGCCGGCGGCTGGCGCCTCAGGAACCAGCGGCCGCCGCGCAGCCGGCCGGGCAGGGCGACGTGCTGTTCGCTGACCCAGTACACACAGGCGTGCTGCTCCCAGAACGCCTGTCGCTCGAACAGCACCCGCCCCGAGAAGCCGGTCGTGGCGGGGAAGATCAGGTGTTCGTTCGCCAGTTCGACCACGGCATAGTTCATGTCGCCGGGATTCTGGCCCTGGTCGCGATAGACGAAGATCACGCGCAGGATCTCGTTCGAGCCGACGCTGTCGACCAGTTCGTCGCCGCGATGCAGGGTGATGCGGTCGCCAGACCAGGCGGTTTGCAGATGTTGTGACATGCGTGCTCCGCGAGTGAGGCACGGACCATAGGCGAGCTGCCGCCTGGCGGTTGTGACGAAGCGCGACAAGTTGCAAGCGGGCGCACGGCGCGCCTGCCGTCAGCGGCCCAGGGTCTGCAGTTCGCCCGATTCGATGAAGCGCAGCCCGGCGGGTGCCGCGGCCGTGGCGGCCCGCAATGCGCGTGCGACGACGGCCGCATCGATCGGCCGCCAGCGTGCCGGCACCCATTTGGAAACCGGGCCGACGAGGGCCGTGACCCAGCGTTCGGCAGGCCGTTCGGGCTGGCCGGTCGCGGCACGATCGCCGGTGAGCAGAGAAGGCCGGGCGATGATCACCGAGGCATAGCCCAGCTCGCCGACCGCGCGTTCCATCTCGCCCTTGGTGCGGTTGTAGAACACCGCGGAACGGGGGTCCGCGCCGAGCGCGGAGACGACCGCCAGGCGCTGCGCGCCGGCACGCCGTGCGCTGCGCGCGGTGTTCACGACGAGGTCGAAGTCGACGGCGCGAAACGCCTCGCGCGAGCCCGCGACCTTGATCGTCGTGCCGATGCAGCAATAGACGTCGTCGACCGCCGGAAAAGGCTTGGGCAGCCGCGCGAAGTCGACCACCTGCCAGCTCAGTTTCGGATTCGCCGGCAGGCTGGGCGCGGCGCGGCGCAGCAGCAGCAGGACCGAGCTGTAGCGCGCGTCGGCCAGCAGCTGCTGGACCAGTTCGCGGCCGATCAGCCCGGTCGCGCCGTACACCAGGGCCCGGCGCGAAACGAAGGTGCCGATGGGCTCGCCGTCGCCGCCGGACCGTGAAGCCATCAGCGCTTGCCGTTTTGCGGACGCGGTGCCGGCCTGCCGCCGGTGCCGTCACGGCGCGGTTCCGCGCGCGCGCCGGCCTGGGCACGCGGCGCACCGCCGCCGGAGCGGCCATCGCCCCGGCCGCGGCCGCCGCCACTGCCACCCGCGCCGCCGCGGCCACCGCCGTTGCCGTGGCCCGGATTCATGCTGCGCCGGCCGTTCGCGCCGAGCACCATGCGGCCGAGCACGATCGGCTCCGCCTTCTCGTTCGGGTTCGGCTCGAAGCCCTTGATCACCTCGCGCGGGATCGAGCGCTTGATCAGCTTCTCGATGTCGCGCAGGAAGCTCTCTTCGTCGACGCAGACCAGCGAGATCGCCTCGCCGGTCGAGCCCGCGCGGCCGGTGCGGCCGATGCGGTGCACGTAGTCTTCCGGCACGTTCGGCAGCTCGTAGTTGACGACGTGCGGGAGCTGGTCGATGTCGATGCCGCGTGCGGCGATGTCGGTCGCGACCAGCACCTGCAGGTCGCCGGTCTTGAACTCGGCCAGCGCCTTGGTGCGCGCGCTCTGGCTCTTGTTCCCGTGGATCGCCATTGCGCTGATGTCCTGCTTCAGCAAATGTTCGACCAGGCGGTTCGCGCCGTGTTTCATGCGCGTGAAGACGAGCACCTGATCCCAGTCGTTGGCCTTGATCAGATGCGTCAGCAGGTCCTTCTTCATCTCGCGGCCGACCGGGTGCACCTTCTGCTCGATCGTCTCGGCGGTCTGGTTGCGGCGCGCGACCTCGATCAGCGCCGGCTTGTTCAGGAGCTTGTCGGCCAGCGTCTTGATCTCGTCGCTGAAGGTGGCGGAGAACAGCAGGCTCTGCTTCTTCGCCGGGACGATCGCCAGCACCTTCTTGATGTCGTGGATGAAGCCCATGTCGAGCATGCGGTCGGCTTCATCGAGCACGAAGATCTGCACCTGGCTCAGATCGACGGTGCGCTGCTGATGGTGGTCGAGCAGGCGGCCCGGCGTGGCGACGAGGATGTCCACGCCCTTGCGCAGACGGTCGACCTGCGGCTGCATGCCGACGCCGCCGAACATCACCATCGACGAGAGGTTCATGTACTTGCCGTAGGTGCGCACGCTTTCTTCGACCTGCGCCGCGAGTTCGCGGGTCGGCGTCAGGATCAGCGCACGGATCGGGATGCGGCCCTTGGCATCGCGCACCGGCTTGTCGAGCGAGAGCCGATGCAGCATCGGCAAGGTGAAGCCGGCGGTCTTGCCGGTGCCGGTCTGGGCGCCGGCCAGCAGGTCGCCGCCGGAAAGCACCGCGGGAATCGCCTGCAGTTGAATGGGAGTGGGGGTGTCGTAGCCTTGTTCGTGGACAGCGCGCAGCAACGGTTCGGCCAGGCCGAGGGTATCAAAGGACATTTTTGGGGAGGGATATCGGCCTGTCGCTCACCGGGGTGGGCGCCAGTCGCAGGCTTTTGGGGAAAGCAGGCAGGGCGCGAAGAGCATGCGCCTCTGGTCAGAGGTGACCGGCAGCCTGGTGACTGGTAGCTGGGCTGCGTACTCGGGATTCTACCAGGGGACTGCGCGAATCGCGCGCGAACAGGACCGGCTTTCACCGCTTGTTGCGCGCTGTCGTCAGACTTCGGTCGCCATCAGCGCTTCGAGGAAGCGCCGCCGCCACCAGTGCACGTCTTCGGTCCGGATGTTTTCCAGCAGCGCGTTGTGGCGGCGTACCCGCTCTTCCAGCGGCATCTGCAACGCGCGCTGGATCGTGCCGGCCGTGCCCTGGATGTCGTAGGGATTCACCAGCAGGGCCTCGCGCAATTGCTCGGCCGCGCCGGCGAAGCGCGACAGCACCAGCACGCCCGGGTCGGCCGGGTCCTGCATCGCGATGTACTCCTTCGCGACCAGGTTCATGCCGTCGCGCAAGGGCGTGACCAGGCCGACACGCGCGCCCTTGTAGAGCCCCGGCAGGCGGCGCCGCGCGACGGTGCGGTGGATGTAGCGGATCGGCATCCAGTCGAGATCGCCGTAGGTGCCGTTGATCTCGCCGCACAGGCTGTCGAGCTCGCGGCGGATCCCGGCGTAGGCATCGACCTCCTCGCGCGACGGCGACGCGATCTGCACCAGGGTTGCGCTCATGCGGTTCTCCGGGTACTGCACCAGCAGCTCGCGGAACGCGCGGACGCGCTGCGGCAGGCCCTTCGAATAATCGAGCCGGTCGACGCCGATCAGCACCCGCCGCTTCGAGTACTGCTCCTTGATCATCTGGTAGCCGTCGCGCGCCTCGCGCGAGTTGCCCAGCTGGCGGAACTCGTCGACGTCGATGCCGATCGGGAAAACCCGCGCCACCAGGGTGCGGTTGAAGGCGCGGAAGTGGTGTTCCGACAGCCGTTCGGCATTGCCCTCGGCTTCGACGTAGCGCGAGAAGTGCACCAGATCGGATTCCGCCTGGAACCCCACCAGGTCGCAGGCGAACAGCGAGCGCATCAGCCACTCGTGGCTCGGGATCGCGGCCATCAGCAATTGCGGCGGCAGCGGGATGTGCAGGAAGAAGCCGATGCGGTGCCGGCTGCCCATGGCGCGCAGTTCGCCCGCCAGTGGAATCAGGTGGTAGTCGTGGATCCAGACGATGTCGTCATCGCGCAAGAGCGGCAGCAGCTTGTGCGCGAACATGCGGTTCACGCGCTGGTAGCCGGCGAGGTAGCCGGGGTTGAAGTCGGCCAGATCGAGGCGGAAGTGGAAGACCGGCCACAGCACGCCGTTCGAGTAGCCGGTGTAGTAGCTGTCGTGATCCTCGCGCGAGAGGTCGACAGTCGCGAGCGTGACCTTGCCGGCCTGCTCGACGCGCACCTTGCCTTCGCCCGGCGTGCCGCCTTCGGCCGCCTCGACGATCTTGCCGCTCCAGCCGAACCACAGGCCGCCGCTCTGATGCAGGGCATCGCCGAGAGCCACCGCGAGCCCGCCGGCGGCAGGCTTGCGCGGGTCGGCGACCCGGTTGGAAACGATCACGAGTCTGGTCATGCAGCGGGAGGTCTCTTTGCGGAAGGGGAGGCGAGATGCCTGTCCAGCTCACGCAGCCAATCGCGCATGGCCGCCGGCGACAGGAGGCGCTGCTGCGCCAGGCTGGGGCCTTCGCCGACCTTGATGCCGATGCCGCCGCGCGCCTGCACCGCGGCGAAGCCGGCTTCGTCGGTGGTGTCGTCGCCAGCGAACACCGCGTGCCGGCCGATGAAGGGCGGCTCGGCGAGGAAGGCATCGATCGCACGGCCCTTGCCGACAAGCGCCGACTTGATCTCGGCCACGCACTTGCCATGCAGCAGCGCCAGGCCCGGCGTCGTGTCGACGATGCGCCGGGCTGCGGCAAGGCACAGCGCCTCGCACTGCGGCGCGAGGCGGTAGTGCAGCGCGAGCGAGCCGGTCTTGCGTTCCAGCAGCACGCCGGGGTGGGCATCGGCCAGCGCCTGCAACGGTGCAGCGAGCTCGTCGTCGATAGCGTCGACCGGCAGATGCTGCAGCACGCCGTCGGCGCGGCGTCGTTCGGTGCCGTGCACGCCGGCCGCCGGCAGCGCCAGCGGCGCGAGGAAGGCATCGATCTGCGCCAGCGGCCGTCCGCTGACGATCGCCAGCGCGCCGCCCAGTTGCCGCTGCAGCGAGGCAAGCAGCTCGACCAGGCCGGGCTCGACCGACACGGCTTCCGGCCGCTCGACGATGTCGACGAGCGTGCCGTCGAAGTCCAGGAACAGGGCACTCTTTGCGTCGACGCCCGTCATCAGCGCTTGACGTGCAGCTTGATCCAGGCGGCGTAGGCGTCGACCCAGGTCTGCAGGAACTTCTTCGTCTCCTCGCTCGAGACATTGCCCGCGTCGTCGATGAGCCCTTCCTTGAACTGCAGGAAGGCCTCGGGCTGGCCCAGCGTCGGCAGATTCAGGTAGGCCAGCACGTTGCGCAGGTGCTGCTGCGACAGCGCGGTGCCGATCGCGCCGACCGAGATGCCGATCACGCCCGCCGGCTTGGTGCCGAACGAGCTCTGGCCATAGGGCCTCGACGCGACGTCGATCGCGTTCTTCAGCACGCCCGGGATCGAGCGGTTGTATTCGGCGGTGACGAAGAGCACCCCGTCGGCCGCGGCGATCTCCGATTTCAGCCGCTTCACCACGTCCGTCGGGCTGCCGTCGTGATCCTGGTTGTAGAGCGGGAGGTCGTCGATGCGGATGTGTTCGAACGTGAATCCGGCAGGCGCGAGTTTTGCAAGCGCGAGCGCCAGCTTGCGATTGAACGAATCCTTGCGCAGGCTGCCGACCAGGACGGCAACGCGGTAGTTGTCACTCATGCATCTCTCCTCGGGGGGTGGCTGGGAGCTGGGACTGTAGTCGCCCCGGGGTTTCCCCCATCGCGAGTGCGGCGACCGGGGGCGGCGCTTTGGTGCGGGGTATCGGCAGTCCGGGATAATCGGGCATTGCCAGGCCTGAAGCGCACCCCGCGCCATCCCGTCTCTCCCGCGGCCCGGCTGTCACCAACGAGCACTTTGATCACACCATGGCGCAATACGTTTTTACGATGAACCGGGTGGGCAAGATCGTCCCGCCCAAGCGACAGATCCTCAAGGACATCTCGCTGTCCTTCTTCCCCGGCGCCAAGATCGGCGTGCTCGGCCTGAACGGCTCGGGCAAGTCGACCCTGCTGAAGATCATGGCCGGGCTCGACAAGGACATCGAGGGCGAGGCCGTGCCGATGCCCAACCTGAACATCGGCTATCTGCCGCAGGAGCCGCAGCTCGACCCGGCGCAGACGGTGCGCCAGTCGGTCGAATCCGGCCTCGGCGGCGTGATGGCGGCGAAACAGCGGCTGGACGAGGTCTATGCCGAATACGCCGAGCCCGATGCCGATTTCGACAAGCTCGCCGCCGAACAGGCCGAGCTCGAAGCCATCATCGCCGCGGCCGGCAGCGAGAACACCGACCTGCAGCTCGAGATCGCCGCCGACGCGCTGCGCCTGCCGCCGTGGGACGCGCAGATCGGCGTGCTCTCCGGCGGCGAGAAGCGCCGCGTCGCGCTGTGCCGCCTGCTGCTCAGCAAGCCCGACATGCTGCTGCTCGACGAGCCGACCAACCACCTCGACGCCGAGTCGGTCGAGTGGCTGGAAATCTTCCTGAAGCGCTTTTCCGGCACCGTGGTCGCGATCACCCACGATCGCTACTTCCTCGACAACGCGGCCGAGTGGATCCTCGAGCTCGACCGCGGCCGCGGCATTCCGTACAAGGGCAACTACAGCACCTGGCTGGAGCAGAAGGAGCAGCGCCTCGAGCAGGAGCAGCGCACCGAGGATGCGCGCACCAAGGCGATGAAGGAAGAGCTGAAGTGGGTGCGCTCGAACGCGAAGGGCCGCCAGGCCAAGAGCAAGGCGCGCCTGGCGCGCTTCGAGGAGCTGTCCGACGTCGACTACCAGAAGCGCAACGAGACCAACGAGATCTTCATCCCGGTCGCCGAGCGGCTCGGCAACGAGGTGATCGAATTCGACGGCGTGAGCAAGAGCTTCGGCGACCGCCTGCTGATCGACAACCTGAGCTTCAAGGTGCCGCCGGGCGCGATCGTCGGCATCATCGGCCCGAACGGCGCCGGCAAGTCGACCCTGTTCCGCATGATCCAGGGCAAGGAGAAGCCGGACAGCGGCGAGGTGATGATCGGCAAGACTGCGAAGCTCGCCTTCGTCGACCAGAGCCGCGAAAGCCTGGAAAACGCGAAGACGGTGTGGGAGGACGTCTCGGGCGGGCTCGACAACATCGTGGTCGGCAAGTTCGTGATGCCGAGCCGTGCCTACATCGGCCGCTTCAACTTCAAGGGCAACGACCAGCAGAAGCAGGTCGGCAGCCTGTCCGGCGGCGAACGCGGCCGGCTGCACCTGGCGAAGACGCTGGCGCAGGGCGGCAATGTGCTGATGCTCGACGAACCGTCGAACGACCTGGACGTGGAAACCCTGCGCGCGCTGGAAGACGCGCTGCTGGAGTTCGCCGGCTCCTGCATGGTGATCAGCCACGACCGCTGGTTCCTCGACCGGATCGCGACGCACATCCTGGCTTGCGAAGGCGATTCGCAATGGTTCTTCTACAGCGGCAACTACCAGGAATACGAGGCCGACAAGAAGAAGCGGCTGGGCGAGGAGGGGGCGAAGCCGCACCGTCTGCGCTTCAAGGCCTTGCGCTGAGTGGATGGGGCACCCGGCACCGGGGGGGTACCGGCCGCTACGGAGCGGCCGGGCGCTGGCCGGCGCAGCGATTCGCTCTCACACTCTGAGGCCGGCCGAATCCCGAATGGGGGAACCGGCTGCATCGAGAATGGTCGATCCCTCCGGCCCCTCTGCTGCGCGCCCGATCACATGACACGTTCGACCCTGCCCGTTTTTTCCTCCGTGGCCGCAGCCGTCGCGCTGCTCGGGGCCTGTGCGACGGTGAGTCCGCCGCCGGCCGCTGCGCCCGCGGCAGCCGGGGCGCCGCCCCCGGCGACCACCTGGACGGCGGGCAGCCCGGTGCCGCCACCGGCCGCCTCGGGCAGCACCGCGCGTCCGGCCAGCGCCGCTTCGGCAGCATCCGCGCCGCAGCCGGCGGCCTCCGCCGCCTCGGCGCCCGGCACGCCGCCGCCTTTCGCCACCGTGATCAAGGACGCGAAGAAGATCGACGGCTTGTTCACGATGTACCAGAAGGACGAGAAGGTCTGGCTCGAGCTGAAGCCGAGCGACCTCGGCAAGCCCTTGCTGTTCTCGCCCAAGCTCGCCGGCGGCATCGGCGAGGCCGGCATCTTCGGCGGCAGCATGAACCTGCGCGGCGCGGCGACCGAGGAGCAGCTGGTCGAGTTCCGCCGCGTCCACAACCAGATCCAGCTGATCGCGCGCAATTCGGAGTTCTTCGCCAAGCCGGGCACGCCCGAAGCGCGTGCGGTGACGGCAGCGTTTTCGCCCAGCCTGCTCGGCAGCAGCCCGGTCGCGAGCCAGCCGCAGCCGGAGCGCAAGTCGATCCTCATCGACGCTTCCGGGCTCTTCGCGAGCGACATGCTCGGCTTCGGCCAGGCCTTGCAGCGCGCCTATCGCCAGGGTTATGCCTTCGACGGGCGCAACTCCGCGGTGCTGAACGTGCGCGGCAAGACCGATTCGGTGGTCTTCGAGGTGCAGAACCACTACGCCACCGCGTCGATCGCGCTGCCGCAACCGAACACGCCGCCCGGCGCGCCGGTGCCGACCGCGCCGCGCACCCTGCCGGACGCGCGCAGCCTCTTTCTGCAGCTCGAATACTCGCTCGCCCGCCTGCCGGAGGAGCCGATGAAGCCGCGCGCTGCGGACCCGCGTGTCGGCTACTTCCAGACCTTGCAGCAGGACTTCAGCGACGATCTCGCGCGCTCGCCGCGCCAGCGCTATGTCAATCGCTGGCGGCTGGTGAAGAAGGACCCGGCGGCAGCGCTCTCCGAGCCGGTCAAGCCGATCACCTACTGGCTCGACCGCAGCATTCCGCTGAAGTACCGCGCAACCATCACCGCCGGCGTGCTCGAATGGAACAAGGCCTTCGAGAAGATCGGGTTCAAGAACGCGATCGCGGTGCGCCAGCAGCCCGACGATGCCGACTTCAGCACCCTCGATTCGGACGTGCCGTCGATCCGCTGGGTGACCAACGTGAGTCCGCAGTACGGCGCGATCGGCCCGAGCCACGTCGACCCGCGCAGCGGCGAGATCCTCGATGCCGACATCGCGATCGAGAGCCTCTCGTCGCGCGCGATCCGCGCTCAGCGCTCGCAGATCCTCGGCGGCACGCCGGCGGCCGAATGGGCGTCGCTGATGCAATTGCCCGATGCGATGCCGACCACGCTGCCCGGTGGAGCGCCGGTCGGCAGCACCGCCCAGCCCCACGATCCGAAGGCCTGCGAGTACGCCGACTTCGCGGCCGAGCAGCTCGGCTACATGATGGACGTGCTCGAGGCGCGCGGCGACATCGATCCCGACAGCCCCGAGGCGCAGCGATTCGTGCTCGACTACCTGAAGGACGTGACGATGCACGAGGTCGGCCACACGCTCGGCCTGCGCCACAACTTCCGCGCTTCGCGCTTGTATAGCCAAGCCGAGCTGGAGGACGACACGTTCACGCACGATCACAGCCTCTCCGGCTCGGTGATGGAATACCTGCCGCTGAACCTGCCGAGCCCCGGCCACAAGATCGGCACCTCGTCGCAAGCCACGCTCGGGCCCTACGACTACTGGGCGATCGAATACGCCTACAAGCCGCTGGAGCCGGCCAAGGAGGCCGATGCGCTGCAGCAGCTCGCGGCGCGCAGCAGCGAGCCTGAACTCGCCTACGGCACCGACGAGGACAACTTCCTCGGCATCGACCCGGAGTCGCTGCAGTTCGATCTCGGCAACGACGTGCTCGCTTTCGCGCGCAAGCGCTTCGAGATCGCACGCGACCTGCTGGCGCGCCAGGAGGTCCGCACGCTCAAGCCGAGCGAGGACTATTCGGTGCTGCGGCGTTCGCTCAACTTCGCGCTGCGCGATGTGGCGCGCTCATCCGGCGCGTTGGCGCGGCAGATCGGTGGCGTGCGCACCTTGCGCGACTACCCCGGCAGCGGCCGCGATCCGCTGGAGCCGGTGTCGCCGCAGGCGCAGCGCGCGGCGCTCGAGGTGCTGGCCAAGGGCGTGCTGTCGCCCGACGGCCTGCGTGTCTCGCCGGCGCTGCAGCGGCGCCTCGCCCCCGACTATCTGGAACGCACCGATGCGGTCTTCAGCGGCGAGAACGTGGTCGCGACCGACTACTCGCCGGTGCAGGCGGTGCTCGAGATCCAGAACGCGCTGCTGACGCATCTGATGAGCGACGGCGTCGCGGTACGCGTGCTCGACAGCGAGACCAAGGCCGAGCGGCCCGCCGAAGCGTTCCATCTCTCCGAGCTGTACCGCCGCATCACGCAGGAAGTCTGGGGCGACCTGGGCCGCGGCGACATCCCGGCGCAGCGCCGCGAGTTGCAGCGCGAGCACATCAACAAGCTCTCGGCGGCGCTGCTGCGGCCGGCTTCGCAGAGCCGCGCGGATGCGCGCAGCCTGACGCGTGTCGAGGCGCAGACCCTGCTGGCGCGGATCAATGCGGCGCTGAAGTCGGCGAGCGGCCTGAGCGCCGAGTCGAAGGCGCATCTGCAGGACAGCGCCGAGTCGCTGGGCCTGGCGTTGACCGCGAAGCTGCAGCGCGCCGGGGCGTGATCGGCTAGCAAGCCTCGGTGCGCCGCTGCAGCCAGGCAAGCGCCTCGCCGCTCACCAGCGGCGAGAGGCGCCGCCGCACCTCGGCGTGATAGCGGTTCAGCCAGTCGATCTCGTCGACGCGCAGCAGCGAACGATCGATGCTGCGGGTGTCGATCGGGCACAAGGTCAGGGTCTCGAACTCGAGGAATTCGCCGAACTCGTTCGACACCGCCGGCTGGTTCAACACCAGGTTCTCGATGCGGATGCCCCACTGGCCCGGCCGGTACAGTCCCGGTTCGATCGACGTGATCATGCCCGGCTCCATCGCCATCGTGGCTTCCGGCAGCGCCTTGCTGATCGACTGCGGCCCTTCGTGCACGTTGAGGAAGTAGCCGACGCCGTGGCCGGTGCCGTGGCCGTAGTCCAGCCCCTCGGCCCAGATCGGCGCGCGTGCGATCGCGTCGAGCATCGGCGAGAGCGTGCCGCGCGGAAAACGCGTGCGGCTCAGCGCCATCGTGCCCTTCAGCACCAGCGTGTAGTCGCGGCGCATCGCGTCGCTCAAGGTGCCGATCGGCCAGACGCGGGTGATGTCGGTCGTGCCGCCGAGGTACTGGCCGCCCGAGTCGATCAGCAGCAGGCCGTCGCCTTCGATCACTGCATGCGCATCGGGCAGCGCGCGGTAGTGCGGCATCGCGCCGTTCGCGTTGAAGCCGGCGATCGTCGGGAAGCTCAGGCCGACGAAGCCGGGCCGGCGCGCGCGTGCGGCACTCAGCTGCTCGTCGATCGTGATCTCGGTGATGCGCTCGCGGCCGAGCGCCTGCTCGAACCAGGCGTAGAACTCGCACATCGCCGCGCCGTCCTGTTCCATCGCCTGGCGCACGTGGGCCGCCTCGTCGGCGGTCTTGCGGCTCTTCATCAGCGTGCTGGGGTTGATCGCCTCGATCACATGCACGCCGCCGTTGACATTCTGGCGCAGCCCGAGCGTGACGCGGCGCGGGTCGATCAGCAGGCTGCTGCCGCTCGGCAGCGCCGCGAGGGCGCCGGCCGCGTCGGCATAGGGCGCGAGCCGCACGCCGTCGGCGGCCAGCACCTCGCGCAATTCGGCCGGCACCTTGCCGTCCGCGATGAAAAGCCGGGCGCTGCCGGCGTCGATCAGCGCATGCGCCAGGAACACCGGGTTGTAGCTGACGTCCGAGCCGCGCAGGTTGAAGAGCCAGGCGATGTCGTCGACGGTGGAGATGAAGTGCTGCGCAGCGCCGTGGCGTGCCATCGCGGCGCGCACCTGCATGAGCTTCTCGGCGCGTGTCAGCGGCGCTTCGGGTGCGAGGTGTTCGTAGACCGGCGCCGTGGGCAGGGCAGGGCGCGGCTGCCAGACGTCGTCGATCAGATCGACATCGGTGCGCAGGATCACGCCGGCGTTCTGCAGCACGCTGCGCAGGGCCTGCGCTGCGGCGAGGCCGAGGACTTGCCCGTCGACGAGCACGGTCTGCCCGGCAGGCACCTCGTTGGCCAGCCAGTCGAGGTGCAGCGACGAGTTGCCGCTGGGGATCTTTACCAGCTCGATGCCGGTGCCGGCGATCTGCGCTTCGGCCTGCACCCAGTAGCGGCTGTCGGCGAAGAGAGCGGCGCGCGTGCGTGTCACGACCAGCGTGCCCATCGAGCCGGTGAAGCCGGAGAGCCACTCGCGGGCCTGCCAGCGCTGCGGCAGGTATTCGGACAGATGCGGATCGCTGGACGGCACCAGCACCGCTGCTGCGCCGTGGTGCTGCAAGGCCTCGCGTACACGTTCGAGGCGCAGGCGAATGGGCGAGGTGCGGGTATCCATGGCGGGCTCCGATAGGGGCGACGACGCTGCGCGGCCCGTGCCCGGCACCGCGCTGCGCAGGGCGCCCATTCTAGGAGTCCGACGGCGAGACCAGCCCGGCGGAGCGGCTTCGCCCTCGTGCCGTCACGCCATGTTCGGCGGCACGATCTTCAGCCGGTTCATGTGGCGATAGAAGGTCGAGCGCGGCATGCCGATTTCGCGTGCCGCCAGGGTGACGTGCCAGTGATGGCGCTTCAGCGCGGTCAGCAGCCGTTCGCGCAGCGGCTCGGTGGTGGGGCGCGGCGGTGCTTCTGCGAGCGATGCCGTGTCGGCGACCGGCGCGGCCTGCCGTGACGCTGCCTGGGCCTCTTCGACGATCTCCGGCGGGAACGCCTGTAGCGACAGCCGCTTCCCGTCGCCGAGCGCGCAGGCATAGCGCAGCGCATGGCGCAGCTGGCGGATGTTGCCGGGCCAGGGATATTTTTTCAGCAGCTCCACCGCCTCGCGCTCGATCTCGATCCACGGCTGGCCGATGGCCGCGCCTTCTTCGCGCAGCAGCCGGCGGATCACGTCGGCGATGTCGTCGCGTTCGCGCAGCGGGGGCAGGCGGAACACCGCGCCGCTGAGGCGGTAGTAGAGGTCGGCGCGGAAGCGCCCGGCCTGGATCAGGGCTTCCAGCGACTGGTGCGTCGCGCAGATCACATGCAGGCTGACCGTGGTCGGCTGTTCGGCGCCGAGCGGCAGCACCTCGCCTTCGGCCAGCACGCGCAGCAATCGGCTCTGCAGCAGCAGCGGCATGTCGCCGATCTCGTCGAGGAAGAGCGTGCCGCCGTCGGCCTGCACGATCTTGCCTTTCGAGCCCTGGCTCTTCGCGCCGGTGAAGGCGCCGTCGCGGTAGCCGAAGAGTTCGCTCTCGATCAGGCTCTCCGGGATCGCGGCGCAGTTCAGCGCGACGAAGGGCCGTGCGCGCCGCTGGCTGTGCGCATGCAGCGATTTGGCGAAGGCCTCCTTGCCGGTGCCGGTCTCGCCCAGCAGCATCAGCGGGATGTTGCCGTTGGCAAGCTTTCCGGCCTTCGCGACGATCTCCTTCAGGCGCCTGTCGCCGGTCGCGAGATGGCCGAAGGCATCGGGCGGCACGTCGGTGCTCGCGGCGCCTGGCGCGGCGCTGGGTGCCGGCTGATGCAGCGCCGGCTGCGGCCGTGCCGGCGCACGCAGCACGCCGTACACGAGGCGCCCGCTGGCCGAGACGCGCAGCGGCAGCGCCAGCCCGGGCGCGGCATGGGCGCTCGCGAACATCTGCTCGACGCTGCAGCCGAACAGGTCTTCGATCGAGGTCGGCAGCTTCGGCTCGTACAGGCCGAGCAGATGCTGCTTGGCGGGCCGGTTCGCGCCCACCAGCTCGCCGGATTCGTTGAAGGCGAGCAGCCAGTCGGTCTCGGGCGAACGATGATCGACGCGCGGGCTGACCGAGAGCCGCCAGTGGCGCTGCAGCGAGCGCTCGGCATAGGCGTTCTCGATCAGCAGCGCCTTCTCGTTGACGAGGTGGAAGACCAGCGCCTGGCTGTCGCGGTTGTACGGCGAATAAAGCGTCGAGGCATCGAGCACCGCGATCAGCTGGTCGTCGATGCCGAACACCGGCGCCGCGCTGCAGCTGAGCGCGATGTTGTCGGCGCGGAAGTGCTCCTGCTTGTGCACCAGGGTCGGACGCTGGTTGATGATGGTCGTGCCGATGCCGCAGGTGCCTTCCTCCTGCTCCGACCAGCAGATGCCGACGCGCACGCCGGCGTTGCGGAAGCGACCGTCCGCATCGTTGCCCTTGCGATGGTCGATGGTCGAGCCGTAGGCGTCGGTGAGCAGCACGCAGTAGTTGGCGGCCGAGACGTGGCGGTCGAGATCGTCGATGTGTGGCTTGGCCACTTCGAGGAATTCGCCCATGCGCTCGGAGGCTTCGCGCAGCTCGGAAGCGGTCAACACGCGACGCCCGCGACGGCGGCCCGGATCGAGCCGGTGCCGCTCCACCGAGCGCTGCCAGGATTGCTGCAGCCAGTCGTCCATCGTCACGCCCATCGGGCCTCGTTCCACCACGCTCAGCACGTTCGCGATATGCGATCGACCTTCACTGCTCTCCATCGGGGCGCTTCCCAGCAAGGGCTGCACACACGGCCGGCCGGAAGGCCGGAGGTCTGTGCCGGGTTTGGCGCGCGCCGCCCCTCCAGGGGCGACGCGCGCTGGCCTCTGGTCTGTGGTCCTGCCTCCGCGCTCAGGCCGGCGAAGCCAGCTGATCGCGCAGCGGCAGGGCGCGGATGCGCTTGCCGGTCGCGGCGTTGATCGCGTTCATCAGGGCCGGAGCGATCACCGGCACGCCGGGCTCCCCGACACCGCC
>Ga0105239_10001354_pt1 | contig 32956 bp, 25 predicted proteins | sample KBSC44metaG_FD_92761 | JGI IMG/M metagenome (GOLD analysis project Ga0105239, IMG submission 92761) | Corn rhizosphere microbial communities from Kellogg Biological Station, Michigan, USA - KBS C4-4 metaG | ecosystem: Host-associated > Plants > Roots > Rhizosphere > Soil | place: Michigan, USA...
CCTCTTAGCTTAAATTTGTACTATGGAATCCACCTCCCATATAAAAATAAAAAAGATCAGTTCCGGCAAACTGACCGACGCAGAAGACGATCTGGCGGTAGAAGAACCGCTTGAAATTCAAATGGCATGGCAGGCTGCCACCGGTTATATGCAGAAAAATATTTCTGTTACCATGCGCACTCCGGGCCATGACGAAGAGCTCGCGGCCGGTTTTGTATTTACAGAAGGGATTATTCAACATATTGACCAAATAAAGCATATTCAGGCTGGCAATAACACGGCACTGATCACGCTGGCGCCCGGCGCCATGCCGCAATTACAACAGGCCGAGCGGAATTTTTATACCACTTCCAGCTGCGGGGTTTGTGGCAAAACGGGCATTGATGCTATCAAAACCGTATCTGTGTTTGATAACGGTCCGGATGATATTATTTTGCCCACCGCCATTTTTTATGGTTTGCAGAATGATCTTCAAAAAAAGCAGCCCCTGTTCGAAAGCACCGGTGGTATGCATGCTTCTGCCCTTTTTGACCTACATGGTAACTTCCTGATCCTGCGCGAAGACGTGGGCCGTCATAATGCACTGGATAAAGTGATCGGCAACGCATTTCTGAACAGGCAGTTACCTTTGCATGAAAGCATTTTACTGCTGAGCGGACGTGCAGGCTTTGAGCTGATACAAAAAGCGATCATGGCAGGTATTCGCGTTATTGCTGCCGTAGGAGCCCCGTCGAGCCTGGCGGTACAACTGGCAACAGAAGCGGGCATTACCCTTATCGGTTTTTTACGGAACGAACGGTTTAATGTGTACAGTGGGGCACAACGTGTGCATGTTACTATTTAAATTCTTTCTATGAACAACAACGACATTAACAATATTCCCGGCGCAGAGAATCCTGAGAAACTGACGGGATTAAAACTGGGGTCCGTTAAAGAGGCAGCAGCCGGCCTGCCGGCCATTATGGAATCCTTTAAACAGGTGGTTGGCGAAGCAGGTCTTGTACGCGGATTAAAAGCACTGAACCATCTGAATAAAAAACAGGGATTCGATTGCCCCAGCTGCGCATGGCCCGACCCGGATGACGAGCGCTCATCCCTTGGAGAATATTGCGAGAACGGCGCCAAAGCCATCGCCGAAGAAGCGACACAGAAAAAACTTACACCCGATTTTTTCGCGCAACACAGCGTGCAGGAATTAGCCGGGTTGACCGACTATGAAATCGGCCGCAAAGGCCGTATTGCTCAGCCCATGTATTTACCGGCAGGGGCAACACATTACCAGCTTATTTCATGGAATGACGCGTTTGCTAAAATAGGCACTACGTTAAACAGCCTTTCTTCGCCCGATGAGGCGATCTTTTATACATCTGGCCGTACGAGCAACGAGGCCGCTTTTCTGTACCAGTTGTTTGTGAGAGAATATGGCACCAACAACCTGCCCGATTGCAGCAATATGTGTCACGAAAGCAGTGGTGTGGCTCTTGGTGAATCGTTGGGCATAGGTAAAGGCTCGGTAAAGCTGGAGGATTTTTATGAAGCCGAAGTGATCATCATCATGGGCCAGAATCCCGGCACCAATCATCCCCGCATGCTGACGGCTTTACAAAAAGCAAAAGCCAACGGAGCATATATCATTTCTATAAATCCTTTACCCGAAACTGGTTTGATGGGTTTTATGAACCCGCAACAGGTAAAAGGCATACTGGGGGCAGACACACATCTCACCGATATTTTTCTACCGGTAAAGATCAATGGCGATATGGCTTTGCTGAAAGCTATTGAATATATTCTGTGGCAGGAAGAACAACGCAACCCCGGCAAAGTATTCGATCACACTTTTATTGAAAATAATACCGAAGGTTTTATTGCTTTTATTGAACATCTGCAAAAGCAGGATCCCCAGGAACTGGCACACGCCTGTGGTATAGACTGGCCGCAATTAACAGCAGCAACCAATTTATTAAAAGATAAAACAAAGATCATTGTCTGCTGGGCGATGGGTCTTACACAACATAAGAATGCCGTTGATACAATTAAGGAAGTTGTAAACCTGTTGTTGTTAAAAGGCAGCATTGGCAAACCCGGTGCAGGTACTTGCCCGGTAAGAGGTCACAGTAATGTGCAGGGCGACCGCACCGTAGGCATCTTTGAAAAACCTTCTCAAAAATTGCTGGACGCTATAGCCGCAAATTTCAGGTTCACGCCACCACAGCATCATGGCTATGATACAGTAGCATCCATAAAAGCCATGCATGAAGGAAAGGCATCGGTGTTTATTGCCATGGGAGGCAACTTTTTATCAGCTACGCCCGACACGCTTTTTACAGCAGAAGCTTTGCGTAAATGCCGGCTTACCGTACACGTATCTACAAAGCTCAACCGAAGCCATCTGGTGCATGGTACGGAGGCGTTGATACTTCCCTGCCTGGGCCGGAGCGATAAAGATCTGGTGAACGGCAAAGAACAGCTTGTTTCCTGCGAAAATTCCATGGGCGTTGTTCAGTCATCACAAGGCGTGTTGCAACCTGTATCGCCCCACCTGCTGAGTGAGCCGGTTATTATCTGCCTTATGGCAAAAGCTACACTGGGTGATCGCAGCAAAGTAAACTGGGATAAGTATCTGCAGCATTACGATCATATACGCGATGAAATAGAACGAACCATACCGGGTTTTGATGAATACAATAAACGGGTGCGTATTCCCGGCGGATTTTATTTACCCAACAGTAATCGTGAAGGCAAATTCGATACCGGTTCAAAGAAAGCGCATTTCAATATTGCCCCCATTACTACGCATACACTGGCTGAAGATGAATTGCTGATGATGACCATTCGCAGCCACGATCAGTTCAATACCACTATTTACGGACTGGATGACCGCTATCGCGGTATTTATAAAGAACGACGGGTAATATTAATGAACCAGCAGGATATGAATCAACGCAACCTGAAACAGGGCGATGTGGTTGATATTTACAATTATCACGGTGGCCGCGAAAGAGTGGCGCATACATTCATTGTAGTGCCCTATCCTATTCCGCAGCAATGTACTGCTACTTATTTTCCCGAAGCAAATGTACTGGTGCCTGTAGATAGTGTGGCCGATAAAAGTAATACACCTGTTTCGAAAGCGGTAGTTGTTAAGGTGAAAAGGCATTAATACCCGATATTCGTCACGGCCTGCTTTCCCAATCGTTCTGAAAGCTGTGCCAGGTAAAGGCTCGAAGGGTCAACGCGTGTATTGTGTGCATCATAAATACCTTCAGGGAGCAGGGGTTCTTTTTGGAATGGAATAGCTCCTTTTCGGGGTTCGCCTTTACAACCAATTACCCAGTTGGCAGCACCTGGTGGCAACTGGTTCAAATATGATTGAGCGGAACAATTCCATGCAACAGCCCAGCCAATGGCCCAACCATGGCCTGACCCCATAACGCCTCTGTTCATAAAATCAATACCGCCGTCGGGCACCTGACAATTATCTACCAGCAAACCGGTTGCCCACCGTTGATGCGGTTGAATCCAGCCGTTACCTTTAAATGTACAATTTAATAAAACAACCGGACCGGTAACTTTAGCCCCTGTTGCAAAGAAGAACAGATTATCACCTGTGATTTTACATTGATTGAAAAGGATCTGTGCACCGCTCCCATTCAGGTCTGCGGGTTTCGCGGCGCCTCTTGTCGGCACATCATGTATAATAGTAACATGGTCAACGGTAATGCGATTCGCTGTTATACTGATACTGTTTACAGTATTATAAATTTCGAGGTTACGCACCCATCCGTCTGTTACACCACTCATGCTTAGTGCCCGGTGCAGCCCATCATTAATAGTTACCGACATAGATGGAGCAACGATCCGCAAGTTCTCAACGCCTGTTTGCGACAAGCCCCCAGTGGTATTGATCTTTGTCACCGATACGCCATCTGTTCCAAGATATTGCATGTCGTACGAATCGGTAAGTGGAAAATCTACAGTAATTGAATTGTTGTCTATCTTTCTGATAACTCTTTCAGTAGTAATTTCACCGGTAACCCAGGTTTGTTTTTTACCGTCCCTTTCCAACTTATCCATTCCCATAAATTGAACCCATGCATCTGTAACAGGGCGGCTTATACGTATGAGGTCACCTGTTGAAAATCCTTTTGAACTACGTACGTGAAAACTGGTGACGCCTGATGGTACATAATTATCTGCAACGGTAGTTGTTGTACTGGTAGGTTTCACAGACACATCTCCTTTTACAACAATGCAGGCATGCGGGTTACCCGACATGCTTATAATGGCACCGTTTTCACCTGAACCGCTTCCCTGCAACACCACGCCACTGGCATTGATAGTAACAGGCCGTTCACAATGATAAGTGCCTGGCTTCAGCAACACGGCTCCTCTGAAGCCATTCACCAGCTTCATAGCAGCAACCTGATCGATCGCCTGCTGAATGAGATCGGTATTATCGCCGTCTGTTGCGCTAACGGTAACTTTTACCGGAACAACAGGAATAGCTACGCCACCACCCATATATCCGGCATAGGAAAAGTCCATTATTTTATCACCTTTCTCTGTGGTTTTATAATCCAGCTTGTGAGCGGTGTTAACATATACCCATTGACTTTTAGCAAGGTCCTGAGCATAGTTGAAGGAACAGGAAAGAAAGATGCCGGCGGTAAAGAGCAGCAGTTTTTGTAACATAAGAGCAATCGTTTTCATGGCTATACTTTAGATCAATAATTCGTACTGCAATTAATTGCAATTATGGCAGCCCTTTTTAAATCAGGTTAACTAAATAGTAAGCGGGATTATCCTTCATGCCGCAGACTTCCGTTCAATGGCATAGATTTTACAGCAAATACTTTTATTGTGAACGTATAAATTACTAAAACATGGAAACCACTTACAGGACCGAAAACAAGCGGGAAGGCAAAACTGCGAAAGCTATTGAGGGACAAACGGCTAAATTACCGTCAGATGTTTTTCTGTGGTCAGCCATAGGCGCCATGGCAACTTCCCTGGTTTTACAGCTTTCGGGTAAAAAACATACCAGTTTATTTATAGGCCAGTGGGCTGCACCATTTTTACTTTTTGGTATATATAATAAATTGGTTAAACAACATGGGCACGATCAAACTGACAAAAAGCCCTGAGTTGAAGATAAAAGATGATGATCATCATCATTAATTATGACCACGGTTAGTTAAATACCTCTGTGCATGCAATTACATTTGTTTTCCATTATTTCAAAACCAAAAAATAAAGGAGGGTTGTATGTCTACAAAATCCTTAACAAGAACAAGATCGAACGAAATGTTTCCCTCAGTTTTTGATGATTTCTTCAGGTCGTGGAACGAACGCCTGGGAAGTTCCGGGAGCAGCTGGGGAAGAACGATGACAGTCCCCGCTGTGAACATTTCAGAAAATCAAAATGAGTACATGGTTTCGGTAGCAGCTCCCGGATTAAAGAAAAACGATTTCAATATTGATGTGGAAGGCAATATGCTTACCATCAGTTGCGAAAAAGAAGAAAACATGGAGGAGGATAGCCATCGCCATACCCGCAGGGAGTACAGCTACACTACATTCAGCCGTAGCTTTACCCTACCCGAAGATGTTACGAAAGACAAGATCGAAGCCACCTATGAAGATGGAGTTCTGAGAATAAACTTACCAAAGACCGAACAGGCTAAAAAAGCCGCTACATCGAAACACATTTCTGTTAAGTAACTTAAAAAAGGCAGCAAGGCACAAAGGCAACAAGGTAAAACCCTTAGTCTTTGTGCCTTTTGCATTTATACCTCCTCGTTGCCTTGTTATCTCCTTGCTTCGTTGCCGCACCAGGCTAAATAGTTGCATTTACCCGCCCTTTAGTATACCTGTAATTATCGTTAGAACAGTGCCGGATATTTGCTTTGCCCTCCCCTGGCGATGTAATATTGTGTCGTGGTTATTATTCCTTCACTAATAAATCACTGTTATGTCCAGCTATCCTTTCAACAACTTCGTAAAGCAATTCCGCCAAAAGTCTGCTTTTTACACAGGTATCGAAGAAACATCTTATGAAAACCTTCTGTTAAGAAGCTATGACAAAAGTCAAACCGATATGTACGCATTAGGTAAGGTACTTACCGAACGGTTAACCGACAATTCCCTTATTCACCGTTTGCTGGTTAAACTAACCAATACAGATGCCCAGGCAACCGACCGCTTATCAGCCTATGTGTACGATATCATAAACGAATTAGCAATTCTTGCAGCCGAAGAGCCTTATACTGCGCAGTATTATAACCTGCTCGTGGAAGTATTAACCGCTTTTCTTGAATTGCTGAATGAGTTTCAGTTAAATGGCAGTCAAATGCTGTCAGACAAACTAACTGAATACTTTACCCTTGAAACTCCTGTTGATAGTATTTATAGTGAAGAAATAAGAAATGTGCAGGGTACAATACAGGATTACCTGTATCAGTTTGGGGAGTTTTATGAATATTTCCATATGCTTTTGCAAAAAGAATCTGAAGGCAGTGAAAATCAGAAGGGCGTTCAGGTTACAACGCAGGTATCATGCTACCTTGAAACCCTGATCGACTGCACCGAAAAGCAGCTCATCAATACCGAATCTACTCTTGATATGTTGTGCACCTGGGAAACTGCTGCCCTGAACAGAGAGGGTCAGGAATTATTTAACTAATCCTAAACGAAGAAGAAACCCTTTATTTTACAACCCCATTAACAAAACTGCTGTTTTCCTGTTATCCATTATCCCGGCCTGATCATATATCTGTAGAAAAAAAGTGTCTTCTGGCACAAAAATTATGATGTTTCTAAAGATATAACAGGGTAGATATGGAAACAAAAACACAGGTACTGAACGATAAGCTACATTGGTATAAAGACGCCATTATTTACGAACTACACATTAAAGCCTTTTGCGATAACAATGGCGATGGAATTGGCGATTTTGGCGGTCTGCTGCAAAAACTCGATTACCTGCAGGAACTGGGCGTAAATGTTATCTGGCTGCTGCCCTTCTACCCTTCCCCACTGCGGGACGATGGCTACGATATTGCCGATTACTACAGCATAAATCCATCATACGGGAACATCAAACAGCTAAAAATACTGTTGGATGAAGCGCACCAGCGCAACCTGAAGGTTATTACTGAACTGGTTATTAATCATACATCTGACCAACATCCGTGGTTTCAGCGGGCACGTTTGGCACCCAAAGGATCGCCCGAAAGGAATTACTACGTTTGGACCGACGACCCCAACCAATACAAAGATGTACGCATTATCTTTCAGGATTTTGAAACGTCTAACTGGACATGGGACCCCGTGGCGCAACAATACTACTGGCACCGCTTTTTTCACCACCAGCCCGACCTGAATTACGACAATCCGCAGGTACAGCAGGAAGTCTTCAACATGATCGACTACTGGTGCAATATGGGCGTTGATGGCTTCAGGCTCGATGCCGTTCCCTATCTGTACGAACGCGAAGGCACCAACGGCGAAAATCTCCCTGAAACACACGCGTTCCTTAAAAAGCTTCGTGCACATGTAGACGCGAAATTCCCCGGTACTGTACTGCTGGCCGAAGCCAATATGTGGCCCGAAGATTCAGCTTCCTACTTCGGCAATGGCGATGAATGCCATATGAATTATCATTTCCCTGTTATGCCGCGCATGTTCATGGCCCTGCAGATGGAAGACCGTTATCCCATCACCGATATCTTTGATCAAACACCTTCGATACCACCAACCTGTCAGTGGGCCATCTTTCTTCGCAACCATGATGAGCTTACCCTCGAAATGGTTACCGATGAAGAAAGAGATTACATGTATAAAGTGTACGCAAAGGACCCCAAGGCCCGTATCAACCTGGGGATAAGGCACCGGCTGGCGCCGCTGATGGAAAACAACCGCCATAAAATTGAATTGCTGAATTCACTGTTGTTTTCATTGCCCGGAACACCCGTAATTTATTATGGCGATGAAATTGGTATGGGCGACAACTATTATCTCGGTGACCGCGATGGCGTACGTACGCCCATGCAATGGTCGCCCGACCGCAATGCCGGATTTTCAACAGCCAACCCGCACAAACTATATCTGCCCTTAATACTTGATCCCGAATATCATTACGAATCGGTGAATGTAGAAATGCAGCGCCGTAATACATCTTCTCTCTTCTGGTTTATGAAACGTATGATCACCATGCGCAAAAAGTATAAGGCTTTTGGAAGGGGTGATTTTACTTTTCTGAATGTAGACAATCCAAAAGTACTTGCCTTTCTGCGGCGGTATGAAGATGAAACGTTGCTGATAGTAGTTAACCTGTCGAAGTTTGCACAGGTTTCAGAAATACCGCTTGAAGGATATAAAGGATATGTTTTAACAGAGCTGATGAGCAGGAATAAATTCCCTGCTATTGGCAATGCAGGCACTTATTTCTTTACGCTTAGTCCGCATGCGTATCTGTGGTTCTCGCTTGAAAAAGCACATCCTGAGATCGATGAACAGAAATCCATTCCGCAGTTAAGAATAAACCAGTGGGATGAGGTAGTAACTAAAGCAAACAAAACAATACTCGAAAACACCATATTGCCGGCTTATCTGAAACAATCCAGATGGTTTACCGGCCGTGCCCGTTCTATCTATAATATTGAAATAATCAATACGATTACCATGCCGTTACCGCCGCTGAATGCAAAGCTGCTGTTGCTTGAAGTAAGTTACGAAAGCGGTTTATCTGAAATGTATCAGCTCATGGTAACATTTATTAAGAAAGATGAAGCAGAAACACTGGTCAGCAATTTTCCGATGTCAGTAGTTGCAGTTATGCAACTGGGCTACGAAGAAGGTGTTTTATGCGATGCACTGTATGTGACCGATTTTCAGCAACTGCTGTTCTATGGTATGATGCGGAATAAATCGATCAGCAATGGTGAAAACAGCAATATCAGGTTTTACAATAACGGCATTCTGGAAAAGTATGCAGAGCAACACAATGAAGTAAAATCAAAAGCGCAATACGATGAGAGGTACCACAGTGCCATTACGTACGACAACAATTTCTATCTTACCATCTACCGCAGAGTGGATTTTACGATTAATCCCGATGCTGAAATAACAAGATTCCTGAGTGAAAAGGTAAAATTCCAATATATTCCTACTTTCTTAGGCGCTATAGAATGGGCAACAGATAAAGGCGTAATGACGCTCGGCATGATGCAGACAATGGTGGAAAATCATGGTAACGGATACAGTTATATGCTCGAGCGCCTATATAATTATATAGAAAGAATACTGGCGCTTGATCAGGAACACCTGCCTGCGTATGAATCGCAGGGTAGCCTTACCGAACCGGTGGCATTTGATCAATTGCCTAACGGATTAAAAGATCTGTTGGGAAGCCGTTCCGCAGATCAGGCAAAGTTGATCGGTATCAGAACCGGCGAAATGCATCTGGCCCTGGCCTCGGCAGGAGATTTGAAAGATTTCAAACCCGAAGAGTTTTCACTGCACTACCAGCGCTCGCTGTTCTCGGCCATGGTATCGCAGGTGCGTGAAGTATTACAGGGATTGAAGAAAAATATGAGCCGGCTGAAACCTGAGGTACAATCTGAAGCAGAAGAAATATTACGCCATCGCGATGATATACTGAATGTATTAAAAAAGATCTATTCCAAAAAGCTGGATGTGCTTAAGATCCGCACACATGGTAATTATACACTTAATCAGGTATTATTTACCGGAAAAGACATTGCCATACAGGGATATGGCGGCGATCCGCTTCGGCCATACAGTGAAAGAAGATTAAAAAGATCACCGCTGCACGATGTGGCCAGTATGCTTCGGTCGTTTCACAATGCCGCGTACGAAGGCTTCTTCCTCAACAATCACATATTAAAGGATAATATTCCAAAGTATATTCCATTTGCCCGTTTGTGGGCGCATTATATGAGTGGCTTTTTTATGAAAGCATATCTTGATACTGTTGCAGGTGCCCGGTTTATTCCGAAAGATAAAAACGATTTCCGGGTAATGCTGCAAACGTTCTTACTTGAAAAAGCACTGATTGATCTTAACCATTCATTAAACAATGGTGCAGAATCAGTAGTGGTGCCGCTGAGGACCATAAAGACAATTATAAAATAGCATCGCGGCGAAAGGTAGAGAGTACATCCCCTCACGGGAGGAGGCGTAGGGTGTCAAACATAAAGTATTATGTGCAGCTCTCTGAGGCCCCTCCGGGGAGGGGATGAAGTCTCCGCTTTTCATCTATCAATGTAATACGTAACTTTATAATATCCCGCCCTGCCTATTAAACAAACTTTTATCCATGTTATCATTTTCAATAACCGGTAATTATACTGATTTGTATCAGCTCACTATGGGCGAAGTGTATTTTCTGGAGAACAGACATAACATACCTGTATGTTTTGATTATTTTTTCAGAAAGATACCTAACAGCGGCGGCTATGTTGTATTTGCCGGACTGGAAGACCTGATGCAGGCGCTGGAAACACTGCACTTTACGAAAGAAGACCTTGCCTTTTTACGAACATTATCATTTCATTCTTCCTATATCGACTTTCTTGAGCGGCTCCGGTTTCAGTGTACTATATATTCAGCCAGGGAAGGTGAAGTAGTTTTTCCCAACTGCCCTGTTGTACGGGTTGAAGGCAATTTGCTTGAAGCACAACTGATAGAAACCCTTTTACTGAACATCCTGAATTTTGAATCGCTCATTGCTACCAAAGCTTCCCGTATGCGGTTTGTAGCAGATAGCCATATACTCAGTGATTTCGGATTGCGCCGTTCTCACGGACCGGGGGGTATTCTGGCAACAAGAGCTGCCATGATCGGTGGTTTTGAAAGCACCAGTAACGTATACGCTGCGGAGTTATATGGTCTTGAAACGTCCGGTACTATGGCGCATGCATTTATTGAAAGTTACGATACTGAGCTGGATGCATTTCGTGCCTATGCCAATACACGGCCTGTTAATTGTATATTTCTGGTGGACACCTATGATACTTTGCAAAGCGGCATACCGAATGCGATTATCGTTGCAAAGGAAATGGAACAACAGGGACGTCGTGCTGCAGGCATTCGCCTCGATAGCGGCGATCTGGCCTGGCTGGCAAAAAGAGTAAGGGCCATGCTAGATGAAGCTGGTCTTACCTATATGAAGATCATTGCTTCGAATCAACTGGATGAATATGTTATTAAAAGTCTTCTTGAACAGGGAGCGCCCATTGACGTTTTTGGCGTAGGGACCAGATTGGTGACAGGTCAGCCGGATGCAGCACTCGACGGTGTGTATAAACTATCTATGGCAGCCGGTAAACCACGGCTAAAACTGTCTGATACACTACAAAAAACAACTCTGCCCGGTAAAAAGCAGGTATTGCGGGTACTGGATAAAAACGGATTGTTTTTTGGCGCCGATGCCGTTACCCTGATCGACGAACACAAACCCAATATTATTTATCATCCTTATGAGCCGGGGCAGTCGTTACACATTGCACATCTGGAACAGGAACCCGTTCTGCACAAAATAATGGAAAACGGAAAACGTGTAACCGAAGCCGTTCGCTTACCGGAGATTGCTGCATACAGCACCAGACGATTGTCTTTACTGCCTGCTGAATTTAAACGCTTCGAAAATCCGCACATTTATAAAGTAGGAATAAGTAAGCAATTGCTTGATCTGAGGAATAAGCTCAAAGATGAGCGGGTGACAAGGTAGCTAATGTGCTTCGCTTCACCACATAGGCACAATAGAGGTGCATAGTTTTGCAATGATACCTATGAAATTCTATGTTTCCTATGGGCCTATCCCGCCAAGTCGGGACAAGTTGTGGTGCAAAAAACATTAAACATTGAGCACTAATTATGAAAGCGCTTTTGCTCATAGATATTCAAAATGATTTTCTGCCCGGCGGAGCGCTGCCGGTGCCGGAAGGCGATGCTATTATTCCTGTTGTAAACCGGCTGGTCAATTATTTTGAAATAGTAGTAGCTACGCAGGACTGGCATCCGGCGACTCATAAAAGCTTTGCTTCCAATCATCCAGGCAAACAACCTTTCGAGATAATAAATCTTAATGGCCTGCAACAAACCCTTTGGCCCAACCACTGTGTGCAGGGTACTTTAGGGGCCACTTTTCCCAATCAACTGCATATCAATCCGGTACAAACCATTTTCCGGAAAGGCACTCATCCTGACATAGACAGCTACAGTGGATTTTACGATAATGACCACAGACTCTCAACAGGCCTCACCGGTTACCTGCATGAAAAGAAAGCAGAAGGCGTTTATCTGGTTGGACTGGCAGGCGATATATGTGTATTTGCGACAGCGATGGACAGTCTGGAAGAAGGATTTAAGACCTACATAATCGAAGACGGCACCCGTCCGCTCAATAACGACAACTTCAAAAAAGCCATGCATGAATTTGTAGCTAAAGGGGGAATGATCATTCAGAGTAATGAACATTAAGAAATAAAAAACGTAAAATGAGAAACTAGAAAGTGGGTGCAACTTTTTCATTTTGCATTTTTAATTTCACATTTTTCATTTAAAAAAAAGAGCGGGTCAATGACCCGCCCCCGTCCGACGTTGGTAGACTGTGATCTTTTTAAAAACCTTATTCTATCAGCGTCTGCTTAACCCCGCTAAGTTTTCAGGTTAAGATAACAGATGTATTCTGCCTTTCCGGACAGATAGTTCACCGTTTTCGATCTCCTGCCCCTTGACAGGCACCAGTACGTTTTTTACTATCGTCCTGCTTAACTGATCACTATGGGATTAATCTATTATGAATTTACAACTTCCGCAAGGTGCAAAACAATGACCGCCGTCATAATTTCCCTTTTTTACTTCCTGCTATTGCCATGCTTGCCATCTGTCAGTCTCCTTTGTGATTTACATCATAAGTACAGCGCATTTCATTGAATAATTTTGACTTATGAAATGATTCAAACTTATTCTATCACAATATAAATTCATTTTTATGTGGCACGAATACTATTGGGGAATGCACTGGATATGGTGGCTGATCTGGGCTGTATTCTTCATAATATCTTTTGTAGCACTTATAGTCAGCTTTGAAATGCACGACAACGACGACAACACTATTAATAAAAAACACCACGCCTGATCCCCTTCCCCGCATCCGGTGGGCAAAACGACAAGCCCATCGGATGCTTTTTTAAAAACTCACCCCTAAATCGTTGTTTTTCCCTGCCGGACATTATCTTTGAATTCCTGTCATCTGCCTTCTTTTTATTTTCCGGAATATTCTATCCAATTTGATTATTCAGCAATATGAATTATATATACCGACTTTTCAATTATAGCCGGGCTTTGCTCGTACTGTTAGCTATCCTATTGATTTTTAATAAGGCAGATGGTCAATCCGGTTCCAATGACCACATATTTCCACCTTCCCCTGCTGCAAAACCTTTTATTGATTTTGACAGCAAAGGTTTTCTGGTGAATGGAAAACGAACTTTTATCGTTTCGGGCGGATTGGAGTATTCCCGTATTCCGCGCGCACTTTGGTATGACCGTCTGTTGCGCCTGAAACGCTGCGGATTCAATTGTATTGAAATATATACCATGTGGAATTTTCATGAAGCCCGGGAAGGACATTTCAACTTCAGCGGCGATCATGATCTTAATTACTTTCTGAAACTGGTACATCAACTGGATTTATACGCCATTGTGCGCGTAGGGCCGTATTACTGTGCGGAATGGGACAATGGAGGTTATCCTCTGTGGCTGCGTTTTAAAAAGGACCTGCGCGTTCGTGAGCACAATGCCGCATTCGAAAAATATGTTGATCGCTTCTTTGATACTTTGATGCCCATTGTTAACCGTAACCAGATCAATCACGGCGGCGCTGTGATTATGGTGCAGCTCGAAAACGAACATCCTGATGGATGGGGAACGGTTATTCCGAATGAATATTTTCGTCATCTGCAAACAAAAGCAGTAGAGCTGGGCTTACAGGTGCCGTACTTTTTTAGCGGTCTGCATCATTCGGCCGATCCGGCCGGCGAAGGGCCGCTTGATGACGCTACCCGGCCCAACCCCTGGTTCTCGACGGAATTTTGGAGTGTATGGTTTTCAAAATATGGCTCCGATTCGGCAGACGCACAGGTGTTTGAGCGACGTACGTGGAAAATTATAGCACACGGCGGCAATGGATACAATTACTATATGGCGCACGGCGGCAGCAATTTTGGTTATACCAACAACGATGAAGATGCGGCCAGTTACGATTATGGAGCAGCCGTTGGCCAGGCCGGCGATCTTCGCCCTATCTATTATACATTTAAAAGGGCTGCTTTATTTGCCCGCAGCTTTAGTGAAATACTTGCCAACAGCACTGACGCAACAGATAAATACAAACAGGTGATCACAGATACCGCTGTTCGTTTGAATGCCCGTCACAGCAATGCAGGGGATCTGTTGTTTCTTGATAATCCTTCTACATTGCCTGTTCAAACGGCATTAACAGGTATTGGCACAGAGAACAGGTTAACATTAATGCCGGGCGAAATAATGCCTGTAGCGCATCATTATGCACTTACACAAAACATCACATTAGAATGGGCGCCTGTGCGAATATTAGGTATTTGCGAACAGGGCAATACCACCACAATAGTGGTATATGGTAACCCCGGCAGTACAGGTGAATTGCAATTTACCACCACCGGTAAAACAACAGTAAGCAAAGGAAATAACAGCTTTATTACTACCCGCGCCGGGCTTAACTGGCAAACTACTTTCACCAACAGCGACCAGCCTGCTGAATATGGTTTTACTACGGGAGCAAAGCGGGTTCGAATATTGGCCCTGTCTACCGAGCTGGCCAACAGGACCTGGTTTATAGCAACCAGTAAACAAACCCAGGTGATTTGTGGCCCCGCATATACCGGCGATTGTACGCTGAATACAAAGCATATTTCAATCGCTACTGAACAACCATGGCAAAACCCGCGCTCCTTTCCAATCTGGATCTATGATGCCACCACATCCCGGCAATTGAAAGAAATCCATACATCAGTAGCAGAACAAAAAACAACGCTGCCACTTACACCCTGGGAAGTGCAGGATGCAGCATCAGCAGCAGCGCCGGATTATCAGGATAAGAACTGGCAACAAAGTGAATGGCCATTGCCAATGGGAGCCGATGGCGATACTACGGCCGATGCATGGTATCGCACCACACTTGATATTCCATCGGCTGGTATGTACACCCTTCAGGCAGAAGGCAGCGACCGCGCGATCGCTTTTATAGATGGGAAACGGACCGGTGAAGGCAATATAAAAGAAGGCGAACTAATGTTACCGCTGCAGGCAGGCAAACACACTCTTGCTGTTTTTACGGCTCACGATGGCCGTGATAAACTGGCAGCTTATATAGGAGCTATTGATTCAACCGACAATAAAGGCTTGTCTGGAAAAACTGTTATAAAAAAAGGTGGCCCTTTTATCAGCACTCTTAATAACTGGTATTTTGTAAAAGCAGTCAATGCACACGATGTGCAGCAGGGTCCGCCGGTATTCGATTCAACGCACAGTAAAAAGTATTTAATTGGTGAAGATGTTTTTGCTCAACGCGAGGGGTTCGGCTGGTTTCAAACTGTTTTGCCTGTTCCGGACGGCGCTTCACAGATGATATTACAATTCAAAAGTGTTGATGAAAATGCAACTGTTTTTATCAATGGGCAGCAACTGGCAAAACATGAAGGCTGGAATCAGCCGTTTACAGTTACCTTTCAGGCAGATACTTTAAAAGCGCCGGTTATTCTCTCGCTGTTTATTGAAAATTATTCAAACGAAGGCGGCATTGATAAACCGATACGTTTAAATACCATTGGCCATGCAATGCCTGTAACAGGATGGCGCATGCGCGGAGGAACCGGTGAGCAGGATTTATCTTCCAAAGGATGGCATGCTATTACTAAAAATGATCTTAATAAAGGAGTGCCCTGTTTCTTCCGTTCTCATTTTACCACTGCGCCACCTTCGGCAACAGGACCGCATCCGGTGTGGCGCATAACTACAAATGGTTTGAGCCATGGTTCCATTTGGGTAAACGGTCACAATCTCGGCCGCTATCCTGAAAAAATACCGGTAAACAGTTTATACATTCCTGAGTGCTGGTTGCTGCCGGGCGCCAATTCTGTTATCATTTACGATGAAGAAGGCCACCATCCCGCCGATGTAACCATACAGGCCGAAATAGCAGCAAGCCGGAATATCAAAATTTGTGAATCAACAAATTAGCAAATGTGCAAAATACATTTGCTAATTTTCCACACTTTCAAATTTACACATACAGAGTAGATGATCTAAATCAATATCATTCTACTGTTCTTAATTTGTATCTGCTTAATCGCCACAATATTGTATTTTAACAGCAACGTAATAGCCGCTTATTATAACAATTGCGTGCAATGAGTAATAATAATTGGTAAATTACCGGCAAATTGATTCCCGTAACGGATATTTTTTATGACAACTTTCTGGACCGAAGATAGTATTCTGACCAATCAAAGCGATACAACTCCACCTGCCGAGATATTCGATGCATTCTGCCAGGCTATTGGTTATTATTACCAGCAAAAAGGCTTTAAGTTTACCAAAAGACGTCCGAGAGTAAAACTCGAAACAAAAGATCTTTTTCTGGAAATCAACTTCTGGAGCTCAAGAAAAAATATGGCAGGTAGCAGTGTAGGGCTGGAAATATTACCCTATGTAGGTTCAAAAAAATTAAAGAAGTGGATAAAAACCAATAACGTAGGACGCAACGAATATATCTACGCACCCAAAAATTACGATTTCCGTTTTCAGAATATCTATGGCGCAACAGTCGATTTTTTTCTTGACCTGATCTTAAAGATCGATAAATACATCGCAGCCAATCTGAAAATTGAAGACAATAAACAATTCATTGATAAATTAATAGACGAAAATAATTTCGACATAATCACTGACAACTTTGCATGTTATCTCGCTATGACAAACGATCCCCGTTTACATTCATTTATCAGCGATCACTCCGAGTCGATAGGGCCTGAACTTTTCGAAAAATTACAACCACTTGCATAATGCATTTGCGTTTTTAAAAAGGCATTAAAATTGCAGCATGCTTCTTCTGCTTAAATAGCATTCTGAAAATCTGACGCTTATGCAATCATTTGCATTCTCCTGCGTTTTTTCGAAATAGGGTTAAAAAACGGTATTTCTCACAGTATACAATATCTATCTTCCACAGGCACTAAACTACCATTTTATGCCTACAAATACCCAGGAAGACAACACCTTTTACGTTGGTCTGTGCATGGCCGGCGCCGTATCTGCCGGCGCCTATACCGCCGGTGTAATGGACTATCTGATAGAAGCTTTACAGGAATGGCAGAAACGAAAAGACAAAGGTGATCCCGACACACCTTCTCACAAGGTGGTGATACCCGTTATGGCCGGCGCATCTGCCGGCGGCATGACAACCATGATCACTGCAGCAGCGTTGAGCAATACCATTATACCTGTTTCAAAACCTACGTCAGACCTGCTGGCCGAACATCCCGAAAACAAACTGTATCACTCATGGGTAGACCTTACCAATGTTGACATGTTTCCGCTGATGTTAAATACGGATGATATTAAGGATAACGAAATTATTTCATTGCTGAATTCTTCATTCATAGATGAAATTGCAACCCGCGCATTAAAAGCAGAAGATACGAATCAGAAACCCATGCTTCCCTTTTTTGATCGCGATCTGAAATTATTTACTACGCTCACCAACCTGAAGGGTTTTAGTTATGACTTTTCGTTTACTGCAAGTGACAAGCGTGTGGGCAAATATTATATGTCAATCCATAACGACTATGCATGCTTTAAATTGGGTGAAACGAATGGAAAGGCCGACGGATGGATCCCATTGGACTTTGCAAAGAACCTCAACTGCGATATAGCCAGAGATGCAGCCATGGCCACCGGCGCGTTTCCTATTGGATTAAAATCGCGCACCCTGAAACGCAACTCATGCAATGTTAATCAGCTGCCTTTCTGCAGTGATATAATGGAACGATTCCCTATCCGCGAAGAGTTTTGTGAAACCCTGAATGTAGATGGCGGCTTGATAAATAATGAGCCTTTTGAAAAGGTTAGAGATGTGCTTAAAGATAAAACGGGACAAAGAGACGAGAACGACTATCAGGATTTCAATAAATTTAAAAGCACCGTACTAATGATCGATCCGTTTCCCAGCACACCACCAGGACCTTTTAAATCCGATCAAAAATTACTGAAGGTTATTGGGTTAACCTTCAGCGCCATACTGGACCAAATGAGGGCTAAACCCATTACATTATCTAATGCCATGCATGATGATAATGCCGAACTTTATTTAATTGCCCCTACCCGCAGAAGACGCACCCTTAAAGGTGAAGATGAACACGTGGCAGGTGATAAAGCAATTGCATGCGGTGCGCTTGATGGTTTTGCCGGATTTATGAATAAGGAATTTCGCGTTCACGATTATTTTCTGGGCCGATTTAACTGCGAAATGTTTTTACGTAATTACTTTACTATTCCCGAATCGGCCATGGAAGAAAATCCTATTTTCAAAGAAGGATATAAAAATGTAGATAAAGACTTATTTAAAGCGGCAGATGGTTCATACCAGATCATTCCAATCTTTACGCCAAAACAGGCTGATCATTATTTTCCTATTCCTGTTTTTTCATCCGGCACCAACTGGCCGGTTATTAAGGAAAATAAGATCGATGCCTTTGAACCATATGTGAAAAAAAGAGTGCAGGCTTTAATAATGAATGCCGTTAAAGTTAAAGGGGTAAACAAATTCCTTATTTGGGCAGGCGCCAAAATAGTACTGAACAGAATGCTTACCGACAACGCTATGGAAACCATTAAAGCGTCGTTGAACAAGCATGAATTATTGAACGTTGAAAGTGAATAGTGAATGGGCGGTGGGCAGTAGCGAGAGTCATTTACTATTGCCCACCATCTTTCATTTCTACTGCCTACTCACTACTGCTTCTTGCTTTAAAACTACTTTCATTCCCCGTACGATCAACAGCTGTTACCGCAATATTGCCCAGCTTATTTTTTCCCGACAATCTGTTCAACATAAAAGACTGTGCATTGTGGTTCAGAATGGTGTACGTCCATTTATCACCATATTGATAATAAACTACCCAGCGGAATACATCGGCTTCGTTGTCATGCTTCCAGCTTATTTTCAATGAGTCGCCCTGTTGTTCTGTTTTTACCACCGGAGGTTGCGGCGCTTTATTGTCAAGCCAGGGGCTGGCAGGTACGAGTGCTTCATTCTTATACGGACCATTCACTATAGCCTTTGCCAGATTTGAATCTTTGGTTAAAGAACCGATACTCCAGTGTACCTCGCCGTTACTTTTCGGCAACATACCGCGGGAGATCATGATCTGCCCTACTACTTCCGAAGTATTTAAAGCAGTTGTATCACGACCTACACTCATACCTGGCCATAAATGACGGCCTTTTTTATTTTCACCCGACCACCAGCCAAGTAAGACAGGAAAGCTGGCCGTTAAACTGGTAGTACGCCAGTACAACTGTGGCGTAAAATAATCTATCCATCCTTTATTCAGCCACAAACGGGCATCGGCATATAACTGATCGTACTGATCAAATCCTGCTATGGATGGTGGATATCCTGGTCGCCACATACCAAAAGGACTAAGTCCGAATTTCACATATGGCTTTTCTGCCTTAATGGATTTATACACCGTCTTAATAAAATCATTAACGCTTTTACGCCGCCAGTCACCCCGGCTTAATTTACCGCCATTGTGTACATATTCATTCCAGCTTACTGAATCGGGGAAATCTGCATTACCGTTATAGGAAGGATAGGGATAAAAATAATCGTCAAAATGTACGCCGTCGATATCATATCTTTTTACAATGTCCATTACAACAGCCAGTGAATGTTCCTGTGTTCCTTTTTTTGACGGATCAAACCACCAGTGGCCATCTTTCAGCGGCACTACCAGATCGGGACGTTTTTTTACCAGTGAGCTGTCTGTTACTGCGCCTCCTGCCGGAGAATGGGCGCGATAAGGATTCAGCCATACATGTAATTCGATGCCGCGCGCATGGGCCGCGTCAATCCAGAATTGCAGCGGATCATAATAAGGATCGGGGGCTTTTCCCTGAACGCCGCTCAGGTAATACGACCAGGGTTCCAGTGAGCTTTGATATAAGGCATCGGCCTGTGGCCTTACCTGAAAAATTACGGCATTGAAATGATGCGATTGTAAAAAATCGAGCAGCTGAATAGCTTCCTGTTGCTGCTCTGCCGTAGTAAGTCCTTTTTTAAAGGGCCAGTTAATATTATCTACGGTGGCTACCCAGGCAGCCCTGAACTCCCTGTTTGCTGTTGGAATTTGTGCTGTCTGCTTCGATGATCTTTTTGACAGTGAACAGGCATTGAATAAAAACAATAAACAGCAACCCGCTGCAATGGGCATTAACTTGTTAAACATAGGAGCTAAAATAGCATAAACTATTTACTCTATTTCCGGCATAAACCCGCAATGCGCAATTTTCGGGTTATTATATTGGAGCACATAACCGTAATTTGCAGCCAACGATCAAACCACAACAATGGACCTTTTTAGCAATGATAGTAATGAAATAATCAACCTGTTGCCCTATGAAGGTGTGGCAAACTATCATGGAAAAATATTAAAGCAATCAGAAGCCGAAGCATATTTCGATTGCTTATTAAAAACAATTGAATGGCAGCATGATGAAATAGTCATATACGGAAAACGCATCATCACCAAAAGAGAAGTAGCGTGGTATGGCGACGAGCCATATCTATATACCTATTCCAATACTACCAAACAGGCGCGGATCTTTACAAAAGAATTATGGGAGCTGAAGAAGATAGTGGAAGATGCATCGGGCGCCACATTCAATTCCTGTTTACTGAATCTGTATCACTCAGGAGAAGAAGGAATGAGCTGGCACAGCGATGATGAAGCCTGTTTTGGACACAATGCTACTATTGCTTCACTAAGCCTGGGAGCAGAAAGGAAATTTTCTTTCAAACATAAAAAAACAAAACAAACTGCTTCGGTAATACTTGAAAACGGCAGCCTGCTGGTTATGAAAGATGCAACACAAACCAACTGGCTGCACAGTTTGCCAAAATCTGTAACGGTTGGTAAAGCACGAATAAACCTTACCTTCCGGAGAATGATATTAGTCGGGTAAGACCTTTACACGCAGATTTTTAAAATAGACTTTACTGTTGGGATCATGGCCCTGCAAAGCAAAGGTACCTGATGATAATACGCGTCCTTTCATATCATCTGGCCGTTGCGGATTCGCAGGTTCGGTATAGTCTACAACTGTTTTATCGTTGATCTTAATAATCACTCTTTTTCCCTGTACAATGATCTCTTCAGTAAACCATACAAAATCTTTTACCAGTACATCTTTTACATCTTCAACAGCATACAGGCTGCCTGTACGTCGCCAGTCGGTATGTGAATTATTTACCTGCGCTTCGTAACCTTTTGAAGGCCATCCATCTTCCTGATAAGCGGTATGAAAATAAATGCCTGAGTTGGAACCGGGCGTGGTCATCACCTCAGCCTTGAAATCGAAATTTTTAAAATCGTGGTTATGCACATTACCAACATAAAATAAATGGGCGGTATTGCCATGGGCAATGATCATTCCGCTGTCAACAGTAAAAGTAGCAGCGTTTTTGCCCACCTTCCAGTCTTTCAGCGATTTGCCATCAAACAAGGACTCCCAGCCTTTGGACTGCGCTTCAGCACCCGCATATGCCATCATACAACAAGTAATTGTAAGTAAATGAATTATATTTTTCATTTTAATGATTTGTATGAAGGTAGGGATTTAGCAAAAACAGCATACTGCCTATTTTTTACTTAGTGCTCATCCAGGGAAAACGCTACCACATAGTCACCCCGCTTAGTAAAAAACTTGCCGTGGCCGCCGGCTGCTATCACGATGTATTGTTTTCCGTTCACCTCGTAGGTCATGGGGGTAGCCTGCGCGCTGGCGGGCAGCAGATATTTCCAGAGAAGTTCACCGGTTTGGGAATCAAAAGCGCGTAAATGATTATCGCGGGTGGCGGCAACAAAGATCAGATTTCCTGCTGTTGCTATAGCGCCGCCAAAGTTCAGCGAGCCCCATTTTTCAGCATCAGGATATTTTTGAGGATCGAGCATATAACCTAATGGCACTTCCCATTTTTTAGCACCCGAACTCAAATCGATGGCAACCAGTGTACCCCATGGTGGTTTCGTTTGCAATACCAGTCCGTTGTCGTTATCTATTTTAAAAAGATAATCTCTTTTCAATACGTAAGGCGTTCCTGTTTGCATACCTGTTTCTGCCCTTAGCAGTTCCTCGTTATTCTTTTCTGCTGCTTTTACTTCTTCACGGGGAAATAGTCGTATGATGGCTGGCAGTTTGTTAATATTGGTAATAAGCAAATTGTTTTTGACGTCAATACACATGCCGCCCCAGTGAATACCACCGATATTGCCGGGTGTCATGAGCGACCCTTTATACGTGGGTGGCGTAAAAATTCCTTTATTGGTATACTGCGCTATTCTTTTTTGTGCTTCTTCTTTGTCTTTATCAGTCAAACCCCAGGCATCTTCTGTTGAAACATGTTGTATGCCTAACGGCTCAGGTAATACGGGAAATGGTTGTGTAGGAAATGCTTCTTCACCCGTAACATCCGAAGCAGGCACCGGCCTTTCTTCTACAGGAAATACAGGCTTACCGGTTTCGCGGTTGAGTATAAAAATATGGCCCATTTTGGTACCGATGATCACTACCGGAATTTTCTTCCCATCCTTATTGATATCAGTAAGTACAGGTTGTGCCGCTATATCATAATCCCACAGATCATGATGTACCACCTGGTAGTACCACACCATTTTACCGGTAGAAGCACGAAGGGCTACAATGGAATTACCGTACAGGTTTTGCCCCAGCCGTTCGCCACCGTAGTAATCAGGGCTTGGGCTGCTGGTTGGAATAAAAACAAGATCACGTGCGGGATCGGCGGATATGGGAGCCCATGAGTTGGCAGCTCCTGCCTTATGTGCTTTGGGGCCTTTCCACGTTGCGTATGCTGTATTAGTTGAATCGCGTGGTATCGGGTCCCAGCTCCATAACGGTTTGCCCGATATTACATCATATGCCCGAACAGTGCCGGGTGGATAATCTAACCGCTCACCATCACCCATAGAAGAACCAACAACAATGATATTGCCGACAATAGCAGGCGGAGAAGTTACGCTGATTGCGCCACCTTCTTTTCTCATATCTATGGTGCCAGCCTGTCCAAATGAAGTAATCGGTTTACCGGTTTTTGCATCCAGTGCAATCACGCGCCCGTCGAGGGTTGCAATAAAAACTCTTTTGGCCATGTTCGATCCATTGCCTAAAGGCCAAACGGAAACACCCCGTGAGGCTTTGTCTGAATACCCCTTATGCAAATCCATTTTAGGATCATACACCCACTGTTCCTTACCGGTAGCTGCATCAATCGCAAACACCCGGGCCGAAGGAGTACTAAAATAAAGTATTCCATTGACCATAACCGGCGTTGCTTCGAAGGCCGCATCCCTTTTGAAATCAGGAGCATCTTCATACAATTTCAGTTCACCGGTTTGATATGTCCAGGCTACTTTAAGTTTTGATACATTACTTTTATTTATCTGCTCTAGCGGTGAGTAGCGGGTGCCGCCTGCGTCGTGGCCATAGGCAGACCATTCGCCTGCCGCCTGATGTGTTGTTATATGTTTGATGGGGGCTTGCCCATATAAATACACATCATGTATCAGCATGATACATATAATGATGATAGGAGGTATTTTCATATTCGTTTATTTTTAACAAACCTACCCTACCCTGCTGCATCTGTATAATTTCTTTGACAAGTAGACAATCGGAGGAGATGAAAAGTCATTCAAACAGCACCAGTTGCCCGGTATTATTCTCATCTCCAAAGTTTGAAACTGTTATACCCAGCAAACGTATCTTTTTATTTTCTAATTCGGTTGATGCCAGTAGCTCTTTGGCGGTTGACGTGATGGTTTCATAATCATTAAGCGGTTGCTGAAACGACCGGCTGCGCGTGATCTGCTTAAAGTCGCTGTACTTAATTTTTACAGTAATGGTCCTGCCTTTCAATTGATACTTTGCCAGTCGCCGCTGAACGGTAACAGCAATTTTATCAAGCTCGGCATTCATTTCAGTTATATCGGTGAGGTCGTGCGGAAAAGTATCTTCAGCGCCTACCGATTTGGTTTCAAGGTGTGGTTCAACCGGGCGGTCGTCGATCCCTCGCACAATCTTAAAATAAAAGCTGCCCACCTTACCAAAATGCCTGATCAATTCCGCCTCGGATAGTTTCTTCAGATCGGCCCCGGTATGCAGTCCCATGCCTTTCATTTTTTGCGCAGTAACTTTTCCTACGCCAAAAAACTTCTCAACGGCTAGCCCTTCTACAAACGATTCTATTTTCGACGGACCGATAAAAGTTAGTCCGTCGGGTTTGTTCATATCCGATGCAATCTTTGCTACAAACTTATTAATAGAAATGCCTGCCGAAGCCGTTAGTCCTACTTCTTCTTTAATAGCCGCTCTGATCAGTTTGGCAATATCGATGGCGGAACCGATACCTTGTTTATCAGTTGTTACATCAAGGTAAGCTTCATCAAGCGAAAGCGGTTCAATAATATCAGTATACCGGTGAAAGATCTCCCTTATTTGTGCAGATACCTGGCGGTACACATCGAAACGGGGCCACACAAATATAATACCCGGACAAAGCTGCTGTGCTTTTTTTGAAGGCATGGCCGAACGAACGCCGTATTTTCTGGCTTCATAACTGGCAGTTGCTACTACGCCGCCACGGCCTTCGGGTGAGCCGCCCACTGCTATCGCTTTTCCGCGGTATTCAGGATGATCGCGCTGTTCAACCGATGCATAAAATGCATCCATATCAATATGAATGATCTTACGGTGGCTGTTATTGCCTGCGCTGGTTGGGTTCATGTAGCGTTGAAAAATATCAATAAAGGTACGTCACAAAAAAGGCTGTCCGGTTGGGACAGCCTTTATAATTGGGTTATTATTGATACCGTGTATTAGCTTTTCTTTTTATTCTCTTTATATCTTTTATCGGGTGTACCGTCTTTTTTCAAGTGCTTGCTGGTATCGGCTGCTTTAGCAGCATCTTTATTAGCTTTATACCGCATGTCAGCAGTTCCGTCTTTTTTCTTAGGGCCGGGCGCCTTAGTTTCTTTTTTGGCAGCATCTTTCTTTGCAGGTGCATCCTGTGCAACGCCGAACTGAGCAAATGCAATTAACAAGCCGACGAATAAAATAAGTTTTTTCATACAACAGTACTTTTAGGTGTTTTTATAAATTATGCTGTAATGTATTAAAATTTTAATACGAAACAAAAATGTTTATACTACCTTAACTTTATAAAAACATCTTTTTTGCCTTCATTAGAAGAACGCATAATGCTTTTTAACAGTAACCGGTTACCGGAGTATACAGCCATCAAATTCAGAAAGATGGCAGAAGACCCTTTTGTTTTTTTCAGGGGAACGGCCCATTTGTTTTATGAAGATCTTTCCGGTTCCAATGTTATACCCCGGTATCCGCTCACATGGGTGTGCGGCGATCTGCACATTGAAAACTTTGGCAGTTATAAAGGTGATAACCGGCTGGTATATTTCGACATCAACGACTTCGACGAAGCAACTCTTGCACCTGCTACCTGGGAACTGGCTCGCATTGTAGCCAGCATCTTTACGGCGCTTAAAGCCATGCGCATTACCAGAAAAAACGCATTACAGCTGGTATGGTTATTCTTTAAAACCTATTCAGCTACCCTCGCTAAAGGCCGTTCGCGTTATATTGAAGCACAAACGGCCCAGGGAATTGTAAAAACATTCCTTACCAAAGTGTGCGAACGTAAGCAAAGGGACCTCATTAATATGCGCACCACAAAAAAAGACGGGAAGCTTACGCTGACCATTGATAATAAACGTCTTTTTAAAATTGATAAAAATCTTAAATCAGAGCTGGGTACATTTCTGAACGGATGGCTGGTTGACGGTGGTGCACGCCGCCGCTACAGGGCAAAAGATGCAGGCTTTCGTATAGCCGGCACAGGCAGCATTGGGGTAAAACGTTATATTTTTTTAACAGAAAGAGTAGATGTTCCCGGTAAACACCTGCTGATAGATATGAAACAGGCTATGCCTTCTGCATTGGAATCATATGCAAAAGTTCAGCAACCTGCCTGGACGTCGGAAGCAGACAGAGTAGTTGCCGTTCAGGAACGTATGCAAAACATTGCCCCGGCTTTACTGGGCGCTGCTGTATTTAAAGGCGATCCCTATGTAATAAAAGAAATGCAGCCTACGGCAGATAAAATTGACTTTGCAACCATTAAGAACAGATATCAGGATATTGAAGAAGTAATAAGAGATATGGCGCTGCTTACGGCCTCGGCACAATTAAGAAGCTCAGGCCGGCAGGGTTCTGCCATAGCCGACGATCTGATCACTTTTGGCAAGGATACAACCTGGATACAGCCGATCATAACCTATGCCGAGCAATATGCGCAACAGGTAGTAAAAGATTATAAGGCTTATTTGAAGGCTTATAAAAATGGATACTTTTCTTTCACCACATAGAAACATAGGCCGCATAGGAAGTCACATAGTTTTACAATGACTTCTATGTGAAATTCTATGTTTTCTATATGCCTATCCCGCCAAGTCGGGACAAGTTGTGGTGCAAAAAACCGATGTTACTCAACTATACCTAATATGAAAATAGCAACCTATAATGTGAACGGAGTGAACGGGCGCTTACCTGTATTATTACGCTGGCTGAATGAATCTGCACCCGATGTGGTTTGTTTGCAGGAATTAAAAGCGCCACAGGAAAAGTTTCCTGAGCAGGCTATAACCGATGCGGGTTACCAGGCCATCTGGCACGGACAAAAAAGCTGGAATGGCGTTGCTATCCTTTCGCGCATCGGACAGCCACAGGAAATAAGACGCGCACTCCCCGGTGATCCTGAAGATGTTCATAGCCGGTATATTGAAGCCATGGTAAACGGCGTACTGATTGGTTGTCTTTATCTTCCCAATGGTAACCCCGCTCCCGGCCCCAAATTCGATTATAAGTTAAAGTGGTTTGAGCGATTAACGATCCATGCTGCAGATTTACTAGCCTCTGACACGCCTGTAGTGCTCACCGGCGATTATAATGTAATGCCTACCGAACTGGATGTATATAAACCCGAACGCTGGGTAGATGATGCACTCTTTCGCCCTGAAACCCGCGAAGCATTTAAGAAACTCGTTGCGCAGGGCTGGACGGATGCCATACGCAAACTATACCCCACCGAAAAGATCTATACGTTCTGGGATTATTTCCGCAATGCCTATGGCCGCGATGCCGGCTTGCGCATCGATCATTTTTTGCTTAGTAAACAACTGGTCAAAAAACTCAAAGCCGCCGGCGTTGACCGTCATGTGCGGGGATGGGAAAAGTCGAGTGATCATGCACCGGTTTGGATTGAATTAAGTTAATCGCTTTATTATAACCGCAGCGGCGGAGAGATTATATACTACTCTGCGCCGCTGCGGTAAATCTTCCTGTTTATTAAGCTAACTCCAACACCACATCATCCTGCGCAACAAACACGCCCTCATTCAATACAATCGTTTTTACCGCCGCAGAATATGGAGCAACAATGGTTGATTCCATTTTCATGGCTTCAATTACAAATAACGGAGCGTTCTTTTGAACAGTGTCGCCTGCCTTTACCAGTATCTTCGACAGTTTGCCCTGCAGCGGCGCGCCTATCTCATTATCTGAGCTTACCTTTTTATGCGTGGGTTTTACAGACGTGAAACTTTTATCTTTTACAAAGATCGACCGGGTTTGACCATTCAGTTTAAAAAATACCTGTTTATATCCCATCTCATCAACGGCGCTCATGTATATGAATTTGATCAGGATACTTTTGCCGGGCGCCAGTTCAATAAGCGTTTCTTCATTCGGTTTTAACCCGAAAAAGAATACCGGCGAAGGAACATAATACACTTCTCCGTACACAGATTTGAATTGATGATATTCATCAAATACTTTGGGATAAAAAAGGCTCGACAATACATCGAGGAAAGTATACTGCGTGCCGTATTTGGATTTGAATTTTTCCTGTTCCTGTACCAGGTTCAGTGGTTGCAAATGCGCATTCGGACGATCGGTATAAGGCTTTTCATTTTTCAGAATGATCTTTTGCAAGGTTTCAGGGAAACCGCCGGGTGTTTGTCCCAGATCGCCACGGAATAAACCGATAACAGAATCAGGGAATGAAATGGTTTCTCCTTTTTCATAAATATCATTTTCGGTATATCCGTTGGCCGTCATAAACAAGGCCATATCGCCCACCACCTTTGATGAAGGGGTTACTTTCACAATATCGCCGAACAGCTTATTCACCACCACATAATTTTTCTTTATGTCAGTAAACTGATCTTCAAGACCTAGCGAACGTGCCTGCGGACGTAGATTAGAATATTGTCCGCCCGGAATTTCATGATCAAATACTTCGGCAGTACCGGCCTTTAACTGCGATTCAAAGGGATAATAATATTCGCGTACATCTGCCCAGTACTCAGACAGTTCATTGAGCTTTTGCAGATTCATGGGCAGCTCACGCTCGTGCCCCTTCATCATAGCCACAATAGAATTGAAATTTGGTTGTGAAGTAAGCCCCGACATAGACGCCAGCGCCACATCAATTACATCAACGCCAGCTTCAATAGCTTTCAGATAAGTGGCAGCCTGTATGGAAGAAGTATCATGCGTGTGCAGATGAACGGGGATATTGATCGATTTTTTCAGTTCACTTACCAGTATACCGGCCTGCATGGGCTTTAATAAACCGGCCATATCCTTTATAGCGAGTATATGGGCGCCCGCGTCTTCGAGCCGCTTTGCCAGGTCGATATAATATTGCAGATTGAATTTATGATTGCGTTGCGGATCAAGAAAGTCGCCGGTATAACAAATACAGGCTTCTGCCAGCCCTTGTGTTCTTTCACGAACTGCGCGAATGCTTACCTGCATCCCTTCGAGCCAGTTCAACGAATCGAAGATGCGGAAGATATCGATGCCGTTCTTCCATGATTCTTCAATAAATGTTTCTACCAGATTGTCGGGATAAGCGGTATATCCTACGGCGTTAGAGCCACGTATCAACATCTGAAAAAGAATATTGGGAATACGTTCGCGCAGCATTTGTAACCGTTGCCATGGGCACTCATGTAAAAAACGCAGGGCAACATCGAAGGTGGCGCCTCCCCACATTTCAAGGGAAAATATTTCAGGATGGTTCTTTGCTACTGTTTCGGCTACCTTCAACAGATCGATAGTGCGCACGCGTGTGGCGAGTAACGACTGATGGGCATCCCGAAACGTAGTATCTGTATACTGAATGGCAGGCGAATCCTTTAACCATTCAATAAAGCGGTCGCGACCCATTTCAGTCAGGCGGTCTTTACTGCCTTTGGTAATATGATTTTGTACAACATCGGGTATTACCGGCGTACGAAAGGTAACATTGGGATTTATTTCTGTTACCTCGGGATGGCCGTTCACAATAATTTCAGCCAGATATTGCAATGCTTTAGTACCACGGTCCATCCGGGGTTCCAGTTCAAACAATTCGGGATGGTTATCAATAAAATCAACAGTGGCCAGTCCGTTTTGAAAAGTGGTGTTTTGCAATACATTCTCCAGAAAAGCGATATTGGTTTTAACACCGCGGATGCGAAACTCTTTTAATGTACGTACCAGACGGTCGCATGTTTCGGCAAGACTGCGCCCGCTTGCGGTGATCTTTACCAGTAATGAATCGAAGAAAGGAGAAATGCTTACACCGGGATAGGAACTGCCTTCATCTAATCGTATTCCCGGGCCACCGGCATTGCGATAAGCGATCAGCGTGCCGAAATCGGGTTTGAAACCATTGGAAGGATCTTCAGTTGTAACACGGCATTGAATAGCTACGCCGGACAATTGTAATTGTTCCTGCGAAGAAATATTGATGGGTGCATCATTCAGTGCAAATCCCTGCGCTACCAGGATCTGACTTTTTACAATATCGATACCGGTTACTTCTTCTGTTACGGTATGCTCAACCTGTATACGCGGATTTACTTCTATAAAAAAAATATTCTCTGCTTTATCCACCAGAAACTCAACGGTGCCTGCATTATTATAGTTCACCTGTTTACAGATGCGGATGGCATATTCATGTAATTGCCGGCGGGTTTCGGGCCGCAATGAGATTGCGGGCGCTACTTCCACCACTTTCTGAAAACGGCGTTGTACTGAACAGTCTCTTTCAAAGAGATGAATGATATTGCCATGATGGTCGCCCAGAATCTGTACTTCTATGTGTTTGGGCGATTCAATAAACTTCTCAAAAAATACCGTATCGTTCCCAAAAGCTGTTTTTGCTTCGTTGCGAGCTTCGTGCAATGCTTTTTCAAGGTCTTCGTCGTTACGCACTACACGCATACCTCTGCCACCACCGCCAGCTGCTGCTTTTATGATAATGGGATATCCTATACGCCGCGCTTCCTGCAAGGCGATAGCGGAAGCATTGATGTCGGCCTGACTATCCTCAATCATTGGAACACCCGCCTGCTTCGCCACTTTTTTAGCGGCAATTTTATCGCCCAGCTGTTCCATGATATAAGCCGAAGGGCCTACAAAGGCGATGTTTTCTTCGGCACATCGCTGTGCAAAGCGGGCATTTTCTGATAGAAAACCATAACCGGGATGTATGGCATCAGCGTGTTCGCGTTTAGCAACGCGAATAATTTCTTCAATATCGAGATACGGCTTTAGCGGATCATCGTTTTTACCAATCTGGTAGGCTTCATCGGCTTTATAGCGATGGAGTGAATACCGGTCTTCGAACGTGTAAACAGCAACAGTTTTAATATTTAATTCAGTAGCAGCGCGCAGTACCCTGATGGCAATTTCGCCCCGGTTCGCAACAAGAATTTTTTTGAACATAGCAAGCAGTTGTAGTTTTTATTTAAAACAGTCTAATGGGGTTCCTTTATCAAACGGTTTGTGGATTTATTTAAAAAAAGATGCCAGGGTAAGGTGAGTTGCGGGTTCTCACATGTGACTATAGAAGTTCTGATGTTTGGTTGGGGGAACGGTTTGTATAGGAATGATGGATAGAATATCTTAAGAAAGACGGTGTAAAAATAAGAAGTGAAAGTCTATAAAAACGGGGATTCCTTTATTTATTATTCACGTAACATAAAGGGAATCGATATTGAATATCCGGCATTCAATATTCATTCTTGATATTAGCTGAAACGCAGGCGTGGCAAGTATTTCAGAAGAAGAAGGAGGTAGAGATGTATACAAAATAAAAGTCCCGGAATAAAATCCGGGACTTTGATATTTTTTGCTTTCCAAGAAGCTGAAGTTATTTTTTCTTCTTTGCAGCTTTCTTTTTCTTGGGAGCGGCTTTCTTTGCAGCTTTTTTAGCAGCTTTTTTCTTAGTTGCCATGTTTTTGTGAATTTAACGGTTAGTAAATAGAATTTAACAAGTGTAAAAATAAAAACTAATTTCAAACCGCCAAAAATTTTTTCACTTTTTGTGAAAAAATTACTATACAGTATACACTACAACATGTATTATTAAGCAACTGCTACGATGTTCACGATCGTTTTATCGTTCTTACTCTTTTTGAATTCAACTACACCATCCTCTAAAGCGAACAGTGTGAAGTCTCTTCCAATACCAACATTTTTTCCGGGATGATAAACAGTACCGCGTTGACGAACGATGATGTTACCGGCAATAGCAGGTTGACCACCATAAATTTTAACTCCTAAGCGTTTGCTTTGTGAGTCACGTCCGTTCTTTACACTGCCTTCCCCTTTTTTATGTGCCATTGTGTTTAATTTAAAAAGTCAAAATTCAAATTTCAAGATCCAAATAAATATCAAAATTCAAATTTCAAGTTCCGAATTTGTTTTTTGTAACTTTTTTGGAGCTTGATATTTGTTCTTTGAGATTTAATTAAGCAATTCCTGTTACTTTAATTTTCGTGTAGTGGGTGCGATGACCATGTTTCTTGCGGAAACCTTTTCTTCTCTTCATTTTAAAAGCTATCACTTTGTCACCTTGAACGTGATCAACGATCTCAGCTTTTACAGAAGCTTTTACGCTACTTCCTACTGATAACTTACCGTCGTTGTTTAACAGAAGAATCTCTGAAAATTCAACCTGGTCTCCGGCCTTGCCGTCAACACGCGGTACGTATAAAGTTTGGTCCTTCTGAACCTTAAATTGCTGTCCGGCGATTTTAACAATTGCAAACATCTTTTCCAAAATTAGGAGTGCAAAGGTAAGGGTTTGCAGCAGATTGTGAAGGCTTTAAGGCAGTTTTTTTTAGAATTTTTGAGGCTGCAAAAGTGTACCTTTCGGCAAATTTATGGGATTTATTGATTGTTAAACAGTTACAAGGCAGAACGCTGAATGCTGAATGCCGAACGCTGAAGACCTAAAGCAAAATTTATTGGCATTTAGCGTCCAGCATTCGGCGTTTGGCATCGAACAATAGTTCAATCGGTCGGTTATTACCAATCGGTATTTAAAACATAAAACATCTTTGTCTATTTCACTAATTGACGTAGGTTTGTTTTTTTCCTAACGACGGAATAAGGGATTCATGAAAATAAAATCGCTCCTGGCAAAACCATTTGCCCACTATATATATAAAGGCATAAA
>Ga0105239_10001355_pt1 | contig 32932 bp, 33 predicted proteins | sample KBSC44metaG_FD_92761 | JGI IMG/M metagenome (GOLD analysis project Ga0105239, IMG submission 92761) | Corn rhizosphere microbial communities from Kellogg Biological Station, Michigan, USA - KBS C4-4 metaG | ecosystem: Host-associated > Plants > Roots > Rhizosphere > Soil | place: Michigan, USA...
GCATTACTTCAATACAAATTTGGCCTGTATTTGGCTTTGCAGTCCAAAAAACAAGTTCCTGGTGCATGATTTGAGAATTGTAAAAGTGGGGTGCGGGTTCAAACTAATTACGTAGTACTGTACGTAATAACTACCTAAGTAAGCAGCTAGCTAATACCTGAGGCCGAGGGGGCGGTTCACTTAAGTCTAGTTAAACCTACCCGAGGGATAATAGGCCGAGGGCCCCCTCGACTCTAGTTGTCGGCTGGAATAGGTGCCCACCACACCTAAGTAAAACACTTATCAGTCAGCACCCAGCTAAGGCTATTTCATCAGCGGACGCCCGAGCATCACTCTCACCTAAACGTTTGTCCCAGAACTGGTTAAGATTGACGACATACACTGGGGTGCGTAACACCACTCTGGCATATGAAAACCAACACGAACTTCGGCTTTAGCTACCTAGGAGCCGAAAACTATGTTGCGGCCGCAATATAAGTAAACAGCAAAGTAGCCAGGCTGAACATCAATAGGATTGGACTCAGCGAGACATGGGATGCTATCTAATATTCGAAGGAGGCGCAGATATAATTACCTGGAATGGATCGAACACAAAATGCTTCGTTCATGTATAAGAACGAGTTTTCTCATGAATAATGACTATTGAACTGATCACAATCAGTCTCAAACTACCCTCCTCGCCGGAGCAACATCAGGAACACCTTCACCCTCAACAACCTTGGCCTTTACAATCTCATAAACAGGAATCTCCCCCAACCTTGACACAATATGGTGTAGGGTTGGTAGTGCATTCCAATCAAGCGGATCAATCTTGATACTCGCCTTGGACGCTTTCCAAACCTTTGTCGTGACTGGTTGGGGCTTCTCTTCCGCGAAGGGGACGAAAACAGGGTATTCGGTCTCACTCTGGCCCTTCAGATCTCTTCCTACTTGGGGATAATATCTGTACACCAATATGCCATCGTCATCCTCACCGCTGACCTTTCCGGTGGCGGCTGCCAGATCGGTGTCGGGCTCTAACCCGTCGAGTGTAAAATTGCCCCATAGAGATCCTTGCCAGCTGGTCATGACGCGGTAGGAACCTGTACCGTGAAAGACATCAATGGCGGTATAAAGCTTGGGCATTCCGAGTTCCTCCCGACCAGATACAATTGGGTCCGTGAGAGATTCGAAGAGGATTGGCATATAAGTTCCACTGAGGATCTGGCCATCTGGCTTTTCATACTCAACGCCGTGGATGTAGAGGCCAATATGATTATATCCGGTTCCACCGAGCCACTCCATCTTGTCTAGCGTGGTGCAGCTAAAGGAGCAATATGCCACTGTACCGGGGGACTTGAATCGGTAGCCTTTGACCCCAGGAGGAAATAAGTTCTGTAGAACGGTTCGTGAGGTCTTGAATTTTATCGAGGCGGTTCTGAAGGTCGACTTGACCGCGTTTCGAACGATGCCGGAGTGTGATTGGCGTGGACCCGGCATTGGTCCAAAGGCAATGGGCATGCGCCAGTAGACGTTGGGATTCTGTGCCCATTTCCATTCTCGGAGCTTTTGCGTGGAGTTGTCGAACTCGTCGTGCCCAAAGTTGTAGTTGGTGTATTCAACCACTGCTCTGGTTAGTATCTCGGCTTTCATGATCGAAATGGGCCTCTTACTGTCTACTTTTGCATCCTTTTGTATATCCCTCCCCATTCTTCGTGAGTATTCTTGGATTCTGTTCGCTCTCTCGTATCTGATCGCTTCGTAAAGTTGAAGTCGAGCGGGCACTTCGTCGCGTTTCAAACCTTTCTCGAGAACGACACTCAAGGCCGTAGCGTCTTCCATGGCTATTCCAGCACCCTGGCCCTGATGGGGTAGGAAAGGATGTGCAGAATCACCGAGAAGAACAAGTCTGTCGTTGACCCATTTATCTAATATTGGCATGTCTAACAGCTTCCACGATTTAAGTGATTCCGCGTTTGCTTTGCTGAGGAGAGCAACGCAGCTCGGGTCGAAATCTTTGTATACTCGCAATAAGGCTTCTTTGTTCGAAGTGTTGTTCCAATCGTCTCCAGCCTCGGATTCTTCCTCTGGGTGAATACACACAAAGTTGAGGAGAGTGTTGTTGGATGTGGGATACATGACAACCCGTCGGTCCGTACCATACCATATCACGAGATCTCCAGAATGACGAACAAACTTCTCCGTGGCCGGATCTTCCTCGGCAGCTTTTCGGTCGATCAAGAATCGGAATGCGCTCTTGCCAGAACCAAATGGTTTCACATGTTCACCACCAACGACATGTTGTCGAGAGATGGAATGGACGCCGTCGGCACCAAGGACGATATCACCTTTAACGACAGTTCCGTCCGTGAGGGTGACTGTTGCCTGATGTGGATCGACATCGACTACTCCGCTGCTGAGGCTAAGTGTGACGGGGGGGCCTTCAGCGTTGGCGACAGTGGCCAGTTCCTTCAGAGTTTCGTGGAGGCGTATGCGGTGTGCTAATCGCCAGTCCTGGTTCAAGTCAGATCGTGAAGCAATACGGCCCGGATATGTTTTCTCACGTGTTGCCATATCTTGTTTAGTTCATTCAGGTCTATTGACTTCTGGAGTTGTCCAATAGAGTTGTACTCAGTCAACTAAACCACTCGATTAGCAGGGACAATGCAATCAAGCTGTGCGAGATATCCATACTCGCTCCATCTTATTAGCCTCAATGGCTTCCATGTGGACACCAAGCCTCTTGAGAAGCCCATTTGCATTTGGGGCAATATGAACAGCGGCGCCTGTTTCTCGAGCAAATCTGCTCTGTTCAAAGACCTGTTTGGGCAGGTCAGCTGCTGTGCCCATGCCCGTCGAACCACACCCACGTTAACTGACCTTGACACGGTGCCCTTGTTTTCTCAAGCCAATGGCAGCAGTCAAACCAGCAATACCTGCACCAACAATCAAGACCTCGAGGCCTTCATCTGAGGATGTATTGGTGAATCCATGTGCCCCATTCGCACCGTTTATTCGTACAGCAACGCCGGTCATAGCCATAGCCTCTCTCAGAATCCTTTTAGTCTACAATGATCGAAGCAAGTTCAATTTGCGGGCGCTGTGCCCTTCTCCTCACCTTCGACACTACTACATTCATTCTTATGAGCCGCGAATTCTGCACCTGTTCTTACCGAGCCGGAGTAAGTGCCGGGCTTCGGCGGGTTGCCAGTCCCTGCAGGAGGGCCCCAGAAGTCAGGAGTCTCGGGATGTGGAGGTGATCCAGGTGTGATGCGCTGATGGCCCGAGGCCCTTCGCCTCCAGTGGCCTTCCGGGGAATGCGGGGGATTCTGGAGTCGATGGGGTCTAGCGTCAAACTCTGTTTTGAGAATTTGAGACTCTCTTGCACCCTCCACCTCCCATAAAAGCTTGAGCTTGCGACCACATCCCGCCAACTGCTTCCCGGATTTCCTCCATAATTTCTGCCATCACTGATACAGCCGGCGGCGGACTCGATGCCGCTGTTTGTCGGGAAGTGATGTCGGAGGCTAGCCAGTCAATACCAGGAGGCACATTATCCGATAGAGCCTTTTCCTGCAATATCTGTAAGAAAAGCTATAGCCGAATTGACCACCTTGCTAGGCACTTCAGATCTCGTGAGTTGCATCATGCATCGAGAAATCCACCTGTATGTTCGAGCTCACACTACCAGATTCGCGTGAACGGCCGTATGTGTGCCAGATTTGTGGCAAGAACTTCGGCCGCATGTGAGTAGACTCCACAACGTTTTCGGCCCAGACTAACCAAAGCTCAACCCGCAGAGACTTGCTGAAGCGCCATGAAACTAACCACAGGCCCACGGAGGTGGCTAGCACTGTAGGCTCCAGGCCTCCTTCAAAACGTCACAAGCCTGCAGCAAATGCTCACAGGCCTAGAGCTGCGAAAGCTTGTCGCCCGTGTGCTGAGGCGAAATTGAGGTGTGATGGGGCTCCTCCTTGCACGCGATGCCGGGAGAAAGGTATCGCCTGTGAGTTTCCAGAACCACGTCTGAGAGATTCCACCTACGCCGGGCCGCCTGCACCTGATCCGCGCGAAGCTAGCACCCTAGTTGATGCGGAATCCACGCGACATTCGATGGAGCCTTCCATCAGGGGTTCATTGAATCAGAGGTTCATGAGTACCCCAGAGCTTCCACTAGCAGACGTTGCGAATGCTCAAATCCCCCCGCATTTTGCTACTTTCTCGGGGTTTGAACAACGTAGGTACTTCTGGGCATTTGTAACAAGCAATACTGACACCGTGTGTATCCAGAACCAGTATTTCCCGCACCGACGTTCGAACAAGAGGTTATGGCCGGCTTTGAGTGCCTCGGAGATGTTGGTGCATTCGATACATCAGGGAGCGCTATTGTATCATTGACAGGCCTTGAGGATCTCTTGAACGATGACTCGCTACCACGAGACGTTCTTGATTTTGGTGTTGAGCTAACCTTCGACACACCCAGCATTTTCCACACAGAATTTCAGTTCCCCACTGATCAGCAGCTATTACAGCCGGAATTTGAGCCATTTGAGGATGATCCCTCCGTAGGCCGAGGGGGTTTTGTGACACCGGGCCTTCGAGGCAAGGTAGACATTATTGCAAGTGTTCAAGCTTTCAAAGAATCCTTGTGGCTATGGACGCCAGAGGTCAGCGATCACAGCGCGACTGAGCAGCGCAATCTATCCTTACCCTGGGATAGCACGTCGTCGGGAAGCGAGTTTTATAGTGAGTTCCCGCTTCTGCACAGAGGTGTAAGCAGCGTTACCAGGGGAAAGATCTTGGCCATGGTCCTTCGTACCTGCGAAGCAACCATTCACTCTCATGTGATCTCACATTTCCCAAGCTCCGAGGTGTTGACCAATCTGATCCAAAACTTCGTCGGCTTCCATTCACAGCAGGATATCATGTGGATTCATCCTGCCTCAATCGAACTGAACAGGGAGCCCCCGTTATTTCTAATCAGTATGGTCGCAGCTGGAGCCGCAATGTCGCCTATGCAGGAGGTTCGAAAACTAGGGTTTGCGATGCAAGAAGCGTTGAGGGAGTCTTTACCCACCGAAGTTTGTACCTCATCGTGTCATTGCATGAGCTTCATTGACATTTGCAGTTCGAGCGCGATAACCGATCAACGCGTGATCTCAGGGCATTGCAAAGTTTTGCCCTGAGTTTGGACGTTGGTTTATGGAGTGGCAGTCGAAGAAAAATGGAGATAGCGGAAAGCTTCGCTATGCCGTTGATCACGGTAAGCAATTTCCTGAAAGCTTGGGATTCGGGCTAACCCAGATTTTTCAGATGGTCCGAAGAGCCGGTCATTATCGGGTTCCACGAACAATTGAGCTGCCACCAAAGGCAGAGGATAATGGAGATATCCTTGAATCAAAGTGGCGAAGCTGGGTTCGTCAAGAATCATTCAAAAGGTTGGTCTAATATCATTGAAACCCCTATTTTATCCTGACAGCATTCCCAGAATTGCATTGTACCTATTCCATCGAGACACGAGATCTTCCATGTCTCTCCTAAGTCAGCCCTTGATTTCGTACGCCGAGGTTTCGACTTCATTGCCGTGCCACAAAGCATTGTGGCTTGCAAAAACTTCAGTTGAATGGAAGGAAGCTTACCTGACACAAAATCGAGAAGGAAATTTTCCGATGCCCTCAATCCGGTCTTGTATGGACGATATAACACTCATATTCGAGCACCAAAACAAGGTGGATGTCGATATGTCGTTGCTTTTAATCATTACTGCAGTGTGGCCATTGATTTGGCAGTTCAGAGAGATGAAAAGTGCAGCTAGGTTCCGCACCTCCTCAGATTTACGACACAGTTTGTCTACTATGAATGCAAGGCAGCATGAAGTGGAACAAATCCTACAACATATTCAGTTGAGCTCCACAGAATGGCATGGCAAATTCCAACCAACTGCTGGACTACTTCAAGAGCAATGCTTGATGCATCTACATGCCTCCCTTGAGGATGTCCAGCTCTTAGCCGGGAGGGAAGGGGAGGAAGAAGCCCGAAGAGTGTTCCCCACGTTGACAGCATGGGTCGAATCCACGGATGCTCGGCGGGCCCTTTTTCATGCTGGTCAGGTGATCCGTGCGTCCAGAGAATATCAAAGGCTGATGCTTAGAGATGCGGCTGCGGTCGCCGTGTATCATGCAAGCTTGGTCTTCTGGGCGTGCGCTGTGTTGTCCAGAAATAACGGCGTTGAAGGAGCACAAAACTCCGCGTTCCCAGCCACCCATTCAAAGGCCGCAGTTTATGTGAGACTTGATGATGAGCCAGGGCCGGATGTCCAACGTTTCGTGATGTTTGGTAAAGGCATTCCTTGTATCGGCCGTCAGATGGCGGGACAGGGCAAAGAAGAGTTCAGGGAAGTTGCAATCAAGGATGTCGGGGAAATCATGAACACAATCACTGAACTTCTACATTCGCAACAGGAAGGAGAAGAAAACAGCTGTCCGCCGCTTCTGGCAAATCTGAGCAAGCTAATGCAATCTCTGGGAAAAGCCGCGGTGAAAAAGAAGCATCGATAGCCCTCAAATTGAGCCCTCTTGTGATCGAGCCGAGACAAGGCTCCTCCAGATTCTGGCAACCCCACTTCCCGGGCCTGGAGCGGCGGTCTCCCCGTCGGGTTATGTGCCGTGCACTAAGTAGCAGCCCAACACATTGTACTCGGACTTACAGTCTTAAGCTTTGGACAGCCTGAGTATCGTCATGGCTCAGGCACATACGTATGTATAGATCATACCAACCGACTGTATCGACCTCGCTGCTGCGCAGGGTATCATGTCTACCAAGGTCGCGCTCGTAACTGCCAGCTCCGCAGGGCTAGGTGCTGCCACCGCTAAAGGGCTTGCGGCGTCTGGGTTCAACGTCGCCATCAACTACAGTAGCAGCAAAGCAAAAGCCGATGCTATAGTCTCCGACATCCAACAAGCACGATCGCTGGAAAATGATCGTCCTAGATGCATCGCAGTCCAGGCAGACATGTCCAAACGGACCGACATTTCGCAACTAGTGGAAGCCGTGATCAACACTTTCGGCCGCCTGGACTGCGTTGTATCAAATCAAGGTTGGACTAAAATACGGCAATTCAATGACCTGGATGACAACATTGAGGAATCGGACTGGGACATGTGCTATGACATGAACGTCAAATCACATCTCTACCTATTCCACGCTGCGAGGCCTCATCTGGCGAAAGTCAACGGGTCTTTCACAACGGTTGCATCGTTGGCAGGTGTCATTCCGAGCGGCAGCTCCATTGCACGTTGGTTCTCAAAACCCGATCAGGGCTTCTTCTGTGTGCATGATTGAATACTAACATCAATCAGCCATATTCAGTTACAAAGGCGGCTCAGATCCATCTTGTCAAGGTGCTAGCCCGAGTTGCAGCGCCTGAAGTACGAGTAAACTCCGTTTCTCCTGGGATCCTCCTCACGGTGAGTCTGCATTTCCTACGCATCTCACAGCCTGAGAGTTTCTGGGGGCTGACAGTAAGATCAAAGGACTGGGGAAAGAAATTTTCTCAAGAAAAGCTCGACGCTGCCATTCAGAAGAGCGCGCTGAAAAGTTTGGCCGAAATAGATGTAATTATACCTCTCTCTCCACCAAAATATGCACCACGCCGATACTAAATCTCTTCTTGTCGCAGGATGTTGTGCAACAGATTGTCCTTTTCGCGACCAAAAAGTCATTCACTGGCCAAAATGCGGTGATCGATGCAGGGTGGTCATTAGGATAGTATCAGGTTCTCAGCGTTGCTAATTTCTCCGTAGATCTTGAGAGTATTGACTTGCGTTTACTCTGCAGTCTCCTCTCAATAAGTGCGCAATACCATTCGTCAAAGCTTCGTTTGCAGAAACATGGCTTGCCTTTTCATCCTCTTCTACGATCTATTGTGCGATTCCCAACACCCTGTCAGGGAGACTAATTGTACGAGAAGAGCGGTCATGATAAGCTTCGCCAACCGACACCGTATGCTATTAATTTATTGTCAGGGCCAGAGAGTGTTACAAGCGAGTTTTTCTACCTATGCTGGTCCAAGAGGCCGCACATTAGCAGGAGGTATCTTTCCCGTTATCCAGTCGTGGTCGTCGCTCAAGAATTTGTGCGATCTAAGGTCGCCTGATCGAGCATGACCCTCGAAATTCTCGGCTCTAGCAGCTCTGCCGCACAATCGGCCGAGCTCGCCACTTGCCTCCTTGTTTCGCACTTCCTGGTAGGTAACTGTACGCAGGAACTTGCCTACCCAAAGGCCACCTGTGTAGCGAGCAGCCTTCCGGGTTGGCAGTACATGGTTCGTTCCGATACACTGTTGTTGGGTTGGATTAGCTAGTCTACTCTCTCAACAGACATGACGCAGAGTGTTCAGTCCGACATACCTTGTCTCCATAAGATACACAAGTACCTTCTCCCAAAAAGAGAGCGCCATAATGCTTCATCTTCTGCAAAGCCTCTCTGGGGTTTTGGGTGAGTATCTGGACATGTTCGGAAGCGTACACGTCCGCGAGAGCAAATGCTTCATCCAGATTGTCAACGACAGCGACTTCTCCATAATCCCTCCACGACACACCGGCGAGTGGTGCTGTGGGAAGATGGACGAGGATTTCGTCTACAGCCTCAATCGCTTTCTGAGCAAGGCTATGCGAATTAGTGATCAAGATCGCGGGTGTGTCGGGTCCGTGCTCGGCTTGGGATAACAAATCGGTCGCGACGGTGAAGGGATCGGCGTTCTCATCAGCAACAATGAGGACCTCTGTGGGCCCGGCAAACAAGTCAATGCCGACTTCCCCAAAGAGTGACCGCTTGGCCTCCGCAACGAAGGCGTTACCCGGTCCTGCAATAAAGTCGACTTTACGGACGGTTTCCGTGCCGATCGCCATAGCGGCAATGGCTTGAACACCTCCAAGGACGAAAATCTCGTCAGCTCCTGCGAAATGCATTGCTGCGATCGTCGACTTGGGGAGTTGCCCATTGATCGGAGGAGTGCAGCCAATAACATGTTTAACTCCCGCCACCTTCGCAGTCAGGATAGTCATATGTGCAGATGCCAGTAGAGGGTATCGTCCACCTGGAATATATGCTCCAACAGTCTCTATGGGATTGTTCTTCTGGCCGAGGAAAACTCCTGGTTTGATTTCGAGCTCGAATTCAGAAATGGACCTTCGCTGGGCTTCGGCGAATGTCCTAACATTATTCTGGACCTCCTTGATATCTTTGATGATCTGTTCTGGCACCTGTCGGAGGACCTCCTCAATGTCGGCCTTCGACAATTTGAAGGACTCAGGGCTCCATTTATCAAATCGTTCTGAGTATTTACGAACAGCTTCATCGCCGTTGGCTCTGACATCGTCTAGAACTCCCCTGACAATTGATGCAACTCCATCGTTTGATGTAACTCCATTGGCTACACCGTTCGGGGAGGGTTTCTTCAAGTATGTGGCTGGCATTCTGGCGATTGTAAGATCTCTATAGTTTTTAATGGCAGTTTGACTTCATATTTATTCGCACATATACGACCTATTCTATAGCTTTAACGTTATATAGATGCTGTTTTTCGTCCCGACTTTGTGGCAGACAGAGAGTCTGGACTTCTATCCTCAAAATAAACCGGGGCCGGCGACGACGCCGACTCCACCTCCACCTTCCTCTATCATGGCAACGTTTCCATCGTTTTGCTTCAGCGCAGCCTTGAGATTCTGCCGGTACGGACTTCCTTCCACCGACGGTTCATGATCTGAGATCAAGAAACAGCAGACTAACTTGAACAGAGTGCTAGGCGCTAGGTGGTATTCAGCTCCACTCGTGCATGCGATGCGCCATTTATTTCCGATCGTCTGGGCAAGGCTTATTCGACGTTTGTATTACCGACATTACTAATGTCCCTTTCATAACAATTATTTGCACTTCTGGGGCTTTGCCCTCAGTTGACTAACTAAACTCAGAACTGGATCTCTCCTCCTCTCAGAAAGAGATCCAGGAGGATCCTCTGTGCCTTAAATTCTTCCTCATAATAGAATGGTAGATCTTGCCTTCTCGTAATACAACGGGGATAATTGAATGTGAGCCTAGCATGTGTGGAGCCTTTGATAATTCCACGCAGCTGAAGTAAGTAGTTTAGCCTCCTATCTAGCACTGAAAACGTATGATTTGACGCGATTGAGACCCTATTCCTTAGTGTAGAGTAAGGATCATCTTTGAAATTGGTTGATCGAGTCATCAATAGTTATTCATTTCGAATTTATTTTAGCTCTTTCGCGGTGAGGTCTCTCGCAATCGTGGCTGTACCTCAGTTTCTCGTCTTTCGGCTACCAGGGCGTTTTTAAATTGAAAGCACCTGGCGGTTTAACAACAAATCGCCATATGAACCGCATAAGCCGGGCCACTGTCTAATTTCTGGTTCAGCATTTCGCTTTACTTGACCCAAGGAAGTTACCACCCTCGCCGCTGAACTTCCCAGTGCTGTGAGATTCCGAGATAGCGACATGCGAAAAGGGACTATAGGTTATGACAGGAAATGGTACCAGTGGAATAGACCAGTGCTGTTCTTGGAAATTCATTGTGTGGAGCCGAAGTCTGACTTCGGAACGGATGACGACTATATCCATCCCATTAATAAGTTGTGAGATGAAGCAACTTCCTCCGTTAAATATCACGCAATATACATAAATATTATCAAAGATCAATATAATTTGAATACACTACAAGTTATTTACCCGACAACGCAACATCATTTAACAGGATGAGTGCTTCATCGGCACTTCTCGATAATAACCTGCCAGCCATCAACAGGTTCATCACCGACCATAACAAGCACGGCCAAGCCATATTTAGCGACCGAATCGAGGAGAACTTGCCGTTTCAAGAGCTTCCAGATGGGGCCCGTTTCTGCCTCGGATATACGACTCGGAGGACACCTGTGGACATGAACGAGGACAAGGACCTTATAGATTATGGGCAAGACCTTGTGAACAAGCCAGGCATTATGATCCCTGGGGGCTCAGTGCTCAGGATCGTGGACATTAAGCCCGGGGCTCTCTCGCCAATGCACAGGACCGTTAGTCTCGACTACGGTGTGGTATTAGAGGGCGAGGTGGAGCTGTTGTTGGACTCTGGAGAGAAGAGGCTGATGAAGCGAGGAGATGTTTCTGTCCAACGAGGCACGATGCATGCCTGGAAAAACGCAAGCTCTACTACGTGGGCTAGAATGTTATATGTGCTACAGGAATCACTGCCTGTCAATATGGGCTCGATGCCGCTAGGGGAAGATTATGGCGGAATACCGGGAGTTAAGCCTTCCCACGAATAGATAGTTGTATGAATGCCAGGCGGATCAAAACACGTCAGACCCGCTGTTGCCAGTTATCAAATACCCTCGATACATCACAAGCGAGTATAACATAATTTATATGATTCATGGCTACTATCCTTAATCCACGACCAGGCCGCCGTTTGCATGAAGATGCAATCCGTTGATCCATCTCGTCCTCTCTTCGCACAGAAATGCAACCGCGTACGCGATCTCCGAAGTTTCACCCATTCGAGGGGCAACGGGAATGCTGTCAATCATCGGCTGCAAGATCTTCATGACCTCTGATCCAGCCGCCGCAAACCCTTCGGTCCTTGTTGCTCCCGGGCTGACAGCATTTACTGTACAGCCATATTTCCGTGGCAGCTCCTTGGCCCAACAGCGAGTGAAGCTGTCCACCATACCTTTCGTTCCCGCGTATATGGTCTGCATGGGCGGTGGTGCTCGTGACGTGGCACTGCAGATGTTGACGATCCTGCCTCCAGGTTGTGTGAGGTGCGGTAGTGCAGCCTGGGTAAGCAAAAAGACCCCTCGCCCGTTGATGTTGACCAGCAGGTCCCAATCGTCCAGCGTTTGCTCCTCAAGTGGCTTGTTCACAGCTATTGCCGCATTATTCACTATAATGTCGATCTTGCCAAACGCTTCAACGGCCGCTTCCACCAGTCGAGAAGGACCCTCTTTCGAGCCCATGTCTGCACATACGGCTTTCGACGGTGTTGGGAGAAGTTTCAACACCGTAGCTGCCTCGGCCTCCAGCGAAGGCTGAGGGTAATTGATGACCACCGATGCGCCTCGAGATGCTAGTTCGACCGCAATTGCTTTCCCGATTCCCGAACTTGATCCTGACACGATGGCCACTTTTCCATTCAGAGTCTTAGCTGCTTGCTTTTGCAGAGCAGCATCTCGCGTTGCTACTACCTCCGGATCCTGGATCGACAAGAAATTCGCCATTGTGAAAATTGCTTTCTCTATGGTTTGGTGAGAGATTCTGACTCAACCGCCGAAGATATCAAAAAGGGGTCTGCACCAATGTGTACGACACCCCTTAGTGCGATGCTTTCTACCGTCTGACACAATTTGCAACTTGGCCATCCCTCCCGGCTAAGGTCAAGGTTTTCTCGGTAAGTGGAGGGTCAGAATCCCTGGAAACCCCGCGAGAATCCCCACAAACGCCCCCAAGTTGAGGATGAAACGGTGGGGCCGCCTCGACTGCAGGTTTTCCATTCTGAAGATGGATGAGGATCACGGATAAGGAGATTGATTGTCCCAAGGTGTTTAGAACGAAATCCTGAGAACGTGGACTTTCCGAAGGAGGAGCAGTATGAAAGGGGATCTAGCAAAATCAACCCAAGAAATGAATTAGGTCCCGGCGGAGTAGGTGAAAAGTGCTGTAATTATCTTTGAACAAAGACATCATTTAATCACTCCAAATGGAATCTATCAATATTTTCTATCCCTTCAGCACCGGAGGTGTCGCCAGGTACCAAGTATCCACAGATCCTACCAATAGGGTCACGTTGCCTCCTGATCTCTATCAGGCGTTTTGCTTTATCATCCGTCCAGTACTTGGTCTGCCTGACCTGGAAGTCTGAGTCCCCTAGATATGCACCCTCACAATGAGGGGCTAAATCCTTCATGACATCTCTAGTCCATTTCTGACACCGCTCATCATCACTCTCGCCTTCCCATACAGTGTAAACTGCAAAGTAGTGATCAGATTGCATACTTAATGTCATCTCAGGGAGCTCGCGCCTGCTGCACGGGTTCATCGCGAACCAGATGGCGAACGCTTTGGGATGAGGCAACGTGGTGAAAGCAGGCTCAAGGACTGCCGTGACATTGCGGTCGTTTTTAATATATCCGTTTTCGGCGCAGTAGCGGTGGCCAGATGGGTTCGCAATTACTTGTGCCTTGTACTCTTCCGCTAGACTCGTTGGCTCATTTACAATCTCAACCAAGAACCCCTCAGGTCTCGTCATGTTGGCCACCTCGAGAGACTTGACTGCTTCCTCTCTCGTGTTCTTGAAGGTAACGAAATGAGCATTGATGCAAATGTGGTCTGCCTCTGCAGGCGTGTTTGCACAAACGACAATCTCAACGGCGTCGTCGAAATCAGGACTGATTTTCACCACCCAGTCCATCACCTCTGAGTACCTCGAAATGGGATAAACAAAGGTGGAAGCTAGCATGCTTGTGTAGGACTTCCGCACTCTCAGGTAGAATTTAGTCACTATGGCCGGGAATCCTTTTGGCACCTTTAGTTCCCAATATGTACCATGAGAAAATACAAAGAAAAGATCTCACCAGGTCCTGCACCTCTCGCAGCAAAGAAGAGATCGGAGTTCTGTTTCTCGTCTACGCGGATCAACTCGCCATCCGCTGTCACAACATCCAACGCCACGAGGTTCTCACAAGCCCAGCCCCAATTCTAGTATTTCGCAGTCAGTATTTGCTTTCGATAACGTATTTCACGGGCTAGTACACAACTCTAGGACGTGTTCAGCATCAAATATAGCTGCTTAACATCTATAACGACGTGATTTGGTGTCGCTGTGGTGAGTTTGGTAAGTAGCAAGAGTGCTGGTGGCGGATTAGCGGACCACTAGCCCGTGGAATACGTTAGATGCGATAATGTCGCTGCCCATACTCACCTTGCAATTCCAACCCATACCGCCCTGCAAGAGAAATCCACCGAGCCCCACATCTGGACAGTGGCCTCCAGGGAACAGGAAGCCATGTTGACCCAAGTGGGTGTTCAATATGTGCCCAGTTGTGCTAGGCGAGACAGTCACAATGCCTGCATCCTCGTCAAGAGAGATGTACTGCCATTTGCCCAGATCCAAAAGAATGGCATTATCGCGCACACTCCAAGCGGCCCAAGAATGACCTCCGGACCGTACTGAGATTCTTAACTGCTCCTCATTCGCCAACTTCACGGCCTGGACAATGTGCTCCTCGCTTTCCGCCTCGACCACCGCCACGGGATACCTGCCTGGCCGTCGAAGATTGAACACCCGTCCAACACGGGCTTGTTCATACTGTTCTTCATCGGCGGTATTTCTCCAAATAATGGGCAACCCGGCAGCAACACTCAAAGAGCCCATGATCGCGTCGAAATTGCAAGACGTTGTGATGAATTCCGACTATCAGTGACCTCGAAGCCAAGCGCTTGGTGTTGGCGACAATGTAAATCCACTAAGACCCGAATGAGCACTAGAGATTTCTCTTTTGCTGGTCTTCAATACTTCGCCTATAGCCGAGAAAACTAAAGAAGGCCGATGGGAGAAGCGCAGCTGCGTGATATCGAATCGGAGCGGGTTGATATTTGGACTAAAAGCTATAAGTGTCGACCTAGTACCCCTTCCGAGGCCAGGATTTCCATCCGAACTCCTCCACATCCCGGTCTTCCCGACACTTCCTCCACCTATCTCCCAGACAATACTCCCTCTTTCATTCCCCGGACCCATGGGGAAAGTTGACAGCTCGCACCCGCATACAAGAAGTATCGTTTCCGATGATAACATTTAATAAGATATCTCCTGACTATAAGTTACGTGGTGAATCACCCTAGTGACATCGTCACGGCCCCAAGCTTCTTTTGCGCTCTATTTGCGAGTAAGGACTGCAGACTATTGACATATTCACTGCACTGAATTTACCCTGACAGAACCCTAGGGCCAAGAAACTATCATGGTCAATTATACTACTGAAAGGGATCCCGATGAGATTCAGAGGGGCAATAACCTGGGACATCTACGTTTGCGGCATGCCGAGACAAACGAGATCATATTGATCCCTACGCCTTCACAGGATCCAAAGGACCCCCTTACCTGGTACGTGTCTTCTAGATAATGCTGCGGCCGCTTCCACGTAACTGACTAATATTTCAAAAGGTCCAAGGGCTACAGGATTTATCTAGCAGTACTAGTATGCCTCGCCATGTTCTTCTGCAATTTCCTCGCCGCTGGCCCCAGTGTCGCCATTGTTGAGATCACCATTGATTTCACCGGGGTTGCTCCTCCCATGCCAGGATTCCCTCAGGCCATTGCGAAGATCGCGTACTTCTTCACAACCACTGCCCTGCTGCAGGGTACTGGCAACTTGATCTGGATGCCGTTCATCATCAAGTACGGAAGGAGACCAGTGTATATCATTTCCTTCATCGGCTACACGGTCACAGCTATCTGGGCTGGAGTTTCCAAGAGCTATTCCAGTGAGCTTGCATCGAGGATCCTCATGGGATTCTTCGCCGGCGCAGGAGAGTGTGTGGCACCACTCACAATCTCTGACATCTTCTTCTTACACGAGCGAGGCCTCTTTATGGCGTAAGTTCCGATGCTGGATTGACTCTGGATTCGATCTAGGATGCTAACATCTTTCAGAATGTACACCGTGGCCTTGTCAGCTGGTGTTTCCGGCGGTATTATTATAGCTGGAGTCATCACCATCTCCCATTCTTGGCGTTACATCTACTATGTCGCCACCGCCCTCATTGGTGCGCTTACCATCTTGGTCATACTGACTCTCCCGGAGACTTCATTCAATCGAGGCACCGAAGCTGGAAATGCGGCTGCCAACGAGGAGAAAATTATCAACGTTAGACAAGAACTCGGCAAGCCCGGCGAGTTGGAACTAGAACAATCAGAGTGCGAGACAACGGCACAGCAGCCCTCCACCCTGCCACCTGAGAAGGAAAGTTACTTCCGGAGCCTCCGCCTGGTTGCTGGAACCTTTACACAAGAGAGCCTTTGGCGTATAGGTTACCGACCGGTGGTTCTGCTGATCCTGCCACCTGTGCTGTGGGCAACCTTGGTTATGTCGGTGACAATCGGATTCCTGGTCGCTATCTCGTCCAACTTTGCAGCTGCTTTCTCACAGGTTTACGGATTTAAGTCGTGGCAATCAGGTGTCTCCTTTGTCTCCGGATTGATCGGGACATTGTTTGGGATCCTCTTTGGAGGCTGGCTCTCTGACTGGGTGGCCGATGCTTTTACGAGGCGAAACGGTGGCATTCGAGAACCAGAGATGCGTCTGCCTGCGATCACGGTCGCACTCATAACTGCACCTCTTGGCTTGGTGCTCTACGGGTGCGGGATCGAATACCAATGGCATTGGATTGTCCCAACAATCGCTCTAGGATTGCGTAAGTACTCTACGTGAACCCAGCATCGCGCTCTCCCCACATCTGACAAATTTTGATAGTGAGCTTTGCCATCGCACAGGGAACAAATGTCTCCCTCGTCTACATCATTGATTCATATCGCCCCATCGCGGGCGAGACTGTGGTCGCACAGTTAGCTTTCAAATGTAAGTCTGCAGCTATTATCACTGGGAACAATTCCAAGCAAGATTGGAGCATTCTGACAAACCACTCACAGCGGCCTTTGGCTTCTTGTTGTCATTTTATACCAACCCATGGATCGCACTCCAAGGTTACGCGGGCGCTTTCGGCACTATGGCGGGAATCTGCGCAGCTGTGCTGATAATGTGGGTGCCACTTTTCTTCTACGGTAGCCGAATTCGAAAAGCCACTCTGAGGTGGAAGGTTATCCAAAATCTGATGCAGTGGGACAAAGATAGAGAAGTTGGGGAGTAAAAGGAAAATATCGTGGACGTATTAGCTAAAAAGCTCAAATTGCTCGGAAATATAGGAACATTGCAGATCACCAAGCAGGGGGTGGGCAGGTAGCTTTTGGAAAGGAAGCATTAATGAAGACAAATAACATTGGTCTCCTATATCTCAGCGCTTTCTACCAAACTATGGGGTAGTAGTATCCAGATCGGTCTGTGTGCTCTTGAGCATGGCTTGAATAGCCTACTTAGAAACTCGTACGACTTGGGGGGAGGCATTCCCACCCAGGCTTATCAGCTCTATGGTTATCTAGAACTCTATTCCTGATCTTATCATGTCAAAGTCCCAGGCTAGTATAGTGCTACTAACTTCCCTACACTAATTATGTTGTGTACTTGGACTACCTGATGCTTCGCTAACAGAGGTGCTACGAGGGGGGGATGTTTGTTCTCCCTATAATCGCGGTAATCTTTCTGACTGAGGCCCTGCCGCCGGTATCCTAGTATGGTGAGACAATACAAATCCGCCATTTTATGGAGTGGAGGAATCCTCGCTAGGTGGGCTGTACAAAAAAACGAAAATAAATGCTTATAAGAACTGTGCCTGATTGAAATAAGGGAGCTGATAATGTTTTCAAATCCACATACATAGCTCTCACAATGAAGCAGGACCGTGTTCACGGAATTAGATCACGTCTAGGAGGCATCGTTTCCGATTCAGATCTCCTGATGTTGAGTTACCCGTCAGGTGCCCGTATGAATCCTGCAGCCGACACTTACCCTACCAAAAGGAAGGCTGATTCGATTTCGCATCCGCTGCTAGAAGAGAGCTGATTTGGAGCTGTTTTGAGCATAGCTTGTTGGGTACAAGGGTGTGCCTCATATCTCGGCCCGCAGGGGAAAGCTAAAGGGATATGTCGATTCTTGATTTTGGCTCGGCATCCTACTTAAGTAGTTCATTTGCAGGTCACTTGTGATGGGGAATGTGGGGGCCCCACAATAAGCCGATCGGCCAACAACGACATGTTAGGCCAACAGGAACAGCGATACGGCGGCCCAGACGTCCAGGGGATTCTGTAGAGGGAGATAGTTCGGGTGTCATCGTTGAGACTAGATCCCTTGGTACACGGCTGATCCAGATTCCTACAAACTGGCTGAACGAGGGAACTACCGGTGACCTCGAGGTCGTCACGCAAGATCTGATTGAAATGGCCGAAATCGGCTTGGCGCAGCCGGAGCCTATCTCCTTTGCCTATGAAGGTGTTGCGTGGGGCACCCATTTCGACACATGCCAGGAAACGTGGGAGCTCGTGCAGCGGGTCAACAGGCCCAATTTCGGTCTGTGTCTCGACACGTATCATATAGCAGCTCGAGTGTGTGGGCCGATCCCGCGGCAGACTCAGGGCTGAATGAACACCCAGATGAAGCCTTGGATGAGTCCTTGAACCAGATGGTCGACAACCTCGACATCAAGAAGATTTTCTACGTCCAACCCGGCGACGCTGAGAAGCTGGAGTCACCGTTGGTACAGGGACACCCGTACTACGACAAGGAACAGAAGCCAAGGATGAGCTGGTCAAGAAATGCAAAGTTATTTGCCTATGAAGAAGAGTACGGTGGCCATTTGCCGATTGAGAAGATTATGGAGACACTGGTCGTCAAAATGGGCTACAGAGGATTGATTAGTGTCGAAACTTTCTGACGACGTCTTTTTGATCCAAGGAATGGTATACCTTGCGAGTACGCAGAACGTGCTGCAAAGTCATGGAAGAAAATGATTGAGGCCCTGAACCAGAAGATTAGCGAGCCAAAGGCATGTAGGTAGGCGATAATTAGATCTTCAAAAGCTATGAATCGGACTATGGTATCCCGAAGCGGGTCCTAGCCACATCATATTATGGAGCAGCCGGAGGAGCTTTGAGCTGGGGGTGAAAGAAGCTTATAATTATCCGAATGCAGAGAAGTAGATAGAAACCGAGGATGCTCAAGGGACTAGCCGCTCGGTCGCCTTCGGAAGACGGTCATCCTTTACACCACTAAGCGAAGGATAAAATTGAGGTTTCGGTAATGGTTCTGGAAAGGTCCTAGAGTGCTGAATCGGATCAACAAAGGCTAACTTCAGAGGAAACAGCGTGAGATTCCAGAGATGAATGAATCTACTTTGGTGTCATCGTGACTCTTTCAAACTTCAAAATCCTCTCCCTAAAAGCGCAGTATCTCCGGAGAGCATCGAGAAATTCAGATCGAGAAATTCAGATTAGTCTGTGGTACACCACCGAATTGCCGTTGGACGACAGATTTATTCAACCCGCGTGGGTAGATCGAGGATATATCGATCGATTTCAAATTTCATATACAAGTATCTGAATACCTGATATGGCCATCCGATTCTGACCCAGAGGGTTTCATCCGTCCTATGCTTGAACACACTCGCACATTACTTCATCTCGAGACTTTTTCCCACTTGAGTCCTTTTCAGGCTGCATTTTCTAGTGCCTGGGCATTGGCCTTGCTCTTCTCCCCATCGGACCCTGATCCGAATCCCTCTGCATTGCTAATATCGTCATCTGTAATATGAATGTCGCGCATGTAACCTGCAACCTCGTCGTGATCGCCGAAGATAGCTGCCACTTCTTCCAAAGGAAGACCTAGTGTGTCCGGGAAGAAGAACCACATTATGAAAGCTCCGATCGTTCCTGGGATAATGAAGAAGAGATAGAAATACCAACCGATCTGTTGAAACGCGGTTGGCGCAGATTGGAGCCAGACGATGTTCATGAGTGAGATCATAGCCACGCCCAAACTCATGCCCTTGGCACGGAGGTGCATTGGCCAAATTTCGCTGATATAAATGAACTGCATGCCGTTCAGGAAGAAGTCGTAGGGAACTTCGATGAGGAAGAGGAACGCAACACCAGCCCTGAGACCGGCAAGGTTTCCGTCGGCGATGAACTTGTGGACGTTGGCATCGATGCCAGCAACGACGGCTAAGTCAATCATGCATCCGAGAACGCCAACGGCGAGGAATTTATTGCGGGGGAAATGATCGTTGAGGAAACAGGCAATTACTGCGCAAAAGGATCAATCAAAGCACTGAACCGCGCGGAAGGGGATAGTGTCAACTGCCACTTACTATCAAGACCAACCGCAAAGGTGAGCCAAGCGGCGCCATACAAAAGTTGCGTAGCAGTATCAAAGCCAAGATTCTTGTATAGTAATGGGCCTTATAAGGTTAACACACTCCCTTTATTGTGCTCATTGATACTCAGCGACATACCATAGTTATTGACAACGAGGATACCAGAGCACTGAATGAACCCAGTAGTGCCTATGGTAATAAGAGCGCGCCTTCGCAAAGACGGCTTCTTCATAATGTGTGCCCAGCTGCTTGGCAATGTGCGATCAACTTCGAGCTGCAGAGAACAACAAAGTTAGAAGAGGGTTCAAATGGTGGTCAGTACCTTAGCCTACCTGTTTGGTAATTTGAACAAACTCAGTCCGAGCAAAGGTGTGGCTTGCATCGTCCGGGTCATCGTGCAGGCGCAATAAGATTGCTCGAGCTTCATCTGATCTTCCATTGGGAATAAGCCAGCGAGCTGCCGATACCCGTATTAGAAATGCTCCCTGAGGGCCAAAAGGCGTCAATCAAAGGATACTCACGACTCTCAGGACACCAGTACAGTCCAAGTAGTAAGCACAGTGGGAAGAAGCACTGGATGGCGAAGGGAATACGCCAAGTAGCAGACCCACCATCCTTCCAGAAGAAGATGCCGTAGCCCAGCCATGAGGCACACATGTATCCAACAACGAGAATGACGGCGTGGAGTTGCACAAGGGCACCACGCAGGTATGGGGGCACCACCTCAGCCATCCAGACGGGGACAGCGGCAAGGATCATGAATGCTCCTGCTCCAGCGAAGAAACGGAAGGCAAGGAACATCCCGATATTGACACTACCAGCGAGAAGAGCACCGGAGAGGAGGCATAGCAAAGCGCTCTAGATCGTCTGTTAGTTCTTGACTCTCACACATCTTGTTGAGACCGAGGGGGACTGACAATCGCCAGACCACCTTTCCTGCCAAACTTGTCGCTAAAGAGCGGGAGAGTCAGTGTTCCGAGCACTCCGCCTGTTTGGAAAATGCCATTGGTAGCGGAGAGTAGAGCAGTCCCATCCGCACGGGTATCGAGTTCGAAGTAGGTTATGAATGTTGGTTGAGCTGGAAAGAATAGTCAGAATCTGACTTTGTCAGAGGGAAATATGCAGATATTCACCGAGAGTCGCGCTGATTACATTTGCCGTGTAACCATAGCAAAGGGAACCGATGGACACAAACAATATCACCCATATGTTATAGGCGTTGAGTCGCTTTTTAGAATGGTCAGCAAAGTCGCCGCTCGACCAGAGAAATTTTGTTATGAAACTCATCGTTGCGAGAAGATGATCGTACACGGGGGCAATATTTGAAAAGCCTGGCCTCTTAACCAGGGATGAAACTACGACTTACTATTTAAATATGTCAATGTTTTTGGCCAGTATTTAATTAACTGTATCATAGCCTCGGGTATGGATGAACCCTCGGACGGGGCCTTTCCTGGAAATCTTCTCAACACCGGTTTTCTTGCAATGCCGTACCCCAGATTATTGGTAAACAAGACCTGCCGAGGGCATCTCCGCAGTATGTGCTTGTATCTGGGGTATCGTCATATTCCCGATCCTGGGATAATGGGATTTAGCTTTTCTGAGTCGTGATGCCTTGACTCAGAAAAACTTTCGGGGTTTAATTCTCACCCATTAGGAGAGTAGAAGTCTGAGTGATTTTCATGATTGAAAGTGACTCACTGTCTTTGATAACCTCTCAAAACTTAAGGGTGCGGCAAATCATGACATCTCGTTCACTGACACGATGTCTACTAGTTAGCAGTGGTATACCCGAAGCTTTGTGTCCACCTTCTAAGCTGGTGCCTTAAAATGGTAAGATCACGTACCTCTCTAGCCTCCACAATCCCTTTGTTCTAGCCCGTCTTGTCTAAGAGCTTCTAACTCCTCCTCACTGCTGAACACGATTACGTGTCTTAATGATGGGATGTGCGTTACGTCCACCCGGCTCGTACCTACGAGCAATTGACGGTGCTACAGCAGGACGTTTAGCTAAAGCCACATACCCTCGGGATTCGCAGGGCCATCTTGTGAATACCGAGTATCCGATTTGATACTTGTCGTGTGCATGTCCCCCGTTTCGCGGTGTTGCTAGAGGTCTCATATTGTCCTGGGCCATGTGCATTGCCACGATAGGAGCTACATCACTTCAACGAAGGACTACAACATGACTGACCAAACCCTCCTGTTTCTCAAAGTTGTAGATCGTCAACACGGGTTTGCGGTGAAGTCCTGGACTCCGATTGTCACCCAGTACGATTCGCATTCTCGATCAGTGTTCTGTTTTGAGTCTTTTGAAGATGGCCTTCGTCGCCCCAAAATGAGTCTTTGATGGGGTGGTACAGTTCAGACCAGCAATTTGAAGCTCGTGAATAGAAGCCGCATCACCAGGAGAGATGTAACTTCTAGTTAGCATGAAACAGCCTAATGGCACCAGCCCCAACCGAGTTCAGGTAGGTGTTGGCAAGCCCACAGACCCCATACTCAACGTTCACCCTGCGATTGTGCTCAAGGGCTTGGAAATGATGTTTGTTTCATCATGAGGCTTAGCGGATTGGACGTGGATGCTGGGTTCTTTGCTCTAGCTGGGGGCGAAATGATAACACCTAGCTCTGCGGACGGTAGTGGAAGCCCGTTGGATTCTCCAGCGCCAGGCTCTGACAAATACAGCGGGCAGGTGCAAAAGGCAGCAAGTAATAGTAAAGGCCATGACCTGCACACCAGTCCCACTTGCGGACTTAATGTACCAAACCACTAGTTATCCCGAGACAATGGACTTTGGAAGTAGGGTAATCCCGCTGAATCAGAAGATTTGCGGTTTGTTGTGAAAGATTATATCTCGCGGAGGGGGCCCTCGGAAATAAGATGAGGATACAGCAGCCTACCACTGCGTGGCCCCCCCTCTTGTTCTGTTGCATTGTACTCTCGACTAGGGTTCCATAATTTGTGAACAGAGAGAGATTCGTGAAATGAATGGTAAGCAGCCCAAGGTTGCTGACCAGGAGCGGACTGGCGCTCCGCGATCAACAGCAACCCAAGGCCAGGATAAAGTGTAGTTGTCTGCGAGGAGGACACCATGGTCAGCCGTCACGACCTAGAAATGCGGTAACATGGAGGCGATATCTGAGCCTTAGAAAGGCTTAGCTAAGAGTTCTTGGAAGTTGATATTGACAACAGATGGGTAGAAAGATTGCGAAATATGAGGACCTCAGTTGCAGTCTTCGCGTATCTAGTTTCTCCATTTGGTTACATAATAATTAAGGGGCGACGGACAGGCTTAAACAAGACCGGCGGGGTAAGATATGATAAAGCTACAGAGCAGTCCATCGCCGCTACGAGGAACGCGACTCCTAGTCAGAACGAACGCATTCAATCTCGTGGTTCAAGAGGCTTCAGACCCAGTGAGTCAAGTTTGACAGAGCTAATCAGCTCACGAGTAGGTAGGCAGAGTTGACTTCCGCGACTATAAGATCCTAACTTAATTAGTAACTAGTCTTTGGGAGATCCTGCCTATCCACATAATTTACCAAGATTCAGCTCCTTCTAGGCTAATGTAGGGGGTATTTTGAATCCCATGCCCCATGGACGGGGTTTGGTAGTGGGGGTTGAGAATTCCTCGACTGATGCTACCATTCCTATGCGTCAATGGAACAGCTCGCTTCGTTACCGAGAAATGCTGCTTTTCTATTAACTAATTAATCGCCGTCGGCTGTTGCTGCAAGGGAGAACGGGTAATAAGGATAATAGGGAGCAAGCGAAGCCAAAGCCAGGCCGTGCTTAAATGCTTTGGGTAATAAGATCAGCGCGGGGAACCTTGGGTGATCGATCGCCCACCATTGCTGGGAGGTTCAGAGGCCACCGGGCTGGGCCACTGAGCTGACCACCCAGGTACTGTACTCCGTACTCCTCGCTCTCGCGCCTCGCACCACCGTATGCCGAGAACACCTATTCTCAAGCCGGGTGGATGGTACAAAGCAGGACTCGCGTACTTCAGGAAAAGCTATCGGGCCCTCCCCGGGACCCCACCTAGTCTCAGTCGGCCGCCTTCCAGCGAATTGACTAAGTAAGCTTAGGCAAGGAGTCAACGAATAGCTATCAAAGCAATGACATTGTTGGCTCGTAGCATCAAGCAATGTACAGACCAGTCGCCTGCGCGAACCCTCGGCAATCGGTATCTCCCCAACAACGCCACCATGTTAGTTCACTAAGTGCCACAAAAATTTGGTCGGCAGATGTCGATGCAGTATAGTCCCGGTTAAAATGGATATCCTGACCGCTTGGCGCAGGGTACGGTAGCAGTTCATCAGAAGTACAAGTTGGCTACCTTGTCGGACTTCTTTCATTGCATGGACTGAAAGAGGATTAGGTCATGCATACTGCTGAAGGGACCAATGGCGTGAGGGACTGGTGATATTATTGATCAGTCAACCTGTGGGCTGAGGGGTGTGGTTTTACCTGCCACGTTTCAACGCCATGTGCTCCCTATGAACACAGATCGCTGTTCAGCGGGCGAGATTAATTCTCTGCCACCCACCAGCCATGCCGGATGCCATCCTATGTTGCAGCCATATCAATTTCAGGCCCTAGACACGGCGGACCTCGGTAGGAGTTCGTTTATCATCCTCAATGTATTCTACTGTTCCTTGTTCCGCCATGTCTGCCTTCATCTGGGCATTGGTCGCTGCCTGCACATCATTCGTCTCGCCATCGAAGTACTTTGCAATTTCTTCCATGGGGACGTATCTGGTTTCCACCACGAAGAAGTACAGGAACCATACTTCGAAACCGAGGAAGACACAGTAGAAGATGTAGTACTTCCAGTGGAGGGCTCCCAGGGCAATGGGGTTGATGAATTGGTTGAAGAAAACGGCTGCGAGTGTCACAAAGCCACCGATGGTAGCAGCCTTTGCACGGAGACCGTAAGGCATAATCTCGGTAGTATATGTCAGGGGCATACCAGTCCTGGACCCTGTTAGATTAAGTTTGGAGGAGGTAGGATAACAATACTCACTTCAAATTGTAGGAGAAATTGTACATGTAGATGAGAGCAACCACGCCGCGCCCAAGTCCTGCGCTTGGGTTTTCCTCAATAGCATAGCGAGCACTTAGAATGGTCCATATCACGAAGCATGTCAACATGCCGAGTGTACTGGTCATGAGAATCGGTCGTCGTCCCAAACGGTCGATGTAGAATGCGGCGAAGATGTTGACCAGTAGAGACATGGCTTTTGAGCCGCCATTAATTCCAAGCTGCTGGCTAGGAGTCTTGATGCCGATGTCGTCCAAGATAAGCTTCAAATAGTAGGCAATAATGCCATTGCCAGACCATTGACCAAAGAGAGCGATGGCAATGACCAGGGAAATTCTATGGCGATTGCCCTTGGTTCGGACAAGGTCAAGCCATGCAGTGTTGCGATTCACTTGCTTGTCGAGCTCCAAAGCGGTCCTGATTTCGGTATACTCAAGTTGGACAAATTCATCGTGCTCATTGCCTTCGCCGTGGTAGTGGGCTAGCATTTGTAAGGCTTTGTGGTGCTCGTCGCGGTTCATATGGTATCGAGGCGATTCGGGGATGAACCAGATGACAACCATGACGATAACAGTGGCCCAGGCTTGTAGAGCCGAGGGCAATCTCCAGGCCCAGTCGCTTTTGATTTTCAGGGTACCGAAGGTAGTCCATGCCGCAACGAAGGAACCCATTGCGTAGGAACAGCCCATGAAAGTGGTGATAATCGCTCGGTCCTGAGGATGGGCGATCTCGGCGCATAGTAGAGGGCCACCATTGGTGGCAAAAACCATACCGAATCCAAGGACAAATCGAGCAGATAGGAACATTCCATAGTTTGCGGCACCCGCCTGAATGGCGACACCCGCAATAAGGATTGTGGAACCGAGGATAACACATTTCTTTCGCCCAAAACGATCACAGATGATCGGAACCAATGGGAGACCTGCTATCGAACCGAGACTCATCGAAGAGCCGAGAAGACCGAGAATGACTCCCTTGGGGTGCCCGAAGTAATTTTGCCAGTAGGGTAGAGATTGGAGAGAGTTCATCATGGATCCGTCGAAGCCATTGGCGACGTTGACGAATATCAACACCACACAGTAGAAATACAGCTTGCGCAAGTTCGGTTTCTGCCACCACTTGACCCGTGGAAAGACACGGCCAGCGAAGAAGAAGTGGCCCTTTGGAGGCTTTTCAAGCCTTGTCGCCCTGGAGGCCTTGAGCGTTTTGGCACCGAATCCCATGATTGTTCTCGGATGTCTGTACAGGGTGTTGCAAGAGGAAGAGGAGATGGGAAGATATCTGGATGAGTAGGGCATCATTGTGCTTTATGTAGGCGGAGTCTATTCATTTTAGCCAGAAAGGCAGAGGTCAAGCCCTTGGATACTCCACCCGAGCTCTAGTTATCAATATCTAAAGTAACCATTTCCGTTATAGTGCTCTTGACTCGAGATACCTCGGATCTTATGATTTGGCCTTCGTATGATATCCACAGTGCCACCCCAGACCTTGGCATATCGGACCCCTGGCATTCCCCGCACTGGAAATGGACAATGCCCGAGTGGACGAAGTTGGGCTATACCCAAGCTAAAACGTACCAAGCCACCAGCAAAATCCTTGGTGTGAATCTCCTCAAATCATGTTGTCGACCACAGTAACCGGCGGGTAGAATTCAGCCTGATTGCTAGATATTCATCTGAGAGTACGCCGTCCTCAGTATATTCTCCTCGGTTGTTTTGCGAAGTCTCATATTCCTGACGTGAATAGAACGGACTGTTAATGACGATGTTGTGATACGTTCATCGTTACTATTATCCCCCCATCACCGTCATGGTTGGTCTCCCTTCTACTTCGAGCCGTGGTCAGGTTTGTAAAGAACTTCTTTTACTACGTATACCATTGCCTACCAATCATTGTCCATATCGCACGAGGCTGGCAGAACTTCTGCCAGTCATGTGGTATCTCAGAAGAATAGCAAATAGGCCTGTCGCGAAATCTTGAGCCATAGCTGCTTTGTCCAGAGCTTAATGGCCCAATGTACACTGGATCCAAAGATTAACCAGATTCCTTGTGGTAATGTTGGCAACTCGCTTGCGTAGTAGAATCGCTTGTCCCCTTACTGTGGTCGAATCCAATACGAATGCGAGAGCGTTGCTTACTGGACCGCCGCAAGGCCTGGCTTCTCAGGCAACTTTGAGGGGTCAAGGCGCTTCAACCATCTAAATATGGCTAGCCATCCGCGGACTCTACTCGGGGAAACCCTACCAGCCACTGAAGGAGAAGCTCAGTAGACTAGAGGGTACTGTGGCAGGAGGATCGACGACCATCAGACTGTGTGATGCTTGCACGTGCTCTTCAGAATTCTGATCGTGACCGGAAGGCGACTAGGATCGGCAGAGATGAAGTTTATATCAATAAAACGGTCTATCAATCAGCAAGATGTGATAATAGGGGTACTTGAATAACATCCAAGGCCGCACAGAACTCATGTTTCCTCCAGGATAGGGTACGAATCCAGATGAAACGACCATATTAAATCCCGGCTCAAGGTGAGGGGTACTGGATCAAGACAGAATAGAAAACTAAAAAGTCTTCATGCTCTGCCGCTGGTTCCAACTCTATCGAAGAGCCCTCTGCCATCCTCCCCTCATGGTATCTCCGTGATCAACAATGAAGGCACAGGCTACCCAGCCGTAACCAGTTGGATTCTAGTGCCGATAACGATGTAAAAGGCTTGGCGATGTTCTTTCCTGAAATTGTGGGCGAAATTCTAGTTCCGCAGACAAAAACGCCTCCCTCCTGCTTCAAGGGACATATGCGTATATCAAGCAAAGCCTAAAAATGGAAAGTCAAAGAGATAGCTTCGATTGTCGAGTACAATTTCAAGACGGTTGAAAGGCCCTAAGAATCCAGAACAGTATCTCAGGGATCATATGAGAATCTCCTTAGCATTGTACACCCATTTAGGCAGGGAGTTTCTCTCAGGTATCCTCCTACCCCTACGTCATAAGTGTGAGCTTAGTCGTCGACCTGGAGAGTTGGTCGCGGTGAGTGGTTGCGGGTCGAGGGGCAGGCGGCCACGTTTCGGGCTAAGTATGTAGGTAGGGGTCTTCCGTGGAGCCATCAGCTTTCCGCTTTGGGTAGGTGGATTTTCAAGGCCTCGTCTTTTCCACCATACCGATCCAGCCTACCTTGAGTGGGAGCTACAGATCACGACCTCCGGATGAGACTTGATTTGATTTGTCCCCAAAGCATGTCAAAGAAAGCCTTTGGTAACCATGTGCATTCGATTTCTTTCCTTTACTCCTTTCCAAGTTGAGAAGGTGGAAGCTATTGGTAACCAGAATCTGTCCAGCCTCGATCGCAGGCAAGCGAGCCAATCTAATCTGATCATGGGTATTACCGGGCAAAAGCTTGATCTAGTACATACCCTTGTTGCGAGTCTGAGTAAGCCACTGATATAACCCATCTGGCACTGTCATGGGCCTTTTATACATGTTGTTGTTCTGCTAAATAGCGGAACTCTTTGCCACCCTCCAGGGCATCACTGGACAGTAGACTATACTATGTTCAACTGCATATTGTCTCAAGATGTTGAAGGATAGCACGGCGTTCCTTTTCATCAATCAGTACAGTGAGGACCAGAGTCAAACATCGGATCGTCCAGACAAACGTGCTGTTGGTTCTCATGTACAGCGAAACATTCATCTGAGGAAAAGGTCAAAAATCCGATTTGAGAAACAGTCACTGCCCATCAATACTCTCACATTTCAGAGGCGAGCGATCTTTCCTAATAGCTTTGAACCTCCTCCAACTCTTTTGCATCACAGAGCTGGCAATCAATGCAGGCAGGAAACAGCATCTCCAGATGAGGTTCGGAGCATTGAAGGCCTTCCCTTATGGACCTGCCATGGAATCGGCCAAGTAAGACTTGGAGTGCATACAGCGGGTGAGGTACAGCCCACTGTTGAGTACGTCTCGCAGCTTCCAGACCTAGATTCGTATGAAAATTTAGGCGGAATCGGAGTGCCATCGTGTCAAGGGAACACCCAGGCAATTACTAGGGAATTACATGTTGAAAATGGCAGACAATTTGTGCTAGCCGCAAGACCGCGTCCATCTAGTGCGCCCACATGCATGTCCTATGTGTCCAGGCTACCCCAATACGACACTCGAAAGAGAGGATACATCTTGGATCAAACAACACAACACCCGAATGAGGACGATTCTAGTGTGCTCGTACAGCCCTCAAATCAGCAGATGTCGCTAGTTCAAGAGGCTGGTGAATTTGACCAAACGGATGGAGATGTATCATTCATCCTGCATCAGCCGGTCGGACCCGGAAGTGCAGATCCTTTTGATGCAGCTGCACTGCCCATCAATACCTTTCACAGTAAACTGATATCCTACTTCCAAAGAAGCTTCACCTTCAGATCGATGGAACGCCTGAGCCCAAATGCCGGGGTCAGGTGGATCCAGGCCTTGATCTGTGACAAAGCCACTATGCATGGGCTCTATGCAAATGCTTTACTGTTGGCTGCACGCCTCAATCATGGTAATGAAAGAAGCAAAGCAATGGCTGCATTGGCGTTGCACCACGAGAACTTTACCATCTCGGTTACTCGCCATAGGATCCACCGAAACGAACACTCTTTACAGGTTGCCTTGGCTTTGGTCAGCTTGCTGATATGCGCATACAACGCGAAAGACTGGTCTAACTATCGAGCGCATCTTGCCGGGCTGGAGCAGATTGTGCGACTTGGTGGAGGTCTTGCAGCCATGGATCGATTGCTTCAGTTCCTTCTGCTCGTGGGCGAGGCTCAAAGTTCAAGCCATACGCTCACCATGCCGATATTTGGGTCTCACGACTTGATGTACTGTGACTGGCGCGAGTTCTCTGTTCCAGCCGAGGTCAAGGCTCTTTTAGAATCCCGAATTCAACCGCCCCAAAGATTCCCTTGGGTGAAAGCAATTCTCGGCGAGGCGTGGAAAGTATTTGTGGACGTTGAAGAGTTCCATTGGGTGACGGCCCAATGTGCTCGATATGCTCAAAACCCTATGAGCAACCATTCAATGGGGGGATGGCTTCAGTTTCGGTTTCATTGTGTCAACATGTCACTCATCAAGTGCTACTGTGCCCTGGACGACGATCGAGAGCTCGACGTGGGAGCACAGGGCAAACTTGTGCGAGCGTTCCTGGTGGCCCTACTTTGTTGCCACCAAGTTTTGTATCACGCAGTCGCAGATCCATTGCTTATCAGCATGGAGTATGTTCCATTCTTCCACATCACCAAGCACCTGGCTGGACTGATGTCACACTATGACAATAAAATCACGACTCTCAAGCCTGAGATCCTGGATATCTTGATGTGGATTTCATTCATCGGTACCCATGAAGAGCTCTCAAGGGTAACTGATACTGACTCCAGTAATCTGGGAGGCCCCAATTCCACCATCTTCCTACAGATTGCTGGCTCTCGACAACAGAATGACGAGCACTTCCAAGACATCGAGAGCTGCCTCGATAATATCTTGTACGACCATTCGGTATTTAGCCCGACACTTTACCAGTTGCAGTGCTATAGATAATTCGAAATGATATGTTTTCGTCATTGAAACATAAATCCCCTACAATACTGTAAGCAGCATGATGGACTGACTCTGTGTTGCGTGCACCCCTAACATTGCCACATATTAATCGGTGGCTCCTTGGTTGCGCCGAACCCCCTCCTAGAGTAATTGTTACAATGTCTGTGTTAGAGGAATCATACAACACATGTGGTAAGACATTGGTGAGAGTGAAACATTGGGAGGAAGGACAGTCCGTCGATCAACTCGTTTCGTGTATCTCTTCTGTAAGCGTCTGGACAAACGATCAATCTTCGGTAGTCGATCAATCCAGCCCCTCTACTTCACTCCATATATCTAGACCATCAATATTATTTGTTCCAGGATGCCAAAGGAATGATTGCATGATGGACTGCAGATGCTGCCAGCTCTTGACATTTGCCATCTTGGCGATTCTGGAGATCTCCGAAACGAACCACGGTCGACAAGGCAGGCCGATGGATGCGATTGCGCCCATTATCAGTATCCAGAGTTGTATATTTAGTCTAGCGACTGGGCCTTCTTTAAGGTTAGTCCTGCCTAGCTCTCGTCGGAGTAACCGAGTCAGTGTCTCGAAGGGGCCAGCCACAGGCGGGATGGGGAAAATGACCAGAAACGAATAGATGATGAGAGCAAGGCGGCCGCTCTCGTAGTGCAGGTCGTCGACGTAGATCTCCCTCTCCTTTAGCTCGGCGGAAGACTTCAAAGACATGAGTGAATGCTGAATATAGTTCCGCTGGTCCATGATTTCCGTGGAAGTTCTTTGCATCCACCGGCCACGGATGTAGTTCTCAACAACGACTGTAAAATCACAGGCATCCTGGATGATGCCGAAAAGCTCGTGCATGTCCGGAGAAGAGCGTATATCCCAAACCTCCCAAAATCCTGTCCCTAGTTTTCCCAGATCTAGGGCCACAGCGTCGAATTCTGCCGAGCTGACATTGAGTTCTCCGTCTCGAATGAATGATGTCGTGTGTGGGATAAATGGAAACAGTGGCTTCTGTACGGCGCGACAGGCTCCAATGATGCCAGCACTGGAATGGATTCATACATTTAGCAATGAAAACTTTTCGGAGTTCCAGTCTCTTCAGAGTTGGTGCCAGGGAGTATTACTTACAGCGAGATCATCTGAGCAATTCCTGGGGTCTTTATGTTGTGCAAGCCTCCTGCCAGGTCAACCATTTTGATTAGGCCGAGGACATGCTCAACTACTACCTCCATTCGGCAATAAATGTGGATGGACTGCAACTCCTTCAGGAACGATTGGTGTGGATACTGGACGCCCGATCTGATAACCGCTTCACGCCCGGAATAGGCCAGGCAAACCACTGCCCAAATGCTGGAATCCTTGACCGCATTCTTGGGGTCACTGAGCTCATTATTGAGGTGCTCAACGGCATTTGCTCCGACTTCAACCTCAAATGGGGACGCTGTGTGCACACCCTGATTGACGCGATCATGAAGCATTTGTGCGAACAGAATTGAATGTAGGAGTGCTGGACTGACAGTGATCGAAGACATCACATTCATGGCGAATGCCTTCCCATATACGGCACCCGAGGACCCCCTTGAAACCATATCCGCAAGAGTGTAAGGGACTGCCTGCATGTTAGTACTGGGGATCCATCCCTCGGAATGTAACCTCCATAGGTGCTTCACCACTGACTTTGATGTAAATATTCCTTCATCAAGGTATCTGGAAGGGTGCAAGGAAGGTAAGGAGTCGCCGGCGCCGATTTGGGACCTATCGCCGACCATGGAGTTTGTCGATGGTTGGTGGTCAGGGCCTTCTCCTCGAGCTTGCCTCGATGAACACGATCCTTAGATCGATAAGACTTATGGCGAGCATCATCCTTGGTATAGCTCTTCGCGGTACGTTTTCGATGTGAGGTTCGGGCGTCAGTCAGTATTTCTTTAAGTCCGGCGTGATCTTCCCCTGCCGCTTTTCTTTGAAACTTCGCTGTATGACCCAAGTCTGATTCATCCTCATTGACGTGCTTACCACGAACGCGGTAAGGGACATCCCAATTCCAATTCACATCGGGTGAGTCTTCCAGAGCCTCATACGGGTTCCAGTCAGTCTCCATCACCTCCCTGTCCATGTTGAGAATCAGGCTTGCTTGACAAATCTAGCAATCGAGAATATGGCCCGAGATCACGCCCATTGCGCAATTTGGGGTAGTGTCTGGACGACAACTAAGAATATTGGATATTCACAAAGAGAGCCGGAGTTTCCAACGCGAAATCTCTCAATATCAGTCTATGTCTCTTCCAA
>Ga0105239_10001356_pt1 | contig 32929 bp, 23 predicted proteins | sample KBSC44metaG_FD_92761 | JGI IMG/M metagenome (GOLD analysis project Ga0105239, IMG submission 92761) | Corn rhizosphere microbial communities from Kellogg Biological Station, Michigan, USA - KBS C4-4 metaG | ecosystem: Host-associated > Plants > Roots > Rhizosphere > Soil | place: Michigan, USA...
CATTAATCAGTATGTCGCTAAAGATGCCATGGGGTTAACCCTGAATTACTTCGCCAACGATTATACCGGTATCAACGGTACGCCATTCCCCGGTTATAGTGCCGTTTTAGGAAGCAGCTACTATAGGCCGCTCTATAATGGCAACATCAGTAGTATAAGCGTGTACCAGAAGCAGTTTGAAGACACTGATGATTATCCGGGCGGTCCGCTCATTTTCTATAGTTATAAATACGATCAGCTAAACCGGCTTACCGGCCAGGACGCCTTTAACAAAGGATACAACGGCACTACAAACAACTGGGACAGTTTGCATTCGATGGGTGAATACCTGAAGGAGCGCATTGCCTACGACGCCAATGGAAATATCACCAGGTATTTACGCAACAGCATTAGTGGCCCTACCGCTGGTATGGATAGCCTCACATATAAGTATTACACTGGTACTAACCGGCTCAGGTACGTCAAGGATTCGGTTACTTCTGCATACGTGAGTGATCCTAATCATCTCATATTTGATTTGAAAAGTCAAAGTGACAGCAACTACGTATATGATGAAATTGGTAACCTCATAAAAGATAATAAGGATAGCCTTACCAGCATCAAATGGAATGTATATGGGAAAATAATAGAGATTAACAGGATCGCCTCTACGGCAAAACCTGCTACAAAGATCCAGTTTACGTACGATGCATTGGGCAACCGGATTAGCCAAATCGTTACTACAGCGGGTGACAAGACCTATACGTGGTTTGTTCGGGATGCGCAGGGCAATATTCTGAGCACTTATTCAACCCATGGTACAGACACCGACCTTTCAAGTCTGGGATTAACCCAAACCGAGCAATATATCTACGGCAGCAGTCGAATAGGGGCGGTTAGTTATTATGAAAGCGAAGGTGTAGGCGTAAGCGATGGACCGGATGATATTCAGTATTATCACTTCTTTAATTATGGGCGGAGCTATAAGCAATACGAGTTAAGTAACCATTTAGGCAATGTCCTCACCACTATTTCTGATCGCAAAATTGCTGTACCTTTAAGCGATACCAGTTCTTTGATTGATCACTATGATCCTTTGATATTAGGGGCTCAGGATTATTATCCGTTTGGAATGCTGAGTAGGGCGGCTGTGCCAAATGATGATCCTTATTACCGTTTTGGGTTTAATGGACAAATGCAGAATAATGATATTAAAGGGTTAGGAAATAGTTATACGGCAATGTATTGGGAGTATGATTCAAGGAGTGGTAGAAGATGGAATTTAGATATCAAACCAACAGTAGGGATAAGCCAATACTCTACGTTTAATAATAGCCCTATTGCAATTAGTGATCCTTTGGGAGATACTACGCGATATTATTCGCCAAATAATAAATTGTTGTTGACAACATATGCGAAAGGGTATAATCATATAGTAATTGTTAATGATAATGCAGTGAAGTCAATAAAAGATTGGGGAAAGCAATACCAGGCAGCAGTAACAAAGCTAAAAGATGATGATAAGTATCAAAATGCTATTGATAAATCTTTAAAAAGATTAGGGGATACATATGATATTCATGCATTTGAGAAATTTTATGACAAGTATTATAAAGAAGGTGCAGGAACAATTACAAATTTGGATGGAGTACCAATATCTCAGGCTACTAATATTAAATTAAACGGAAAACCCATGACTTCTGAAGAATTAAATAAATATGTAAACTCATTTGGGGTTGGTCCAGAATATTTAGCTAGTGTTGAACTACAAAAAGACGGTGTTGTCAGGGTAGGGAATGATGTAAGGACTGACAATGACCTTGTTCAAGTAAGTCCGCTTTCAATAAGTTATCAGATACACATTCATCCTCCTGTTCAAATAAAGAACTTAACTTTCGATCAGGTAATACCATTGACTAAAACTGTCTATGGTCATAGGGTGAATACGATGTATGATACACCTCCGGATAATTTTGATCGAAGCGCCGCTAATTTTGTGATATGGAGTGTGGTCGTAGGAAAATACGGTGTGTATCTTTATAGTGGTGGTAGTGATTATAGTCGCACAATAAGATTTGATCGAATAAAAAGAAAATAAAATGACTTTTAACAGGTTTTATTTATTTATCACAATACTCTGTTTTTCCTGTAATAATCCAGAAACAAAGGAGTCTTCTTCAAATAAGAAGATCATTAGTTCAAAGAAAGACGTGGATGGTTCAAATGAGCATATTGATATTGAAAATGAAAAAAATGCATTGAGCTTTTTGCAGAGTAAAGGTTTATTGAATATTAACGATACTTGTAAATGGATTTTGTATAATTTGTATTCAACCTATGAATTGCCTAAAGCTCTCCAAGACACAGGTGAAAAAATATTTTTGTCGTATCTTGATTTGAGACCATCAATATATCACCTTGCTCAGGATAAAAAGTCAATAGATATAATATATCTCTTCTTTTATAAAGGTTTTACGGTTCAGAATTATCCAACATCAGATGGAATAATTGTTAAAGGAGTAAACGTCGGTATAAAGGATAGAAAAATAAACTATTTTCTTAACGGTCACGGCAGTCAGGTATTTATCAATGATATACCTCCTCCAGATATAGCTTTTATTCAACAAAATAGGGAGAAGATAAACAGATGGTATAAGGATGCTTTGATTCAGCATGGATATAAATTTGATAATGTGGGTAACACATCAAAGTAATTAGTAAACAATAAACAGAAGTAATAAAAGGCAGGGGTAATGTATCAAAGTAGTCGATACGCAATAACAGAAAGCATGAGTGAAATATTAAATGAGTTTGGAGAGTTATTCATTAAGCAAGTTAGGGATAATAGTATTTCCATACTAGAGAAGACCATTAGAGGTGAAATGAGAGCGCCTGCCGATCAGGAACTTCATCGTAAAATCAGTAGTCTATCCAATGCAGAAATTGAAATACTTAAAGAAACTGCTTACAGGATGGTTGATCTTACTTTGCACAATATGTTATTCATGTTTGAACAGTCAAAGGCATGGGTTATTGCTAATCCAAAAGAAGGCGTTCAATCCCTTAGTGAGCTTTCTGATGGGCTTGCAGGTGAGCTATATACCTCAGATGGTTGGATACAGCAATTTAGTGGCTATCCAAGTAGTTTGTAAAATTGCACTCACAAAAAACGGTTTACGATTTTATAAAAACAAAAAATGATGACAGGAAAATTGGCAAAAAAATGCTTACTGTCCCTTATTTTTCTAACAACAATCAACGCCTGCAAAAAGGATAATACATCACCATCATCCCCATCCCCAAATCGATTTGGTGAAATCTTTCAGATAAGTTTTAAACTTGATACTACTACTACATCGAAAGCCTACCCCATTGACAGTATTAATGATATTGGTGGCTATACCTGGGATCAAGGAAATGGTTATTATTATTTCGGAGGCGGCCCAATATATAGATGGTTTAATCATTGGATTGAATTTCAGCTTGGTGCGGCGTATGGTCCTATTACCTCAAATCGGGATAGCGCCTTAACTTCCTTCTTTAATCTATGTTCACCTGGTAACAAGATATATGACGGTATTCGCTATGCCGGTCAAAAACAAACCAATCGGGTGGAAATAACCTATGTAGATGAAAACGGTGATATTTGGAGCACTGTAAAAATCGATGCATCTGATCCTCGCAACCCCAAACTAGCGCCAACGCCTATTCAGCAGACCGGAAGCACCTTTGTTATCACTGATGAAAAGGAGGTGTCTTTCATCAATAATTCAAAAAATAGCTCGGTTCTTATAAAGGAAACGTTTAACTGTATATTGTATAAATACACAACTTACGAGCAGAAACGAGTAACAAATGGCTCATTTGTTGCTGTATTTGGAGTGATATAAGCCTTCTGTTTATGCGACAGCTTACTGTTTTGGTTAATTTTTAGAAATAGAACTCCGGCAAGCTTGATTGATGACCTTATATCACTTTCGGGATGATCCAAATGTCGTACTGCCGCCAAAACAAGTTCTCCAGATACGTGTCTAAATTTTACCGCGCTACACGCATAAAATTTTAATATAATCCCACAAATATTTACCTTCGCTCCCTCACCAGTCCATTATTCTTGTAACTGCCATCAGCTTACTTAACAAGTGTTCTGCCACTTTCCATCTGAAATTCCACAAGTGTTATTTGCGATATACCTGAAAACAAATGTCGTCTTCTTACGGGAAACAGCATTGACAGGCTTCACACTGGTAATGTATCAAAGTAGTGGGTGCAAAAAAGTGAGTAAACTCAAATACTTTCAAAAGATGAGCAGGCCTTAAAATCGTGGTATATACAAGTTGTAAAGGTAAAGCTGCTATTGACACGGTTTTGAGTTCGGTCCATTATCAATAACCATAATTATGCTTATTTTCAATTATTCCGTTCGTTGTTTTTTTGTAATTGTTTTACTTTCTATTATAGGTTGTCAAAAAAATAAGGATGATCAGAATAATAATCCAACCGGCAGTGGAAATTCCGACACCACCGTCAACCAGGTAAATATCGACGGAACTATCTATTGGTCAAATCAAAACAAGATCCGCTCTTTAAATTTAAAAACGAATGCATTTATAGAATCACCGGTGTTAAAATATCCGGCGGGAAATAATTATAATGCTCCGCTTGCCTTTGATAGCGGCCTTATATACACGGCCAACCGGTATGGTGCATCTTGTGTAGACGGCACTACGGGCGCAATAGTGTGGGAACACGGCTATGCCAGTACAGCCTATTCCAGCTCAAACTATTCCGTTAAAAACTCAATAGTAATTTCCCGAAATTTGTTGTATGTGGTAGGGTACACAGGGTCGGATGGACAGTACGCTTTATATGCAATTGACAAAAAATCAGGCGCAATAAAATGGCAAAAAGAAACAACAGGTCTATACGATTATAGTACGCTAACCACTCCGGTAATAAACGGCGAACAGATCATTGTACTTGGCAACAATAATTATACGGTGAGCAATGGTCTCAACAGGTTGATTTGCCTCAACAAGAACACCGGTAACGTTATCTGGGATAAAATATACAATGCGTATTTTGGAAGCAACCTTTCTGTAAAAGACAACATACTTTACGCCTATAAAGGAGATACGGCAGCCATAATGGCCATTAACACCACTGATGGTACACAAAAATGGAAAACACTGATCCCTGGCACATCCACTGAAAAACTCATTTTTGCAGATAACGAAGTGGTTGTTCATTCAGCCGACAGGAATACCAATGCCAATTATTACTATTATGTCGATTATAATACTGGTCTTATAAAAGGGTCTTTAACTGAAAGCAATACTATATTCGGTAGTTGGGCTAAAACAGACCTGAACTACATAGCCGCTGCGGGGCTAAAACTGACAGCGTATGACAGAAAAGATCATTCGGTGCAATGGCAGGTTCTGGCGCAACACGTATTGGACCAGGATACAATTCCTGCATCAGTTTCATGGGGAGTTACAGACCTCTTATTTTATAAAGATTACGTGCTTCAATTTGCGGTATGGATCAATCCTAATTTATCTGTTACAGACGAGGTAGTTATAAAAACCATTTACGTAACTGACATTAAGAATGGTAAAACGGTTCAACGAATTAAGCTTCCAAAGGAAATACCCGTTTTTAATCCGGCATTTGGTTTCATTCTGGTAAATCAGAATAAAGCATACTATACCCATAATTCCCGGTAATGTGAACGAATGACCAACCTCAAATCTCTATTAACATGTATCCATTTACACCCGCTATGTATTTTATTAATAACCGTCTGACTACACTAAAATGTATTATTGCTGCGCTTCTTATAATCCTCATCTCTGCCGGTTGTAAGAAAAGTGATTCCCAAAATACACCCGTTCCTCCACCTGATGATTTTACAACTGTTCCTCCCGCTACTACAGTTCGAACAACCATTTCCGTTTATATGCCATCACCTAATGCCAATAAAGGGAGTGCAAATATTAGTTATTGGTCGCTATATTATGATATAAATAAAGGTGGGTTTTCCCAGCAGGGAAACTTTGATAAGTATAATACATATATCGCCGGATCATATCCGATTGATAATAGTGGTTATATCCATAATAGTGGATTTCGGTATGTTCCTGTCAGTGACGCTATTCGCAACTATGTAGATGTAGAGGGTCCGCCGGGAACTGATTATGCCAGCTCGCCCACAGGCAATGGCAGTGGTTATTTCCTTTTATCCAATGGAAGTAAAATAAGTTATTCTAACTATGCATTTGGCCAATCCCTGGGTAATAACCAGGCATATGTTACTATCGCTTTGGCTGATCCTACATCTCCGAGGTATAGTATCTCTAATGTATCAGAAACAGTAGATTTTAACGGACAAAGATGGTATTTGAGATATTTTGGCGACATGCGAATAAAGTTTAACCCTGAGGTACAAACTGGTAAGCAAGTAGATATTGAGTATCCAATCCCCGCAAACCTACAGCTAAACGCACCCGATACTTTGGAAGCCTGGTATTTTGACCTGCAAAAATGGATAAAAAGGGGAGTGGTAAAAAAAGTAGGAAATGTATATAAATATTCCATCTCCGGCAGCGGTGACTGGCGCTTCGGGGTTCGGGAAAAAGGCACTTATAAGGTGTTTCAGGTACGCACATCGGATGGGATTCCTGTTATTAATGCTATTGTATGTGTTAAAGATGAAATCTCCGAAATCGGTGCAGCCAGAACTGATGCCAATGGCAATGCAATTTGCTTTATTCCACTGAATAGAAAATTAACCATTACAATTCCCCCTTCATGGGAAAGTCCAAACAATCCATTTCCCTTGGTTGCTTCTTGCGGGCCGTTTACTAATGCTCAAAACACCCCATATCTAATAAAGTACCCTGCTTCCACTAACCGGGTTCGGGTGGTAAAAGGTAAAGTGACCAAATGTGATGGAACGCCTGTTGAAAACGGTACTATTACTGTAATTGAACCAGTCTACGGTAAAACTTATTGTCATATACCGGTAATAAACGGACAATACAATGGTGCGATAGTAGGAGATATATACAATAATACCGGGTATGCTTTAAAAGTTCAGGATAACATTACCGGACAAACGACGGATGATACTCCCATTCAATGGCAGGCTGGGGATATTAAAGTTATTGATCTGCAGTTATGCAAGGATCCAACATCTCTTTTTATGGATTATACATACGATGGGGTAAGTTATCCAATCAAAGGCGATGCATTAACGTTTAATTCAGCAACACAAAAGGTTGCAGCAAGCCAGGGTAAAAATATAGTTGAATTTAATTATCCGGCGGATCGTACGTGGCCAGGAAGCAATTTTATAACTTTTTCTTACTTATCATTAAATGGGAGTCTTGACACTAGTATAAAGGGGGTAGGAACACTTACGATCACCCGGTATGATGCAGTAGGCGGTTTTGTAGAAGGCTACTTCGTATTCACTTTTTACGACCTGATCTTAAGACAACATGAAATAAGAGGGATTTTCCGATTGAAAAGGACCGCCTAAATTAACCAGCATTGAAATCTAATCAACACTCAAAAAAATTGATATTATCTAACAAACTATATGAGAAACACCATACCATTCCTTTTAATCATTTCATTTATTCCCTTTCTATTCTTAAATAGTTGCAGGAAAGATCATAAGTCAGACACACCCACACCACCTGTAGCTCATTCTCCAGGTAATTTTGTAGCGACTATTGACGGTAAAAGTTGGGCGCCTTCATTTTATCAAGCCGATTATCTCTTTCGATGGCATCAGTTATATATAGAGGCGTATGATAGCACCTATCATTTTACTATTGGAGTGAATATTGATTCGAATTTTGTAAAGCAATACTTACTTCAAAGTAACGGAGATAATGAAGCGTCATTGATTGAAAAAAATGTAGCAACCTATTATTCCGGTCATGATGTGTTGGATGCGGGTGGGAGTTTTGAATTAACTAAATTTGATACTGCCAAAAGCCTTATAAGCGGTAACCTTCATTTTGTCGGATATTCTTCTGATAAATCTAAAAGAATAGAGTTTTCTACAGAAATAACAGATATTCCATACAGATTTCATTTAGATATGTATAATGGCAATGCGGCAACATGTACTGTTATTGGCACAAAAACAACTCAATGGCATAGCAAAGATATTTTTACCAGAATTACCTGTCAGGTGGATAATTTAAAGAGGTCTCTGGAAGTACAAGTCTCTACAGACCTTGATCTCTATTTCTACGAAACTCGTGATCGATATATAGATTTTAGAATTCCCTTAGAAAAGGGAACCGGATTGTCTCAGGTATATCCTCAATTAACTCCTTATAATGATTGTGGAAATAGAATAGTAACTTCCTATTATAACCTGGAAAACTATTATTATTACCCAACTGCTGGTAGTCTTAATATTACCTACTTAGATACTGCACAGAAGATGTTAAAAGCTGAATTCAATATTACTTATCGCGATACTGTAAAAAACAACATAATTCAGATCACAAATGGACAAATCAACTTAAATACATGGACTAATAATTTTTAAGCCTAATTACTCAAATCTTAACCAGCGTGCAAAAAACCTTATTTGTTATATTTTCCTGTCTGCTCTTCTTCCAATCAAAGAGCCAATCAAATATTTATACAAAATCCCCCGCCATCGGCATCCACCTCACTTTCTTCGATTTCAAAGGCGCCGACACCCTCCGCAATTTCAGCCGCAACATCAAACCCGGAATAGCCATCCACTATCAAAATAGTTTCTCCAAACGATTTGATTACAGCGTCACGCTGTCCGGTTCTTTCCTTGACCTGGATAATCTCAAAGGATCTAATGCAGCTAATAACAACAAGCAGTTATACCTCGAGGCCGACTATTCCATAAAAGCAAAACTATTTACCCGGTTTACAACCTTTAATCCATACGTCTTAACAGGAGCTGGGCTCTCTGAATATAACAACCGTTATGGAGTATACATGCCTGCTGGATTAGGTTGCCAGATAAACTTCACCCCCGATGTTTTTCTGCTCGTTAACTCCCAATATCGTTTCGCAGTTACCAATACTCAAAACGCACACTTTTATCACAGTATCGGAATCGCCGGAACAATCAATAGAAAAAAGATTGTTACAGTAAAGGCTGTCCCTCTACCAACTGCACCCGTTACTGTCCAACAACCTGCAGATACAGACGGCGACGGAATTATAGATAGTCTCGATCAATGCCCATTGGTAGTCGGATTAAAACGTTATCATGGCTGTCCCATCCCTGATCGCGATGCAGATGGCATTAACGACGAAGAAGATCAATGCCCCGATGTAAAAGGTGTTGCAGAATATAAAGGCTGTCCTGTACCTGATAAGGATAACGATGGCGTGCCCGATCGCGATGATAAATGTCCCGGCCTGCCAGGAAACGCCAGCAATGGCGGCTGCCCTGAAATCAAAAAAGAATTGATTGCACGTGTTAACACGGCGGCAAAACAAATTTTCTTCCAAACCGGCAGTTATAAAATATTACCAAAATCTTTCCCCTCATTAAACGACATAGCACAGGTTTTAAAAGATAACCCTTCACTGAATTTGCTCATAGAAGGGCATACAGATAATAAGGGAACACCCCCAGGCAACAAATCACTCAGCGATAACCGCGCTAAAGCCGTGCAAGAATAACTGCAAAAACAAAACATTAATGCCAGCCGTTTGCAATCTGTTGGGTATGGACAGGAAAAACCAATAGCAACTAACGGAACAACAGAAGGACGGGCAAAGAATAGGAGGGTGGAGTTAAAATTATCAACACAATTTGGAAGATGATCTATTCCCATGCCCGCGCAAAGCCTTCATCATCGGGAGTAGGCATTAAAGAAAACGGGTATTTAACTACTTGAAGCAATATCCCACATATGAGAAAAAAACAATTGAACAATCGGCGCCCGTTACGGGCCCTTTTAAATTGTCATTGGAAATATGATCTCTTATTTACCAAGAATAAAGGCTGCGAGATAAGCAAGACAAACAACCCCAACCAAATATTGAAGCAGGATATAAAAGATATACCCTAAATTCTGAAGCTTGAGTTTATCCCTTTCTAACTTAATGCCCCAGAAAACCAGGCAAGTAAAAAGAAAAGTGTACCAGAACTGATACCAGATTTTTGCATACCAATATCGATATTTTTTTATTTGATCCAAAATAACCCTAAAAGTGTTCAACTCGTATCCGTTTTCAAAAAGCCTTTTTAACCCAAAACACAAATTAGCAAACAGGAAAAATGAAAAGAGAAATAGCGAATTAGTAACAACTTTCCCTTTATCGTACCCGTAATTCCACCACCAGCGATTGACCCAATCCGTAAATTTATATAAGGCACCCCTATTCTTTGCTATAAACCTGCGGGAATCAATGTCCGCTGAATCATAACTTGAAGTCATTCCCAGGTTTGTATATTGTTCTTTAAGTTTATTATAAAATGATTCAAGTGTTTCAAAGTTTAGCCCGGCTGTATCAAGAATATAATTGGAGTAAACAAATTTCAGCTTGGAAATGTCCGTTCCTTTAATACTTAAAAGACATTTTCCTGGCCTGAACTTTTCCCAAGTCTGATCAATGTCCCATAGCTGACTAAAATTTGTCAGATCGCAGTCTTTTATAATTATACAATCAGGTCTTTGTTCCGAACTAATTTTAGGAACTTGTAAAAACTTACAATTCTCAAACTGTAAGCTATCAATTTTGGCATCTACCCACGCTAAACCGTTTATTGCAATGTGTTCAAAAATAAGTTTATTAGCACGACATCCGTTAAAAACGCCCAATTCCAAGGTATCATTTTCAAACCGGGCACTATCTATAGTACATTTATAAAAATGATACTCTTTTATACTGTTTATCAGAATTTGATCTGCCTGGAAGTTAAATATTCTTAATCCCTTAACGGAGAGCGACTCTCCTTTTTTAGCTGCAATCACAAAACTATGGTTAAAACCAACGGTGGGCTTGACCAGCAATGAGTCGTCAGAGGTCACTAGAGGTCGTAAATACACAGTGTTATACGAGTCTCTATAAGGAATGTAACCAAGAGAGTTCTGATAGTTATTCAGGAAAGATCTACCACCTTTAAATGTATAGTCTTTACTTCCATCAGATAACTCAATCGAATGTTCCCCTAATGTGTCCATTGTTTCCGTCTTATCAAAACCTGAAAACTTTCCAGTTCCAAAAGTTACTTCGTAAAACCATTGGCCAAACTGATTTGTTACCGTGTAATGATATTTTTCGACGGTATCTTGGTTAAATTGACCTATACCCAATAATGGAAGTAGCGATAAAAAAGAGAAAAGGAGGGTTAACTTCGATTTTAACACTAGGTAGCAAATTTATGGTCTGTCTTAAAAAAGCAATTATAATAATTTCCGGGCTAATATATTGAACAATGCACATATAACAGGGACAGGAATACCGTGAAAACACCTTTTTTTCGTCCCGGTTATAGGCGGCATCTGTTACCTCAATAGCGGCCTCACAGCAGTTGTAATATGCTGACACCTCAACAAGCCAGTATACTTAAGGCATATTGAAAGGCTATTAATGCGGTTCCTCTTCGGTCTGCAAGTATCTACTATCAATAAAATCTTTTATCGTTTGCGCCAGCAGTGAAATATCAACCTGTTCAAAAGGATGAGGCGTGTTCGGCAGCAAACTGAATTGCGCAGCGGGCAATTTTTGGGATATAGCAATGGTTTCATCGGCTGTTACCATTTTGTCTCGGTCGCCCAGCAACAGGAGACAAGGTATATTGATAGAAGCATAATCTTCGGACTGCAGGGCGTTTTGTTTGCCTAAGTCCAATAATAATGCTGCGGTTTTTTCCAGTACAATCGTCCAGTCGTTGGGCGCATGACGTTGTTGCAATTGCGTGGCAAAGGCAGGCAGTTTTTCCCGGATGATATTGGCATCGAGCATTTTTATTTCTCTGGCTGCAATCGCTTCATCCCAGTGCCATTTGGTAGCGAGCGTTATCAGTGTACTTATTTTACCCGGAAAATGTTTTGCCAGATACATAGCGGCATATCCGCCCATACTATAACCAAATACGGCAGCCCGGTCAATAGCATGTTGCTGCATATATCCCTTTATTTCATTGCTGAATAGTGCGATCGAAAAAGGGTCAGCAGAAAAGGGCCGCCCGCCATGACCACTGAAATTGAATTTATGAACGGTTACATATCCGCCCAGTGCATCCGCCAGCGGCTGCAGTTGCTCAGCCGAACCCAGTGCACCGTGTAATAATAACATATGCTGCATATGCGAAGATTGGGATCCAAGATACGTTCTTTCAACCCTGGTTTCGGTTAAAAAAATCTTTTTCACCAATGGCCGTTCTCACACAGTTCATAATAGATTCATGCAGATCGGTACCGGCAGCATGCAGGGGATCGATGGCTTTTACCAATACTGTGCGTAAAGCAAAAAGCTCCTCTCTGTTATATTTTTTTGATGCCTTTACCAGTTCCAGCTTCATCAGCTCTTCCTGCTGATTCTGTTTGGGATTGAAAATTTCATTGATGTGGCTGCATTGGTGACACACACCATTTTTGTTGATCAACGCACATCGGTGCTCGAAGATATCAGTCATGACATTTCTGGCGTCATTCAACAGATGTTTTATCACGCCTTCCGTTTTCCCGAGAATGAGAGAAATTTCCTTCACCTGAAAATCATAGATATCTTTTAAGATGAGCGCTACCTGGTTTTCTATCGGTAAGGTTTTTGAAATACAGGTGAAGCAGAAGTCGATATGCTCTTTCATTTCGTAAGTTCCGGCGGGTGAGGTGTCATGCGCTATCCAAAACACGCGTCGCACGTCCTCTGAACCAATGGCAAGATCTGCCCCGCGGTCCTGTGCATCGACCTGCCATCTTTTTACTTTTCTTAAATGATCATAGGCAAGATTCGTTGCTATTTGAAAGACCCATGTTTTCAGGGATGAATCCTGGTTAAAGGTTGATATTTTGGAAAATGCCCTGATAAAAGTATCATGCGTCAGGTCATCCACGTCATTGCGATCGGTAAGCAAACGATAGAGGTACGATTTCAACGGATTCTGAAATTCGGCAAACAGGGTCTGAAATGCATTGATGTCGCCGGCTATAGCACTTTTAAGGATTTCTTCTTTTTCCATTCAGTCAATTCATTGATAAAACAAAAATAGGTTGCAGCCTTCTCACGAAATGCTGCAACCTGTAATTTATTATAACACATTCAATTTACCGCAATCCACATCAACAATATGGCTGTTGAAAGCCACTCCAGCCTCGGAGGCGAGGAAGACGGCCGTTTCGCCGATGTGCTTTAGCGTGGGACTAGTCTTTAATATGTCGAAGGCTTTGTACTGGGCAACCAGTTGTTCCGCAGGTATTCCATACTCTTTTGCGGCGGAATCGATCCAACCGGAGATCCTTTTTGTTTCCATAATAGCGCCAGGACTGATGCAGGTGACCTTTATGCCCGCTTCTCCAAATTCTGCAGACATCACCCTGGTTAACCCTTCAACGGCGGCACAGGCGGCTGAGAAGGCACTCAGATTAGGAATCTTCGACCGGGCTGCAGCAGATGATAACAGTAAGATGGTTCCTGCTGACTGGGTTTGCATCATATATTTCGCCGCTACCCTCGACGTAAGGAATTGTGAACCGCAGATCTTTTGCATCGGGGCCAGAAATTGCTCGAGAGTAGCCACCGTTGCGGGCGGACGGCCACCCATTTCGCTGTATTCAACGGCAATGCCATTGAACACTACGTCTAATTTGCCATTGTCTGAAACGACCTTCTTTAAAAAGTTGTCAATATCGGTTTCATTCAATGCATCTACTTTGGCGGGTTCGGCATTGCCGCCATTGGCTTTGATGTCTTTTGCCAATGCTTTTACGGCATCGAGATTCCGGGCGGTACGTACACTTTTGCTCCGTGTTGGGCAAATGATCGGGCAACGGCGCCTGCAATCTCTCCGGATGCGGCAAATACTACGGCTACTTTGTCTTTTAGATGTGTCATGTTGTATGATTTATCTATGGACGAATGAGCCGGGCAAAACGGTCGGGATTTTTTGGAGTTGTTTGAATTACCGTGGTTGGGGCTTGCGAAAAAACGGATAATCTATTGACAAACAGGGCTTACTAGTGGAATTGAGTCACCTTCAGTTTTTTATTCCCATTACTTTTGCGTCAGTTGAAAACCTGCTTCCGTTAAGTACTGTACCCACTCATACGTCCAAATAACAGCTTCCGGTTTTAGCCCTTCGGATTGCCGTAGTTGAATGCAATTTTACCTGCAGTACAAGGTAGCTATAATGTTATTCTTTTTCTTGTCACACTATAATTGTCGTAGTCCGGATGATGCCAAAATTGTTCAAGTCCAATTTTCTCATAAACACCAAGCTCTTCTGAATACATCGGATAAAGTCCAGCAATGTTAATCTTATAGTCAGCGCCAATGTCTACATTCAAATAATCTTTTTGATCTAATGTACTTGGTGCAAAAACGAAAAACGCATCCATTTCAGAGTCGTCAGTTATTTGTTGACGGAAGTTAATTGTTTGTCCATAGCTGAATGGGCAGTCACCGCGAAGTTTGTTTGCAAGATAACCGGCTACATGGCCCCAGTCTAAATTGGACGATTCAACAGATATGCACAGTTCTGGTCTCCCATATTTCCAGTCAGGGTGCTGAACAAGTGAAAGTCCATAAGTTAATGCTGTTATATATCCTTTGTCCGGAACGTCGGTATAAACAATCGAAGTAACACCAGGAAGCCTCTCAATTAAACTGTCCTCTTTATAAAATGTTGGTTCTTGCCGAAATATGCCCTCTAAATGTTCCAAATATCGCTCTGCTGGTGTTTTGCCACTGCCAGCTGATTTGTTTTTATTGAAGTTAAATAGTCCCATCGGGGAAAGTAAATTTTATTGCATTTAACGACGAAGCATTAGCTATCAAGTGGAAGTCTGTGTTACTTCTGCCCGTAGTCATAGCTACATAAAGATATAAAGTTCATTGATTAGTAAAAAGCTCATTACGATTCGGTCTGCCCCAACACCTGCGTGTTTTTACGTCGCCCGGAGGCGTCGGGCGGTATCAATCTCGATAACATTATTTCATATGCCCGTACTGGTGTCGATTACGTCTCATGCGGCGCTATCATACATCATGCTGTGAGCATGGACCTTAGTTTAAAGGCACACAAAATATAGAGCAGATATATTTTTTAACTGTCAGCCTGGGTTAATTAAGCGTTTTGTTGTGCAGAATAAAATGCATAACCTATAGTTTCCTCTTCGTTTTTGCCTTAACACGAATTACATCTTCCTCCTTTTGTGTTGCAACCAATTTCTCCGCCTGTGCTGCTTTTTCTCTCTTTCTTTTAGTAAACAGTTCTATATCTTTTTTATCAAAAGTACCGGCACAAACGATCTGCATACCTGCACCAACCAAAGGAAGGATCGGTTCTTTGTTAAAACCTGTCTGTTGCTTTAAACATACCAACCAGTGCACAGTATCAGCCGGTCGTTTAAACTCGAAGTCAAAATCAGGCAGGTCATCGTTGAGTGATATCCATTCACTAACCTGCCTCATAGGTGAAGGCTGTACATCGTCATTTGCCCAGCACACCAATGCAACTTCATAAGAATAACAATCCACCTTATACTTGCCCGCAAATGCTGGTGGATGGTAAAGCACCTCCAGCCTCACTGTTATCGTCTTCGAATCGTCTGTTACGGTTACCCTGGCATCACCCAGTTTATTAAGTGGATATTTTGAGTTCACCTCCATTCCCTCCAGTTGCTTTAGTAACAGAAACCTGTTGTCCAACGGTTCTTTACGAAAATGCTTTAGCAGTAATTGATAAAAACCCTTTGGTATTAGAATGCCGCCATAAGAATGTATTATCCTCTTCAATTCGCTGGCAAGTTTATTCAGGTAATGGGTTCTGGCATTTTGCTTTTTAAGCGCTGCCTGCCCCTTTTTACGGCCACCTTTAGATGCCTTGCGTCCGTATTTACCATCTACTTGCGCCTGACCAATTTTTCCCCGTGATTTTTTGTTGGAAGTTTTCTTAGCCATAAACAATTAATTAGTATATTGCATTAGGTTATACAATATACAACTATTCATCCTGGTTTGGTGGTATTCACGAGACCTCTACGAGACCTTCACGAGACTTTTGCGAGACCCTGCCGAGACTTCCACGAGACTTCTACGAGACCTTTACGAGACTTCCACGAGATGCTAATCCCACCTAAATTCATACTTGCGTTATACCTAAGCCCTGCCAAAAGGCACTTTAAATGCACTTATAACCGGGTCCATACTATCCGAAGGCCGGGCGAAAACGGTCGGGTTTCCCGAATTATCACCCGGCTGGCCCGAGGCACAAATTCAATTCAAATAATTGTTTTTTTAATATAATAAGTAGAATATTCGTAATTAAATCACATCCACGAAATACTGATTAACGTTATCAGCTTGATAAAGATTAGAAGCATATCTGAACTCCTCAACCAGGCTGCTTGTATATTAAGCTGATTTATATTTTTATATTAGCTGCATCCATAGGGTCAAACATGGCCACTTAATCAAAATACAAAAATGAAAAAGCGAAGTTGCATAGTTTAATATGCAGTGCTCATTTTTGGTACCCTATAAAATTTGAACACTTAATGGATTTTGATATGAAGCTTGATTTAGCAAAATCAGTAGCAGCGCAGTTGAAAACGATTATAGACCAGGCTGTTGAGTCTGGAGAGATCAATACGGAAAATTTACGAATAATCCTGTTGGCGCCCAATAGCTTATTTGACACCCTGCAGGTGCTTGCCCTAAATGAGTGGGACACATATTACTACAGGAATAAGAACGAGCAATGCATAGGCGAAATATCAATAGCCGAATGGCTGGATGTAGCCGATGAAGCCTTTGAGCGGAGAGACCAACTTGACGACGGACTGATTCCTGAGGCTGCAAAGTATGAGGAGCGATATCAAAAGAAAGGCCCTGCTATTGATTTTAAACATGTGACACATGAGCAGTACAAAAGTTTTCTGGTTTGTTTAAGAGAAGCGCTTGTTTCTCAAATAGAGGAGGCACTCAGAACAGTGGCTGTTTCGTATACCCTTGAAGACTTTACCAGGGTGGTGGGCTTTGCGGCACATCAATTAAGATATGCAGATGAAGGAGAGCTGCATTTTCAAGGTTTTAACCACCCAATGGGTGCGGGGCCTTTTTACAATGTAAGGCTCACTTTGCCTCAGATAAAACTGACCTACCCCTGGTTGAACTTTTATGATTCCGGATTTATCCTGTACTATCCGGAGGGCAATATGTTTGAAGAGTCAGATGCAGAAGGTGGAATCTACCAGTATGACGTAAGCGATTTTAATTTTGTGATCCTAAGTTCGAAGGAAAACGACAAGTTTGAATTTAGGCTTATTGAAGAATTTGACAATTGGAGATTGCAGGGAGGCCATATCAATGAAGACGAGGGTGATCTTTCAGAGGAGGCTTTGTTGAAAGCCTTAAATGAATTGTTTATGCCCTATCCCGAAAAAATACTGAACAAGAATCTGGTACCGGATCCGCTCAGGGATGGAGCTGGATTTGAGAAATGGATGGAAAATATTGTGATAAACAACCTGGCTATTTCTTTCAATCATAAAGACAGGTTATTTGAATATGGAGAGGAGGCATTTAGGCGAATGCTTGAGCTCTTACCTGACACACATAAAAGCTATGAAGGCGCATTGAAGGATCTCGCAGAAAGGCTCTTTGTGCAGGATCGATTTGAAGAGTCTTTGGCGATTCTAAAATCCATAAAAAGCCTGACGGACCACACCAGGGTGAATATTCTGGAAAACTTGTATTATTTGGGCCAAAAGGAAGAATTTGATCGGCAGTACGAATTGCTGGAGAATAAGATTGCCAAAGGAAACGCATTGCTGCTCAAGTGGTTGTTTGACCTGAGTTTGTACCGGGCACAAAAAGAAAGACTCCTGGCCCTGGAACTCGAAATATGCACTTTCATAAGGGAACATAAGGGCTATGCGGCCGCCGCACGAGCAACTTTAGCATTGACAAAGCTATACGTTTGGCTGAACGAAAAAGAAAAAGCCCTCTACCATTTCCAGGAGATCCCGATTTCAAACGACATAGAACGGGTACTCTTTCTCAAAGAATTTGATCAGGTTCCTTTTTTAAGGGATGCCTACCAAAAGAAGACCGCTCAGGAGCAGGAACGGAATCGCCTAAGCGCCCGGTTCAAAGAAGATGCACTCGTAATTTCTGACCGGGAAGGAACCAAAGGCGAAATGGTCTATTATGAAGATTGCTACAGGATATTCAGAAAATATGATTTGCGACTCAAGTGGGTTCATCCACTTACAGAAAAGAAGTTTGTGGGAATCAATCATGATGACGAACTGTTTTTGGCAGAGTTTTCTGAAAACGCTGACGTGGTAATACGCCATGCCATCAGGTTGGAGAAGCAGCGATTGAAGTCCTATGTTTATGATGCAAACATTATTTATGTTGTAGACGTAAAAGCAGGTATTGTAAGATATGGAATAGAAGGCAATACAATTGTTGAGCTGGAAGGACAATACCGCAACGCCAGGGTGCCTTGCGAATATAGGAGCGTATCGGTAAGCAATGGTTATCTCTATGCCTGCAACAACGACAACCTGGAGATTTTTGACTTGAGCAAACAGGAGGAAGGGCCTTTAACATCCGAACTGTTTATTGAAAGCGGCTATAGTTTGCTCGTTCACGGGAACCTGCTGGTTGTTGGTGCAGGAGCAGGATTAGTCTTGCTGATAGATGTGGCTGACAAAAGGAATCCGAAATATCTTTCTTCAATTTTGGAACACAGTACGCCTGGTAATATGCACGTGGAGTTCATAGACCAGTATATGATCAGTTTGTCGGTAGTTGATATCAGCGATCCTTGCAGGCCCCGATATGTGTGTGACAATAAAAAGACATTAGCGCCGATCTATTATTTCGCCGAAAAGCCACAAACTCCTTTGTTTTGTGTAGATGACGAATATCCCTTCAGAACGCTGTCTGTAGCTCAAAATAAGGCCGTAGAAGTTAAAAATTGGCTCGGCTTTCTTGACGAAAAGAAGGAATACCCAATGCGGATTACCTCGGTGCTGGCGACCTCTTTTTGTGGAGATACCCTCATCGGTTTTTCTGATTATGGTATCCATGTTTTCGAAAAAAGTAAAAATCCACAAGCAGACCGTGAGGTCTTTAACGTTCAGGAAGAAGTACAAGCCATGGTGTACGAGTGTTTTGAAGCGCTTGTAGAACAACAGCCTGGTTTCAGGATAGGTAAGGTGGTGTTACAGCGTTATGGAGGCTATGGCATCTTATGTTCTTTTCAGGAATGTTCCAGTCCGGCCGTGTTAGCGCATTCACTCACAGAGAAAGAGCTGCCTATGGTAACGAGTATGATCAACCTGTACGATTATTTCAATAGCGTGCACAGTATAAATTTCAACCCCGAAAGCATGTCCATTCAATATGATGGTCAACTGATCTTTGAAAAACTTTTGAAGGATCCCCGATTTACAAAAATGGCAGCAAAACATGTGTCGCTCGTTGTCGATGATGTTACTACCTGGTTGCACTTTCCTGGCCATACCTGGCATCCTTTCAGAAAGTTGGGCAACACAAAAAATATCGCATCCACAGAGGGAATCCTGCTCAGTGAAAGTGAAAATCTTCTGAAGAAGCTGGCAGTACAAATGAATGAAGACACCCAGGTTTTAGACCATTTGTTAGAAATCATCAATAGGCCATTTCCTAAAGCGCCCAAATCAAAACAGTATGCTCAAGAGAAGCCTGGCTATGTGAATGGCCCCACGTTTAATGCGGATCATTATGAGCAGGATGTACAGAAACTTAAAAAGCAAAAACAAGAGGCATTCAGGCTTGTGTGTTCACATAAAGATCGGCAACTGGTTAAAAACATACTCCTTAATGCTATAAAGTATGGGGTCGTGACACCAGTTCTGGAAACCATTCCAAACGAGTACGCTCCAGGCTCATATTACTTAAGTATTCTAATCTATAATTTGAATGGCCTGTTAGATGAATTTTCGCAAGACATAGAGCTCAAAACATTCCTGCTGGATCAGTTGGATACCTTTGAGGAAGAAGAACAGCTCCGTTTGGCATACCATTATCAACTGTACACACATGCTGTGGTGAGCAGTAGCATCCATAAACTCCTTAGCGATCCTTATGAGTTGCTCGATTACCACACATACCTTGATCATTCAGGCACCAGCATGACTACCCTGCCTCTCGAAGTGCTGGCGCCCTTTGAAGCCCGGTTATTGGAGATTCTCAACCAATATGAGAGCACAGATAAACCCGACTATCATTGGAAAAACGTGATTGTTCCCGTTTTAGACATGCTTTATAGGTTAGGCCATGACATCGTCTCTGAGAAGATACGCTTAATGGTCGATCAGGCTAAGAAAAGAACAGAACATTTTGTAGACGATTTTTTCGGGACTGACTATGTGGACGAGGACACTTTTTTGGTCAACTTGTTTAGAAAACATCAGGTGAAACAAGTTTTGGCGGCCTTTATTGCTGGGCACGAAGGACCTTTGTGGCCTGAAAACCTTAAACCAGAACCTTATGAAAAATCCTGGAATCTGACCATTTCTAAAATATTTGAGCAAGGCCACATTGTTTATGGTTCTGATTTTGGGCTCAGGTTTGTGACTAAGCTGGCCCAAAATATAGCAGGCGATGAGCGCTATGCACCGGATAGGCTTTTAGCCTTCAACTTTGTAAAATATGTGTACCGGAATATTCTCACGCATTCAAAGATGGCGGGTTTGGCCGAAATACTCATCAAAGCGATTTACGAACATAAAGGGAAGTTTTCGGAAGAAATGGATCTGTATAGCATAAAGGAAAAGTGCAAGTTTACATTGCTTCAGGCAGCCTGGAACGATATGAAAGATAAAAATCTGGAACTGGCAGCACAGAAAGCCGAAGTGCTTTTGCAATTGGACCCTGGTTTTGGGCAGGTGTATTTTCTGAAGGCACGTTTGCTTTGGCTCACGGAAGGAGTACAGGCCTATTTGGAGCGTGAAGCAGAGTTTGTAAAGCTGTCGTCTCACGAACCGGTCACGCTGGCGCGACTTTATAATCTCAAAGGCTGTGCATTGGATGTCCTGCAGCGCTATGAAGAGGCCCTGCCATGTTTTAAAAAGGCCGCTCTTGAGGAACCCGGCGATCCGATGTATGTGGCCAATATCGCAGAGATTTACTATAAACTCAACAATGCCAAAGAAGCCTTAAACCATGCCAAAAAAGCGAAGGCCAATGGAAGCACAGCAGAGATCCTGAAAGAAATACTCGGGAACAAAGGTGTAAGGCCGCCAATGAACAAATGACGGTCACGAATGATTTAATTATTCGTCAGCGCCTGCCCAACAGGATATGCATCAGGAGAATAAGCAGAAGGCGTAACGCCGGTAAATGATTTGAAATCGCGGATAAAATGCGACTGGTCGAAATAGCCGCACTCATAGGCGATGGAGGTGAGGGAACCTTGCTTTTCGGCAATCAGTTCCAGGCTATGTTTAAACCGATAGATCTTACTATAGAGTTTTGGCGTAACGCCTGTATATTCAAGAAAGAGTTTATTTAAATAGCGGGCAGAAATATTATAACGATCGGCGATATTATCGATATTCTCAGGTTCATCCTGTTGCTGCATTTTGGGGATGATCTGACCGATCATGCGGATATTATCAATCCGTTTATGTTTCGACGTGAGCTGGCGCACCAGAAAATGCTCGATTAATTCAATTCTTTTATTCAGTTGCGGTACCTCTCTTAGTTGCGCATGAAGGACTTTTACTGAAGCGCCCATTAGATCCTGAAGATCGGCTACCTGGTTGTTAAACTCCCAGATGGATTCATTTAAAAAATAAGCGGCTGAATGTGCATAAAAGCGAATGCCCAGCATTTTGTTCTTGCCGACAGACTTCACCGCGAGCGGCTGGGTTAATTTGCCCCACAATTCAACGGGTGGGGTAGTAGTGTATACTTCATTGACCGACGACTGCCAGATACCTTCGCCCAGATTGAAAATTATTTCCATATGTCCGCCGGGAAATACCATATCGTCGAGTTCAACATTGGAATCCGACTCGAACATGTAATAACATTTTACATACGACTTCAGTCTTTCTCCCGGTAAAATTTCCTGGTATGTCATATACTACTAATTTAGAATTATACAGCAAAGAAACCAAACTCTCCATACTGGAAATTGTATAAATCGGAACAAACCGGGAATATCGGGGGCGGAGCGTGTTTAATTCAACATTTTCATGAGGTATTTCGGGGATTCGTGATATCCCTGGCGGAAGTAAAACCGGTGGGCGTCTTTACGACGTTCATGGCAGTGTACTTCAATACGGTCGCAGTTCCTTTCGCGTGATAACTGTTCTACATAAGCTTCCATTTCGGCGCCAATACCTTTGCTTCTAAAGGCGTGGTCAACAGCAAAATAACCTATACGGGCAATGTCGCCTTTCAAACCGAGTTGTGGCAGGAAGTCAACCACAATAAATGCCGCTACCTTTCCTTCATATTCATACACCAGCAATACCGCGAATGGGTTACTGATAATTGTTTCTATTTTTTGCTCAATAAAAGATGCCGTGCCCGGATAATCAAGCTGATCGAGCAGACTGGTTATGCCTGCCGCATCTGCCAAAGTTGCTTTGCGAATGCCCATGAAGGAGTTGTTTATATAATCCTAAATATACTATTTGTTTATGGCAGACACTTTTGCCAGTGTATAATAATCAACCGCTGTACTACGCGTTTTATGATCGATAAACTCACCGGTGAGCTGACTGATATGAAAATGCGGAAATTGCTGGATAGTATGTACTGTATATCCCTGCTGCTGCAACGTATCGATCTTCCGCTGTGTTGTAAACACCAGCACCTCTTTGTGCAATGAATCAAGATCCATTGTATTGATCCTGCGTATAGGTTGTGTGGTATAAAACTGAAAAGCATATTCGGATGATAGTCCGTTAAACATATACACCTCTCCCTGATACTGCTGCTTCTTTAAAAAGGATGCAGCCACATATCCGCTCTGGTATTGAAATAAATCCGGATACATGATGCCATTCAAAAACAGATTTACCACCATAATACCAGCAAAGGACCTGGCTATAACATGCTGCAGCCGCGCCGCCGGAAAAACAAAATAAATAACTACCGCCAGCAGTAATAAGGCAATTACTACGGGTATCAGCGGCTGAATACCAAAAATGACCGCCAGACCTATACACAACAAAAAGAACAGCGCATACAATGTGTTCTGACTATAAACAACCGCCTTTTCAAACGCACCTTTGTTTAGCGTAATCAAATAATGCGCTACTATAATCGCAAAGACGGGATATAAAATATTCAGGTAATGCGGCAGTTGAAACTTCGATATGGAAAACACCAGAAAGCCGCTTAATGCAATGCCTTCGCAAATATAATTGTGGCTTCGCTGTAAGCCTGCCTTTACGTTTTTAATGGCTGAAACAATCATTACAACCAATATAAGCGACCAGGGCAGAAAAGCCCATAACATAGTATGCATATAAAAGAAAGGATCACCGGATCCTTTGATAGGGCCGGTGTTGAAGAACCGTCCGAACTGACTGTCCCAGAAAAAAAAGCGAATGCCCGATACATGGGTTTTGCCAAATACCATTTTTTCAGGATGACGGTCGAACTGTACATACAGACTGATCAGTTCAGGCAAAATAAACGCCAGTACCAGCACCATGCTCAGCCACCAGCGGTAATTCAAAAAAGCGGTCCATTTCTTTTTTATGATCCATTCTATAACAAAACCGGCAAACAAATAAGTGGCAACAAAAATGCCTTTGGTCATAATTGCCATTGCCAGCAATAAAGCACCGGCTATATAATGCACCCATTTATTTTCAAGATAAGCACGGTAGTAATAATAGGCAGATGCAATCATCAATCCGGTTAAATAAGGCTCTGCACGCACATCATTATTCGATAAAATAAGATGTTCAACAGACAAATAAAGCAGTACCGCTAATTGTGCTGTTGGTTTATTATATAATCTTTTAGCGAATGCATATGTATAATAAGCGCCTGCCAGCCAGAAGAGCAGACCGGGAAACTTATAGGCAAATGAATTGATGCCAAAAAGCTTAAAGCTGAATGCCGTTATCCAGAAAGGGAAATGTGGTTTATCGAGCCAGTCGTTGCCATCGACTATCAGATTGACATAATCACCGGTAGTGGCAATGTGTTTAGCAATGGTAGCGTATAATGCGCCATCTGGTTCCAGGATGGGAAGTAACAAACCACTGGCATTAACAATAATACCGATAGCGGTAAGCCATACAAACCATTTATCAAGCCAGTTCGTCCACTGGTTATTGGATGTTGAAGGGGTAGCTAATTCCATCTAATGTTTTAATACTATGGCAAACTTAACGAAGGATTGTTCTTTAAATAATTTTTATTGAAAGGTTTAACCCAAACTTCAAATAATTTAAAGAGCAACCAGCCGGTTAATATGCCCAGTGCGGTGCCGCCTGCGATATCAAGCGGAAAATGTTTGCCGATATATACCTGTGCCAGACAGATCATAAAAGCCCACACCCACAACCAGTACCATTTTTGACGGGTAAGAAAATAAATGGTGTAATACCAGAAGGTGGCCAGTCCAAAATGATTCGCAGCATGCGAAGAAGGGAAGGAATATTTACCGCCACAGTCTATAATACCACGGATGATTTTCACCGTGTCTTCATCATAACACGGGCGCAAACGTTCAAAATATGCTTTGAGAATACTGGCGCTGGTGTAATCGGTAATAACGAAGCAGAGTATAGTGAGACAAATAAATTTCAACCCTTTTGTTCTTTCAAGCTGTAATGCCCACCACATCATAAACGCATATAATGGAATCCATACGTAAGGATTACGAAGCAACAGCATCACATTGTCGAGCCAGGGTGCGGCGAGATCTCTGTGAACAAATGTGAAAGCTATTTTATCGAAATGTTCGAGCCAGCTAATCAGAGACATTTGCTACTATTTTCAATAAAAGTAGCAGCCGCATATAATGTCACTTTTACGCTTACATTAAGTGAATATGAAATATCGAAAATGTGTGAACAATTTGCCAATTTCATTCAACTTAACCAATCATTAAACCTCGCGTAACAAAAACGTAACATGTCCTTTCTATTTTAGCAGCACTTTGATTAGTATGCAGCAACAACCAATACGCACCGGCCCCCTGTTTATGCAGTTATCTGCCTTTTTTATGGCTTTACTTGTATTGATGGTAATATTAGTTTCAAAAGCCACTTCCTTTTTATGGTTTAACTTTTATCACAGTCAGGCGCTCGATAACTTCTTTACTTATTATACTTTTTTAGGCGACGGCGTGGTTGCGTTGGCAATTATAGCACTGATGCTGTTGATGAGGAAAACAGCGCTTTCATTCAGATTGCTGCTGACGTTCCTCATATCGGGGTTGATTGCTCAGGTGTTAAAAAACTGGTTTCATGCACCACGCCCTTTAACATATTTTAATCATCAGGTATATCATCACTTTATTGAAGGGGTAACCAACAGCGGTTATCATAGTTTTCCTTCTGGTCATACCACTACAGCCTTTGCCATTGCAGCGATGCTCGCATGTCATTTCAGAAAAAACATCTCCTGTCTCATCTTCTTTATACTGGCGGCAGGTGTAGGCTATTCAAGAATTTATCTTGGTCAGCATTTTGTTCCCGATGTGCTGGCAGGTATGATGCTGGGCACAGGCACTGCCATTTTAATTGAATACCTTTGTAATACCATTAAGATACCCAAATTAAAGAGCTATCCGACTGTAATTCAACATGAGCAACCCGCCATTGAGCTTTGAGAAAAGAACCGTTCTGCTGATTGGTATTACCGCACTTCTGAAATTATTATTATGCGGACTGGTAGAGTTGAATAATGATGAGGTGTATTACTGTACGTATGCACAGCATCTGCAATGGAATTATTTCGATCATCCGCCGATGGTCGCTGTGTTCATCCGCATTTTTACTATAGGTGGTTTACTGAACCATGAGCTTTTTATTCGCCTCGGGTCCGTTCTGGCTGCTGCTGTCTGCACCTGGATCATTTTCCAGATCGGTAAGTTATTGAAAGATGGTTATACCGGCTGGTTAGCCGCCTGTTTATTCACTGCTTCTTTTTATGCCAGCGTAATTGCCGGCATGCTTATATTACCTGATACGCCGCAACTTATTTTCTGGTTATTAAGTGTATACTGCATTCTCGATATTGTTAAAAATAAGTTGCATGGCCGTGCACTAAATATGCGTTTGCTTACAACCGGTTTTCTCATCGGATTGTGTATGCTGAGTAAAGTGCATGGTGTTTTTTTATGGGCCGGTTTTGGCGGCTATATTCTTTTTAAAGAACGCAGATTGCTTGCCAATCCTTTTTTATACATCAGTGTATTGATCACAGCAGCCATGCTGATCCCTTCTTACTTATGGACGACCCACAACCAGTTCAGCACCGTCAATTACCATAGCAGTCGCATTAGTTTTAATAAGATTCAGGTTGATTCTTTTTTCAGGGAATTATTCGGTTCCATGTTGTATAACAACCCCATCAATGTTGCGTTGCTTATCAGTGGATGTTTATACCTTAGAAAAAAGCCCGGCGCTTTTGCCGGAACAGGCATTGCCGTATTATGGTGGCTGGGTTTACCCCTCATCGGTACTGTAATATTTCTGGCTGTGTTCAATGATACGTTGCCCCACTGGAGCGGGCCTGCCTATACTACATTAATTCCGGTAACGGCGTTGCTGATGGAGGGTAAATCGGGAATCGGCAGTCGGCAGTCGTCAATCGGCAATCGTCAATCGGCAATAAATACCTTAGTCCGCCCAGTTGATATTCACGATTACCGACTGCCGATTGCCGTTAAATGGGCGCTTGGACTGGTGGGAGGCATACTGCCGATAGTTATTACGCTTATTAATTTCTGGCCTGGTTCACTGGGCAGTGATCAGATGCCAGCCTTTGGTAAAGGCGATGTTACCCTCGACATGACCGGCTGGCGGCAGTTTGAGCATAAATTCAGTAATGTATACACGAAAGACAAACAGCAGCAACTGATTGATTCATCTACCTGTATTTTTGCCGATTACTGGTTCCCTGCAGCGCACCTGTGGTTTTATACCGGCAAACCGTTGCAGATACCTGTCATGGCTGTTGGCAGCATGGGTGATATTCATCATTTTGCCTGGCTGAATCAACGTGTACCACCTCTTCGCAATAATGCCAATGCATATTATATTACCGTTTCCAATTTTTATGAACCGGCGCCGGCTGAATTAACGCGTTATTTCGAATCTGTTTCTGAACCCACACTTATTCCACAGGAACGCAGCGGCCATGTGGTGCGGTATTTTTACATCTACCGGCTTATGCATTATCATGGCGGGCTGCCACGGAATGGAATTATTAAATAGTTTGCTTAAATTGGAATAAAGTTACTACCGGTTGAAAACACATCATTCTTCATGGTACGTTGTATTTACTGCTGTTTGTTGTTTCGTTGCGTGCATAGGTGATTTTGCCGTTACCATCATTATTGGTTTAATTTATAAGGATTATGATTCCCTGAATCAGTCGGAAAGCTTTTTGGGTACATCCAAAAGTCCGGTGGCGGTATATATGAATACCTGGGAAGTGATTTTCAGTATTCTGTTTGTATTCTATGCATACGGATTACTAAGAACCATCTTCAAAAAAGGCTTCTGGCAACATGTGGCGGTATGGCTGATCGCCATTTACGGACTGGGAGAGGGAATTGGCTCGGGGGTGTTTCCATATGAACATACCAGTGATGGACTGGCATTTTCGGGAAAGCTACATTTGCTGGTCAGCGGAATAGGAGTGGCGGCTATAGCCCTGAATGCATTTGTACTGGTGAAAGTATTTCCGAAACAGATGTATCCTAAGATCAAGACCTATGCCCGTTTTGTTGCATGGAGCGGACTGGCCCTCATCATTCTTTTTCTCCTGGCAAAAATGCATCTGATCCCGCTCAGGGGCCTCTGGCAGCGGTTGTTTATACTTGATTATTATTCTTTGCTGATGGTGGTAACTGTTGAAATGCTGATTGCTCATTTTAAAACCCCGGCCTAAAAGCCTATACTGGTTTCATCACATTGCTGATAGCCAGCGGCAGTTGCAACAGATCAAAATCATTATCGTATACCAGATATTTATTCTCCCACAGCGTGGCATACTTCTCTTTAAATTCACGCAGCCCTTTATAATGCTGGAACCGCTTGATCTTTTCAGCAGCGAGCTTGATGATCTGTTCTGCGGTATTATCGGGTTGTTCAATGCCCGACATGGGCACCATACCCAGATTTAAATACGATTGCTTACGTTCCCTGCCATAACTGATCAACTGAATGATCAATGCATCCATAGCTGCGGGTGGGGCATCATTGGTTTTGCGGATGAGATCGTAGGTGCACTCTTCTTCGGCATAATCGGGAATAATATTCAGAAAGGCTTTAATGGCGCCATCGGCATCTTTTACAATGATCACATCCTGCTGCATCAGTTCCCGTTCATCGAACATGCCCTGAGCAAAGATCAGCTCTTCTTTTTCAAAGCTTTTCAACCATTCGTCTGATACCTTTTTAAGTTCAGTAAGAAAAGCGGTAGCATGAGGAGCGGTATGGGTAGAAACAGTATATCCTTTTTTCTGCAGACTGTTCAATCCGTTGCGCAGTGATTTTTTATCCCGGCCTTCCAGTGAAAACTCGTTTATGTTCAGGATAGCTTCCTGTCCGATCATCAGCTTGCGTTTCTTAAGCTGATTAAACCATAAAACGCTGCTTTCATCTACCCGGTAAAAGGCCGGCTTTAAGCCCATTTTGCGGCACTGTCTATCAAACTCCTGCAGTACTTCCACTTTACATTCTTCTGCACAAACAGGCTCTTCCAGCACAATCGCAAATCCGCCCGATATACGATAGGCAACAAACGCTTCGTGCAGATCTGAAAAGAAGAATAATTTGTCTTTATACACTTTAAAATAATCAACAGCCGAATTACCAAATTCATTCAGCAGGAACAGTGCCCTTTCCCGGTAGTTCTCGCTTACCGCATACTTTTTTATATGTGGTTTAATAAGCGTAAAGAATAAAAACGCCCAGGTAAAAAATCCCAGCGCCCTCATAAGCCAGATCAATTCATGAGCAAACCGTGTGAGGGGATGCAGGGTAGTATCCTCGGCGAGCAGAACGCTTCTTAAGGTATGTACCAGTGATTCCTGCCAGGTAAAATCTACTCCGAAATGTCTGGGATTGGTAAAATAAAAACTAAGAAAACCAAACAAGGCAACGGCAGCAAAACTGATCATGGCGGTTGTTACACCGGCCTGCATCCATTTGTTGCTGCTGCGGATGCGGTATTGCGAAGCGGTAGTAACCAGTACAATAACTGTTAAGCCGGCAAAAATAGCTTCTTCATAATCGAGCGCTTTTGTCAAATGACCGATCAGCGAGAAAACCGACAGGGTAAGCGCAATGATCCATGCGTTGCGTAAACCACGGAATAAAAAGGCCGAAGTGCCGAGTAAGGTTAACCCGACCAGCAACACCAGTAAATGAGATGCATGTATGGTTGTTAAAGGCAGATACTCTCTCAGCAGCCTGGTCCGGTTATGAACAGGGGGTACTATAACCGAAACGATATTTACAATGCCCAAAGCAAAACAGAGCAGTACAGGAACTGCCCTTAAAAATAGTTTTCTGCCCTTCCAGCTTAATGCGATAAAGCCCGACAGTAAAGGCAGCCAAAATTCAAATACCCGGTATAAAATGGTGATGGATAATGCCTGCGTGGCATCGTACCCGAATTGTTGTAATACATACACCATAGATAATTCCACGGCGCCCAATCCACGCAAAAAAGGTGATAAGATCATCATTAACACAGAAATAATATAGGCGGCAGCCGATGCACCAAAGGAAGCAGGCATGCCGAGCGCCTTCATGGCAATATACAGATGTACTATACCGCATAATTCAACACCGATTGAAAACAGAACCGCCTGTGAAAACCGCGGCACGCTGACATTCGCGGCAAACACTTCATTCAATGTGGGTGTAAAAGACGGGAACTTTTTATCGATCCACTGGTAGAGTTTCCCTTTTTGTTTAATGGAGCGAACAGCCATTACCAGCAGAGAAATGATCACCAATGTGCCCAGCAGTCCGAGCCACGCATTTTTAAAACGGCTGGTAACCAGAACGGTATAAATGACCACCGGTAGCCCCACGATAAATACGGTGAGTAAGCCTGCAAAGGCGAATAATCCGCTGGCCTGATGGACCTGCGGCTGATGAAAACCTTCTTTACGGATCTGTGAGGGGGAATACGCCAGTGCGCTGACGCCACCGGCCGGTAAAAAAACACTCACAAAGTTTCGTTTTAAAAATAATATAACGGCATGCGCCCATTTTAAGCGTAACCCGATAGCGGCGAAACTTTTTCTATACATGCCGCCCTGGAATACAATGTAAATAAAGGTGATGGCTAAACCGGTGAACAACCAAAATGGCCGGGCCTGTTCAATCTGGGGAATAATTGCTTGTAATTCTTTTCTTTCACTGCGAAAAAAAACAATGGCCAGCAGTAGCGTAAAAATGGCCAGAATCTCACGCCAGTAAGGTTTTGGCGAAAAAGATTTTAGCTTTATACGGTTATTTGCTTTCAAGGGTGCTGCCATATCCGTAATAATTAGTATTAAAGATAAAGTTTCTGTCTGAACCGGGATTTTTTTGTCTGAATCAGGATTTAAAACGATTTACCTGATTCTTCTACTTCGCCAGGCAGAAAAATTGAAACTGTTTTAATCATGGGAATCTTTTTAATCGTATAAAATCATGGTTCAGACTTTAATCGATTTTTAATAAAATTAGCAATTACAAACAGGCAGGAATAGTGATTAGTAAATCAATTGGTTAGTGTACGTAGAATTCATTGTATTAACTACTTATTAACCAGTATTAAACCGTGGTTAAAAATGCTGTGAACGAACTGGTTAGCCGATGTTTTAACGTCCTTTAAGGCAAATATTTTATTTAGATACTGTTTATAATCAAACGCCCATAGAAATGATCCTTTACAAAAGTATGTCGCTGATACACCTGATCAAATACAGTGCCGCCCTGGCCTGTATAACCGTAGTTCTTGCAGCTTGTGAGGGAAAGGCCGAAGACGTAAAATCGGCGCCCGCTAAATCCGCTGCCATTGTAGATGTTCTGATTGCAGAACCGCAGACATTAGAAAACTCCGTTGAAGCAAACGGGACCATTGTAGCGAATGAATATGTTGAGCTGCATCCCGAAGTAAGCGGCCGCATTACATACCTGAATGTACCGGAAGGCAAAAAAGTTCAACAGGGTGAACTGATTGCGCGTGTATACGATGAAGACCTGCAGGCCCAGCTACAAAAATCGAAGGTATTGCTGGATATGTACCAGAAAACTGAAGAAAGGGACAGACAGCTACTGGCTATTAACGGCATTAACCAAAGTGATTATGATCTTGCCCTGAATAATGTAAACAGTACCAAAGCCGATATCGCCTATACACAGGCGCAGATCAATAAAACGCTTGTTAAAGCTCCGTTCAGTGGAGTAGTGGGTTTGCGACAGGTAAGTATAGGTGCTTATATTTCGCCCACTTCTGTAATAGCTACTCTGCAGCAGCTTGATAAAACAAAGGTTGACTTTACCATACCCGAACAATATGGCTCGCTGATCAAAAAAGGCGGTATAGCACAGGTAGAAGCAGACGCTGCTGATTCGGTTAAACAAAAAGCGGTGATCGTTGCCATTGAACCGCAGATAAGCCAGTCGAGCAGAAATATTAAAGTGCGTGCCGAACTGCCAAATGGTTATCATTCACCGGGCGCTTTTGTGAAAGTGTTTATTCGGGGTAATGTGTCGGGCAAGTCGGTACTGGTCCCTTCTGCCGCTATCATTCCTGATGATAAGAACAATTCACTGGTTATAGTGAAAGACGGAAAAGCCAAATATGTGCCAGTGCAAACCGGTTTACGAATGACCAACAACGTAGCGATTACAAAGGGATTAAATCCCGGCGACTCTATAGTGGTAACCGGCGTATTATTTTGCCGGCCATCATCGCCTGTAAAGGTCCGCAGTGTTAAAACGCTTGATCAATTATCAAAACAATAGTTTGATGTGTGAAGATACCAATGGATGGATGCACGAATGCGAATACTATCAGTAATCCATATTCGCGTTAGCACATCTGCACATCGGAGTTCGCACATTTGCAAAATAAAAAATCAGCTAAGTGAATATTTCTGAACTATCCCTGAAGAGGCCGGTACTGGCAACCGTGATGAACCTGGCGCTGATCCTGTTCGGCGTTGTGGGCTATAACTTTCTTGCGGTGAGAGACTACCCGGCTATTGACCCACCTATTATAACAGTTACTACCAGCTATACCGGCGCTAACCCCGACCTGATCGAAAGCCAGATTTCAGAACCACTGGAAAAACAGATCAATGGTATTCCCGGTATCAGAACCATTTCATCAACCAGTACGCTGGGCAGCAGTCAGATCACCGTAGAATTTAATTTGGGTGTAGACCTTGAAGCCGCAGCCAGCGACGTGCGCGATAAAGTAAGCCAGGCTACGAGAAGCTTACCGCTCGATATCGATGCGCCGCCGGTGGTGAGCAAGGCCGACGCGA
>Ga0105239_10001357_pt1 | contig 32904 bp, 31 predicted proteins | sample KBSC44metaG_FD_92761 | JGI IMG/M metagenome (GOLD analysis project Ga0105239, IMG submission 92761) | Corn rhizosphere microbial communities from Kellogg Biological Station, Michigan, USA - KBS C4-4 metaG | ecosystem: Host-associated > Plants > Roots > Rhizosphere > Soil | place: Michigan, USA...
ATCGTTCGCTTCGGCCGTGGGGAATCCGAGTTCTTGCACCATCTCCACCGTCGTCATGCGGATGAGAACGACGTCTTCGACCACAAGCACTTTCGGCCGCTCGAAGGTCGCGGGCGCCGCGTCACTGACAGTATCGGTCGCGGTCGAATGTTTGGCGCTCAACATGGCCCGTATCTTACGCGCCAGGTCTTCGCGCCGATAGGGCTTGCTCAGCAGCGCTACATCATCGTCCAGCCTGCCGTTGTGCACGATGGCGTTTTGCGTATAGCCCGAGGTGTAGAGCACGACGATATTGGGCCGAAGCTCGTGCGCGCGGCGCGCCAATTCCCGCACGCCTACCGGACCCGGCATGACGACATCGGTGAACAGAAGATCGACAGGCGCACCGCTTGTCAGAATCGTCAGCGCCTGTTCGGCATTTTCAGCCTTGAGCACGCGATAACCGAGTTCGCTCAGCATATCGACCGTGGCGGCGCGCACGTCGGCGTCATCCTCCACGACCAGGATGCAATCCGTGCCGCCTTCGACTGGGCCCATCGCCACCGGACCGATCACATCCTGCGGCTTGCGCGTGCGCGGCAGGTAGACCTTGATCGTCGTGCCCTGCCCGATCTCGCTGTAGATCTTGATATGGCCGCCAGTCTGCTTGACGAAGTCATAGACTTGGCTGAGCCCAAGGCCTGTGCCGCGGCCTTCCGGCTTGGTGGTGAAGAACGGCTCGAACGCGCGCGTTACAACATCCGGCGCCATCCCCATGCCGGTGTCGCTGGTCGCGATCATGACATATTGCCCGGCATTCACTTCGGCGTGCAGCGCCGCGTAGGCGTCATCCAGAAACGCGTTCGCCACTTCGATCGTGAGCTTGCCGCCATCGGGCATCGCGTCGCGCGCATTGATGGCAAGGTTCAGGATCGCGTTCTCGACCTGGCTGGGATCGACCATCGTGTTCCACAATCCGCCCGCGATGATGCTTTCGACCTCGACACGCTCGCCCAGCGTCCGGCGCAGCAGGTCGGTCATGTCCTGGATCACGCGGCCGACATTGGTGGAGCGCGGATCGAGAGCCTGGCGACGGGCGAATGCCAGCAACTGTCCCGTCAGCCGCGCGCCACGTGACACCGCGTTGAGTGCATTCTGGATACGCTCGGCGCGCTTGGGATCGCCATCCTTATCCTGCGCCGTGCGATCAAGGCTCGTGCCGATAATCTGCAGAAGATTGTTGAAGTCGTGCGCCACACCACCCGTGAGGTGGCCGATCGCCTCCATTTTCTGCGCCTGGCGCGCGGCAAGTTCCGCATGCATGCGCGCGGTAATGTCTGAGCAGACCACGATGAATCCGCCAGTCGGCACCGGCCTGCTGTAGATTTCGATTTCGCGGCCATTCACCGACACGTTGCGGGGCGGTGCTTCCGGCTCCGCCGTCACCGTCGCGAGCGCGTTGCGTTTTTGGCCCTGCTCGGCCGCCAGAAGCGCCGAAAGCATCGTGCCTTTGCACGCCAGCCCCTCAGGCAGATCGAGATAGGTAAAGAAGTTCTGGTTGAATACGCATACCTCGCCGTCCGAGGCGAACATCGCAATGCCGTCGCGGACGGTGTCGAGCGTGGTCTGGAGAATCGCCGACTCGTTTTCGAGCATGCTCTCGCTGCGCGCGAGCCGGAAATTGTTGAAGATCAGGAGAATCGCGGTGCCCAGCATCACGCCAAGCGCGATCAGCGCGGCAAGCGAGGTGTAGAGGATCTCCTTTTTCTCCGCGGCGCGGCGTGCGGCGACGCGGGTCGCAAGCAGGCGGCTCTCCGCAGCCATCCCGCGGCTGAGTTCCGTGCGGACCTGCTCCATCCGGGCCCGGCCTTCGTCCATCGCGGTCAGCATCTTCGGATTTGCCACGGCCGCCTCGTCCGCGGCGTTCAATGTCGTGTCGAGCGCCTTGAACCGCGCCTCGACCAGTTCGCGAAGCTGGCGGACACGAAGCTGTTGTACCTGGTTGTCAGCCGTCAGGCTCTGAAAGACGTCGAGATCCTTGCGCGCTTTCGCAACGCCCGAGCGGTAGGGCGCCAGAAAGCGGTCCTGCCGCGTCAGCAGATAGCCGCGCTGCCCTGCTTCAGCTTCCTGAACATCGGCGAGCACCTTCTGAAGGCGATCGATGACCTGATAGGTGTGGACCACCCACGCCTGCTGTTCGCGCTCATCAGCAGCGAAGCGGACCGACAGATAGCCGCCCACGGCCAAGAGCAGAAACAGCGGAATGACGGCCAGCAATAACCAGCGATTGACAGACAAAATGCCCTGCACCCAGCAACCCTCAGTACCAACGATTATCGATGCCGTTTGTTCCCACGATGGAACACAGGAATAGAGGGCAAGAAGCAGGTTGGGAACAAGAGCGCAGCGGGGGCGCTACACGGACGTCGGAGCCGAGCCTCATAACCTGCAAATACAATAGCTTAGAGGGTGGTCTATGCCGGCATTAGTTTCTGAGATGCGACGGCCAGCAATTATTCACCACACCCGCCGGAATATCATCGCCAAGCCCGCCAGCATCGGAACGCGCATGCGGCTTGCAGCGTTTGCTGTCCGACTGGCTAAGCGGCGACAGCAATGGCAACGATCGACAACTCCTATCATCTCTGGAACGACGAGACCGTCGAGGTCCAACGCAGCTGGCCGCTGCCGAGCGCCCGTTTCACGATCTTCGCCATGAGCGCAATCGTGGCCGGTGCCGTGATGGCGTTTCTGACATAATCCGAAACCCCGTTCCGCCAGCGTTCCGGCGATCTTGCTAACCAAAAGAAGCGGGGCTATTCGGCGTTCCTCCACGGAGGCGCGCTATGAAAGCACTCGTCAAATCCAAAGCTGAACCCGGCATCTGGCTCGAAGACGTGCCGCAGCCGAGCTATGGCATCGACGATGTGCTGATCAAGGTGCTGAAGACCGGCATCTGCGGCACCGACGTCCATATCTACAATTGGGACAGCTGGGCCCAGAAGACGATCAAGCCCGGCACCGTGGCCGGCCATGAATTTGTCGGCCGAGTCGTGGCCGTTGGCAGCAACGTCACCGGACACAAGGTCGGCGACCTCGTCAGCGCGGAGGGCCACATCGTCTGCGGCCATTGCCGCAACTGTCTTGCCGGGCGGCGCCATCTCTGCGCCAACACGCTGGGCGTGGGCGTGAACCGCGATGGCGCGTTCGCCGAATATGTCGCCGTGCCGGCGCCGAATATCTGGCACTGCGATCCGAAAGTTCCGCTCGAGCTTTACGCGATCTTCGATCCGCTCGGGAACGCGGCCCACACCGCGCTCTCCTATGACCTTGTCGGCGAGGATGTGCTGATCACCGGCGCAGGACCGATCGGGGTCGCAGCGGTCGCGATGGCGTTCAAGGCCGGCGCGCGGTTTGTCGTCATCACCGACATCAACGATTACCGCCTCGGCCTCGCGGACAAGATGGGCGCCACCGCGACCGTCAACGTGAAGAGCCAGAACCTCAAAGAGGTGATGAAGAGCCTCGGTATGCACGAAGGCTTCGATGTCGGCCTCGAGATGTCGGGCAATCCCGACGGCCTGCGCCAGATGATCGACACCATGGCGCATGGCGGCAAGATCGCGATGCTCGGCATCCAGTCGGGCGAGACCGGTGTCGACTGGGACGCGGTCGTGTTCAAGGGCCTCAACATCCGCGGCATCTATGGCCGCATGTTCGGCGAGACCTGGTACAAGCTCACGCAGATGATCCGCAGCGGCATGGATCTCGATAGCCTCATCACCCACCGCTATTCCTACAAGGATTTCCAGAAGGGCTTCGACGTGATGCGCTCGGGCAATTCCGGCAAGGTCATTCTCGACTGGAGCGAGCTGTGACGGCGGCGCTCGACGAGAGCCTTTCCGGCGATCTCGCGACGATGGCGAAGGCGGGCACGCTCAAGACCTTCCGCCACATCACCGGGCCGATGGATACCGAAGTCACGATGGCGGAGAAGTCCGGCCCCGTGCTGGTGCTGTCGTCGAACAACTATCTCGGCCTCGCCGACCACCCCGACGTGATCGAAGCGGGGCGCCAGGCGCTCAAGGATTTCGGCGCGGGCACGGCGTCGGTGCGCTTCATCTGCGGTACGTTCTCGATCCACGAAGAGATCGAGAAATCGCTGGCGAAGCTTTCGCACACCGAAGCGGCCTTGACCTATGTCTCCTGCTGGACCGCAAATACCGGATTGATGCCGGCGATTGCGGGCGAGAACGATGCGCTCGTCTCCGACGAACTCAACCACGCCTCGCTGATCGACGGCTGCCGCGCTTCGAAAGCGAAACGTTTCGTCTACAAGCACGCCGATATGGCCGATCTCGACGCCAAGCTTGATGCCGTCAAAGGCGCGCGCCGCATCTTCATCGTCACCGATGGCGTGTTCAGCATGGAAGGCGACATCGCGCCCCTGCCCGACATCATCGCGCTCGCCAAGAAGCATGGCGCATCGATCATCCTTGACGATTCCCACGGCACCGGCGTGACGGGCAAGCACGGCCGCGGCACGGCCGAGCATTTCGGTGTCGAAGGCCAGATCGACATCATCACCGGCACGCTGGGCAAGGCGCTGGGCGGCGCGGCGGGTGGATACGTCGCCGGATCGAAAACGCTGATCGACTACCTGATGCAGGTGTCGCGTCCGCAGCTGTTCTCGAACGCGCTACCCGCCACCATCGCCGCCAGTGCCGGCAAGGCGATCGATATCCTCAACAACGAGCCGCAACGCGTGGCCCGGCTTCATGAGATCACGCGCAATCTGCGCGACGGCCTCAAGGCGCGCGGCTTCAAGCCGCTCGAGGGCGAGAGCGCAATCGTGCCGATCATCGTCGGCGACACCGCCTTCGCCATCAAGATGAGCCAGGCCCTTCTCGCAGAGGGCATCTTCATCACCGGCTTCGGCTATCCCGTGGTGCCGGAAGGCACCGCGCGCCTGCGCATCCAGGCCTGCGCCACGCTCACCGACGCACAGATCGACTTCGCGCTGAAGACCTTCGAAAAGGTCGGCAAGCAGCTCGGCGTCATTTGACCGGCGTCGCGTCGTGTTGCCGAATTTCGCGAAAATAGACGTACGCGCAAACAGCCAGTAACGGCGGCACGGCCATTAGTCCCGCATAACCGACGATCGTCGGGCTGGTACCCGCGAACCAAAGCACGGTGAGCGTTCCGCCCACGCCGTTTGTCGCTGCATGCGCGAGGCTGGACGCCCAGATGCTTCCGCTTCGCCGGAAAATCCAGCCAAAGACATAAGCGAGGAGAATGGCGATCACGACAAAGATCGCCGACCCAAAAACGGGATGATCGGGATAGTTATAACCGCGCAATGTCAACGGAAAATGCCACACCCCCCAAATGGTGCCGACCACGATCGCCGAAGCAATGGGCCGACCGGCGAGAAGGCGCTGTTGCAGATATCCCCGCCAACCGAACTCCTCGCCCCACAGGATCGGCGTCGTCACCAAAGCGAACATCAAGGTTGCCGGGATGAGAGGAATGGCAAGGCCCCTCAAGCTTATCGTCATCTGCCGCGCTCGTTCTCCGGCTTCGCCAGCGAGAGCTTTGGAAAGCGCAAAGTCCGGGGTTGCGATGCCAAGCAGCCGGGCTTCGACGACAATCACGGCGACTACCAATAGCGGCAACAACCAACCCGCCAGATAATACGGCCAACCGCGCAGATGCAGGCCCAGCCCCGCATCGGCGAAGCCTTCGCGTGTGATCCATTTGCGCACGATGATGGCCGCGATCGCAGGGGCAAAGGCGCCCGGCAACAGATAGAGCGTGAACTCGGGACTCGTGACCGACAATCCCGCGTGAATGCCAATTTGCCAGCTTCCCCAAGCAAGGCCGAAGCTGATTAGAAGAAACCAGAACACCCCCCAGGAACGCCAAAGCATGACCCTGCCCCTTTAAAGCTGCTTCCCTTCTCTTACAGACCGACCGTCGGTCTGTCAATAACTGCTGCCGCAGAGTTTGATGAAGGCGGGAGGGAAGTGACACGCTGAGGAATGCCGAGATTCGTCAAACCCGCCGCCGAACGCCGCGCTGAGATCATCGCGTGCGCGGCCGCACTGTTTTTCGAAAAAGGCTACGAGGCCACGACTATCGCCGACATCCTCGAACGGACAGGCCTCTCGAAGGGGGCCTTCTATCACCACTTCGAGTCCAAGGAGGAATTGCTCGATGCGTTCACCGAGCAAGCGACCGATACGGCGCTAGACGCTGTCGAAGGTTTGCTCAAGGATTCGTCGCTGAGCGAACGCACCCGGCTCTGCCGGTTCCTGGCGGAAACGAGCCGGCTGCAATTCGATGCCCAGCCGCCACCTTACATTGTCTTCGAATCGCTTTTGCGCCCCGGTAACGCGATGCTGTACCAGCGGATATTGTCCGTGAACGCAGCTGTGGTTGGCCCGATCCTTCGCGACATTGTCGGCCGCGGCGCCGCGCGCGGCGAATTCGACGTGACCGATATTGGCATTACCGTCGAGGTGATTCTTCAGCTTGCAGTGGCGCGCAATGAACTCTCGCTGAAGGTTTTTCAATTGGCCCGCGCGGGCCAAAAAAAGGAAGCCAGAAAAATGCTCAGCCAGCGGCTGATCGCCGAACAAGCTCTGCTGGAAAGAATTCTGGGCGTTTCGCCGGGATCGATAGACATCTTCGAGCCCAAATACATAAACGCCTTGATCGAAACAATTTCCAAGCCGGCCGGCCGAAGCCCGCCGTAATACCCGACCCGATCTGCTCGAGTTACGCCGCGTGCGCGATCATCCAGTCGCGCGCGGTGTCGAGTACCGATGCCATAACGGCTGCGTCGTTGCCGCCAAACTTCGCCGGGACATGGAAGCTGTGATCGGCGTGCTCGTTGAGTGAGAGCGTGGCACGCGCGCCGAGCTTTGCCACCACCTTCGTCAACAGCTTCAGATCGGCGAGCGCGTCGTTCGTGCCCTGGAGGAAGAGCATCGGCACCTTGATCTCATCGAGATGCTTGGCGCGGTCGATTCCGGGCGCACCGGCGGGATGAAGCGGAAATCCGAAGAACACGAGCCCGCGCACGCCAGGCAGTGGCGCGGCGGACTGCGCCTGCGACGTCATCCGGCCACCATAGGACTTGCCGCCGGCAAAGAGGGGCAGGCCACGCCCAAGCCGCGCCGCCTCCGCGGTTGCCGCCCGAACGGCCGCTTGGGCGAGCGCCGGCGCGTCGGGCCGCTTCGAGCCGCGCTCCATGTAGGAAAAATTGAACCGCAACGTCGCGATCCCGCGCTCGCCGAGACCGTGGGCGGCCGCTTCCATCCAGGCATGACCCATACCCGCGCCCGCGCCATGCGCGAGCACCAGAACAGCCTTCGCGGCTGACGGCTTCTGCCACAAGGCGGAAACGCTCGAATCGTTCACACGGAAGGAGATGGCTCGTGCGCTCATGCAGGAAGCATACACGTATCTGCGCGCGCAAGGAGGAAGGCCGCTTCCCGTGCATTGCGGGTCAGTTTGGCCGCCGCCTCGAATTCGGCGCGCGCCTCGGCCAGCCGGCCGGCCCGAAACAGGAAATCGCCCTTCGCCGCGGGCAGCGGCGCGTAGTGGCGCAACACCTCGACGTCAGCGATCTCGTCCAGCAACAGCAGCCCTGCTTCGGGCCCAAAGGCCATGCTGTGCGCGATGGCGCGATTGAGATCGACTACCGGCGACGGCATCACCACGCGGAGCCGGTCGTAGAGCGCGGCGATGCGTGGCCAGTCGGTATCGTCCGCGCTGCGGGCGCGCGCGTGGCAGGCGGCGAGTGCTGCTTGCAGAACATAAGGACCGCCACCGCCGAGCGCTTCGGCGCGCGCCAGCGCCTCGAGGCCCCGGTGGATCATCAGCTGATCCCAGCGTGCGCGATTCTGTTCGGTCAGCGGCACGAACGCGCTATCAGAGCCGGTGCGTGCTGACAGGCGCGATGCCTGGATCTCCATCAGAGCGAGCAGGCCGAACACCTCAGCGTCGTCGGGCATCAGTCCCGCCAGAATGCGACCCAGCCGTTGCGCTTCGAAGCACAGGCTCGGCCGCACAAGGTCGTCGCCCGCCGTGGCGGCGTAGCCTTCGTTGAAGATGAGGTAGATGACTTCCAGCACCGAGGGCAGCCGCGCCATGCGTTCGGCGCCACGCGGCGTCTCGAAACTCAATCCGGCTTTCGCGATCGTCTTCTTGGCGCGCACGATGCGCTGGGCGATCGTCGGCTCGCTCGACAGGAAAGCCCGGGCGATCTCGTCCGTGGTCAGGCCGCCGACGACGCGCAGGGTGAGCGCGGCACGCGCGTCGGCCGAAAGTATGGGATGACAGGCCGTGAAGATGAGACCCAGAAGCTCGTCGCCAAGATCGTCGCTCACCAACGCTTCGATCGCTTCGGCCGCGTCGTCAGGCGCGCCATCCAGCTCGCGCGCGATCTCCTCGTGCTTGCGTTCGCGCATCCTGTCGCGGCGGATGGCGTCGATGGCGCGGCGTTTGGCGGCCGTCATTAGCCAGGCGCCGGGATTGTCCGGAACGCCGCTCCTCGGCCATTCGGACAGGGCGATCACCAGCGCGTCCTGCGCCAGTTCCTCGGCACGGTCGATATTGCGCACCATCCGGGCGAGGCCCGCGATGAGCCTGGCCCGCTCAATGCGAAAGGTCGCCTCGATTGCCCGGTGCGTTTCGATTGTGGTGTGCGTTTCGCCCATCCCGCCTTGTCGGCCAAAGCCGCAAGGCGGGCAAGCGGCCGGCTAGATCAGGCGACGCCGAGCTTTCCGCGCTCGCCGGTGCGGGGATTGGCGAGGTCCTCGGGGGTTACAAAATCGGCCAGATCCGCCGCCTCGAAGAACGGCCGGATTTCCATCACGCCTGCCTGGCCAGGCATGCGGGGGCTGCGCATCGCCCAGGCCATGGCCTCATCCATGTCCTTGACCTCCCAGATCGAGAACCCGGCGACCAGTTCCCGAGTCTCGGCGAACGGCCCATCGATGACCGTGCGCGCTTTGCCGTCATCGACGATGCGCTTGGACTGGGCCGAGGGCTTGAGCCCGGCACCCGCCACGAAGACACCGGCCTTGACCAGCTCCTCGGTGAATTCATCCATCGCCCTGAATGCCGCGATCATTTCGGGCGTAGGTTCCAGATTCATCTTCAGCTGGCTCTCATCGACTTTCGCCAACACCATCACACGCATCGTCTGTCTCCTGGTTTGACCGGCCCTTTTTGGCCTCACAACAGGACGACGAATGAGGCTTCCGGGAATCGACATGGTCGCGAAGATTTTTTCAACGGTTGCCGCGCTGGACGGTCACAACGGCGCTTTTGCGCCCTTAGTCATCCAACGCCCAACAAATGATCAACTTGGCCATCCCGGCGGAAACGCCTCAACGGCGCGCGGGCGTTTCTTCCCTCTGTCCCACAACACGCCCGGATAGCCCTTTAGCGGTGAGAGCTTTGCACCGCGATATTCCCATTCCGGCGAGTCTTCTATGCGGATGTGGTAGCGGGGCTCGCGGCCGGTTCCGGACTCGAAGAGCGTGCGCGGGAGGTTGACCATCTTGGGCGAATGGGACCGCTCGTAGAGAAGCGGCGTGCCGCATTTCTTGCAAAAGCTGCGGACGGAACGCGTCGCTTTTTCTTCGAAGCGGGCGATGCTTCGCGCCCCTTTTACCACGCGAACCTTGCTGCGCCAGCAGCCGACATAGGTTGCGTAGGCGCAACCCTGCGCATGCTGGCTCGCCTTCGAATGATCGTGCCACGCCCAGAACGCGGGCACATCGATCTCGATCCGGACCGCGCCGCAAACGCAGGCGCCCATGGCTGTGAATGCTTTCGCCGGCTTTGTGAGCATGAGAAGCCTCCTAGTCCCGTGCACACTATTCTGCCCCGTCACACGCCGTGGCAATTATCGCGGGCGGCGGTATCCTCCACGCATGCTCGATATTTACGTGGACGCCGATGCCTGCCCGGTGAAGGCTGAGGTGGAGAAGGTCGCCGGACGGCACGGCCTGAACGTCTTCATCGTCAGCAATGGCGGCATACGCCCGCGACCGCATCCGCTGATCCAGACTGTTGTGGTGACGGAAGGCGCGGACGCCGCGGACAACTGGATCGCCGATCATATCGGGGCCGGTGACATCGCGATCACATCCGACATTCCGCTCGCGGCGCGCTGCCTCGCCAAAGACGCACGGGTCCTCAGGCCCAACGGAGACGCCTTCACGCCGGATAATATCGGCACCGCGCTCGGCATGCGCGAATTCCAGCGGCACCTGCGCGAGGCCACCGGCAATCCCACCCGCAACGCCGAATTCACCGCGCGAGATCGCTCGCGCTTTCTAGGTGCGCTGGAAAACGACATCCAGGCGATCAAGCGGACGGGCAAAAACGTCGAAGCGGATCGTCCGTGATCGCCATACAGTTTACCCTGCGGCGCGCGGAATCGGCTCGGCATGCAACCAAACCTGTGCGCTGAGGGTTACCACTTCGGTGGAAACAGAATTTTCCCCGCGTATTCAGCTGCAGAGCGCCCAATAGGCCCTTTTCGGCCCGCCTGCGCAGACAAGCATCAATTAAGGCGAAATTCACGGGAGCACCGGGCGGCATGGCGCCGCGCGGATTGTCCCGCAAAAAAAGGAATTGCGATGAAATATCTTCTCAAGTCAGCCTTCGCGGCTGCGGTTCTTCTCGGATCGACGGCAACGCTCACGCAACCGGCAAATGCCGGTGTCGGCGTTTCGATCGGCATCGGCATTCCGGGTCCGGGCTATGTTTCGCCCTATGGCCCCGGCTACGTCGCCTATGACGACAGCTATTATTACGATCCGATCTACATCGGCGGCGCCTGGTATCATGGGCCGTATCGCTGGCAGATGCGCCATGGCGAGCGGATGTTCTATGTGAACGGACGCTGGCATCGCAACGAATGGCGCGGCGGCCCGATGCCGGCCACGATCGTGTTCCGCAATGGCGGTTCGTTCCGCGACGGGCGCAATTATGGCTTCGGCAACGCCGAGCGCATCAATGCGCGCTTCCGTACCAACAATTCCGGCGGCATGCGCGCCGACCAGCGCGAGATCAAGTCCGATCGCCAGGATATGAGGCAGGACCAGCGCGAGCTCAAAAACGACCGCCAGGAACGGCGTGAAGACAGACGCGACGATCACAACGGCAACAGATAAAAAACACTCTGTTAGATATCTGAGAAGCTCCCGGCATCGCGCCGGGAGCTTTTCAATGTCAGGCGTTCGGTCCGGAAACTATCGCCGGTCATCCCGCCGCATAGCGCCGGTATTGATAGTACTTCGGAACCGAATCCAATCGCACATGCACCCATGGGACGCCGAGGCCGGAGGTGCTGATCCAAAAGCGCCGGCGTGATGCGGCCAGCCGCTTCTCGATCTCCAGAGCCAGCGTACGAAACAACGCATGCTGCTGTTCGCGCGGTGCCGAACGCAGGAACGCCCCGATGTGGCCATAGCAATCGGCGTCTACGATCTTGCTGGGCGCTATGAGCAGCGCATCGCCGCCCAGATTGGGGAAGACGGCAACCGCCTCTGCGCCACGCAGGTGCTCCGCGAAATCCCTGTCGTTCGCGCGCATTCGTGCCAGCGCATCGCTGCGGATCAACGCGCATTCGAACGGATCGGAAAGCGTGGCAGGCGTGAGCGGCGGCATCTCCCAGAAGAAGGCCGGCCACCGTGTTGCGGCCAGCTCGGCGATGAACGCATCGCGGAAGGCTGCGTCATCGCGCCAGCCCGCGATCACGCCGGTCACGCTGAGCGCGCGGCCACCCTGAGACAGGGTGAGCGTCTCGCCCCAATCCGCACGGATCGTCTGTCTTTGGGCCTGCCACATCCAGCCGTCACAGGTGCACCCGCGCGCGAAAAATGACAATGTCGGGCTGCAGAAGGGAGCGCGACATGAACGGCGAGGCGCTATCGGCGCTCATCGACGACCGGCCGGGCGACGGCGTGTTTCGCGTGAACCGCGCGATCTTCGACGATCCCGCCGTGTTCGATCTCGAGCTGCGCCACATCTTCGAAAGCGGCTGGGTGTTCTTGGGGATCGCGTCGCAGGCACCCGCGCCGCACGACTACTTCACCACCGTCATCGGCCGTGTGCCCATCCTGGTGATGCGCGACGGCGACGGCACGCTTGCCGCATTCGTCAATTCCTGCCCGCATCGTGGCGCGCAGATCGCGCAGCGCCGGTGTGGGAACGCGCGGCTGCATGTTTGCGCCTATCACAGCTGGTCGTTCGACAGCGCGGGAAAGAACCGCGCCGTCAAGTGGGAGGCGGAGGGCTGTTACACGGACGCGTTCCGTGCGCAGAGCCACGACCTCGCGCGCCTGCCCGCGTTCGGCGAATATCGCGGGTTCCTGTTCGGCAGCCTGACCGGTGGCGTCGCGCCCCTCACGGAACATCTTGGCGAAGCCGCGAAGCTGCTCGACCTCGTCGCGGACCAGGGCGAGGACGGTGTCGAGCTCGTGCCCGGCGGCGTGACGTTTACCTATGAGGGCAACTGGAAGCTCCAGCTCGAGAACTGTTCCGACGCCTATCACTTCACCTCGGTCCATCCGTCCTATGTCCGCCTGCTCGACCGGCGCAAAAGCGAGTCCGCCGCGCAGACGATACGTTCGGTATGGGAAAGCAACCGCAACTGGAGCGAGGATTCGAAGGGCGTACAGGGTGGGAGCTACAGCTTCGCCAACGGTCATGTGCTGAACTGGGGCGTGATGGGGGTGTCCGACACGATGCCGCTCTACGAAAGCGCGGAAGCGATTGCCACGCGCGTGGGCGAGACGAAGCGCGACTGGATGTTCAACATGCGCAACCTCACGATCTTTCCGAACATGCAGATCGGCGAGAGCGCGTCGAGCCAGCTGCGTGTCATCCGTCCGATCTCCGCGCGCAAGACCGAGATGCGCACCTGGTGCCTCGCGCCCAAGGGCGAGAGGGCCAATGCACGGCGCCTGCGCATCCGCCAGTACGAGGATTTCTTCAATCCGAGCGGGCTCGCGACGCCGGACGACACCGTCGCCTACGAGAACTGCCAGCGCGGATTCGCGGGCCGGGTCGAGCCGTGGCTGCAGGGCTATTGCCGCGGCATGATGGCGAGCCGCACAGGCGGGAATGCGCATTCCGAGATGATCGGCATGACGCCCGCGCGCAGCGTGCTGGCCGATTCGCAGCTCTGCGACGAGACGCTGTTCCACAGCTATTACCGCGAATGGGCGCGCCGTATGGCGAAGGCGCTGCCATGATCGACCGTGCGAGGGCGGAGGAGTTCCTGTTCCGCGAGGCGCTTCTGCTCGACCGCCGCGACTGGGACGCGTGGCTCGCGCTCTATGCCGAAGACGCGGTGTTCTGGATTCCGGCGTGGCGCGACGAGGTCTCACCGACCGAGGACCCGGACCGGGAATTGTCGCTCATCTATTACCGCGGCCGCCGCAATCTCGAGGAGCGGGTGTGGCGCATCCGCTCAGGCCTGTCCGTCGCCTCCGCTGTGCTGCCGCGCTCGGTCCATAGCGTGACCAATGTGTTGGTCGAACGCGCGGACGATAGCGTAGCGCAGGTCAGCGCGAGCTTCGCCGTTCATCTCAACGACGTCCGCGCCAGCCGCGAGCACGTGTTCTTCGGCCGCTACGAATACGTGCTGCACAAAAGCGATGGCAGACTTCTCATCGCATCCAAGAAAATCCTGCTCCTGAACGACACCATCCCGGCGGTGCTCGACTTCTATCTGGTCTGAGCGACACTCAGGCGCTTCAGTTCACGATATCGACCTCCTGCATCATCCCGCCGTCTTCGTGGTCGAGGATGTGGCAGTGCAGGACGAACTTGCCGTCGAAATCGGTGTAGCGGCTGCGGACCAGCCGGTATTTGAGCGGCATGTCCTTGGCCTGATGAACGAGCAGCGTGTCCTTCCACACGGTTTCGTCGCTGCCGTCCGGCCCCGCGCGCAGCATTTCGAACGGATTGACATGGATGTGGAACGGGTGCTCCGGCGCCAGCGAGGCATCGTCGACTTCCAGCGTCCATTGCGAGGCCTTGCCGAGCGTGAGTTTGCGCACCGGGCCCACGGGATACTGGTAGTGATCGACCATGAACGAGATCGCGCATTTCTTGCCGGGCGGGCAGGTCTGGCACGGGCCCGCGCCGCTGCAATCCATCGACTGGATCGAGAACGACACCGACTGCGGATCGCCCGTCAGCTCCGAATCCTTGATGGGCTGATAGGGCGCCAGGGGCGCGAGTTCGGCCGCGTTCGGGAGCGGCATGTCCACCGGCGTGCCTTGCACGTCGATGGCGGCGATGACACCCCTCGGCTGCACCGTGTTGAGGGCGGCGGTGAACGCCGCGGGATTGCCGGGGATTGCCCGGAAGGACAGGCTCCGCGTTCCCACGATCGGGGTGCTGAAAATGTAGTAGCGCACACTGCTCTGGCCCGCCGGCAATTGCGGCGCCTTGAAGAGGACGTCGCTGCGATAGCCGGGCTCCATTTCGAGCGGTGTTCTCCATGAGTCAATCCGGCCGAGCGCGTTGCCGTCGGTCGCGATCTCGTTGAGCGCGCCTCCACCAGCGCCATTGTCGTTCGCGACATAGAGCAGCAGCGATTCACGTACGCCGCCATGGATGAAGCGCCAGCGCTGCACCTCGCCGGGCGCCATCGTGAACAGCGGTGCGATCTGGCCGTTGACGGTTACGCTACGCTTTGTCGCCGCCCATCCGCCGGGCCCGAAATTGTTGTAATTCTCCAGCGTGCCCGTCTCGTCATAAGTGATCTGCTGGAGGAGGAACGTCTTTTCCTTCGCGGCCTTGATCTCGGCAACGTCGTCCAGCCCGCCTTCGATGATCAGCGCCCCTGCCATCCCGCTCGAAACCTGCAACGCGGTCGAGCCATGCACATGGGAGTGATACCAGAACGTCCCCGGAGGATGATCTTTAGGAACATGGATTTCGAAATGCTGGGTTTCCGTCGGACAGATTTCGAGAAACACGTTGTCGCTGCTGCCTGAGGGCGAGACATGCAGCCCGTGGGTATGCAGATTAGTCACGCTGTAGACGGCAGGCGCGGGAACCATCGCCATCTCCGTTATGGCCATGTGTTTCGGCGCGGCCTTGTGACAAGGCGTGCTGTCGCCGGGGAGATCGTTCTTGAGCGTGATCTCCATCGTGTCACCAGGCTTGATGCGTAGCGTCGGCCCCACAAGCACGCCATTGTAGGTGCGCAGCTTGACCGGGCATCCCGCGATGGTCGCCGTCGAGGGATCGGTGTAGCGAACATCGAGCTCCGCCCTCAAAACATGATCGTCGCCGGAGTGGATGACCGGTGCGTCCTGAAAGGGCTTCAACCCGTATTTGTCGATATCGATACCCTGATAGGCGCAGGGGTTGGCAATGCCAGGCGCCGTCGCCTTCACTGCTTTCGCATGATGAACGGCCGGGGTTGCGGATTGTTTTGCATTTGCCGAGCCGATGGTTGCAAGCGCGACAAGCGTGCCAACGACACCATGTTTAAGGACATCTCGCATCTAGCCCTCCAAAATTTCGCGTGACTGTCCGCGCCGGCCTCTCGACACAACTCGAGGTGGTTACGAAAATTATTACCTTGTGGGTGGAGATGCAATCGCTTTCCTGCCACCAATTCCCAATCGCGCGTGTTTCCTCTCTGGCGTAACTCGCCCGATGGCCCGGGAAATTTCCGTGCTAGTCTGCGTTATCAATTGCGCACTACCCCAATTTTCGAGGAGACATCCAATGAAGGCATTCCGGATCGCCGTAGCAGCCGCGTTCGTGCTCGGCCTCGGCACAATGTCGGCCAGCGCCGATTACTGCAGCGGACATTCCCACACCGGAGCGACGGTCGGCGGCGCGGTCGGCGGCGGATTGATCGGCGGTCTCGCCAGCCACGGAAATGGCTTGGCCATCGTCGGCGGCGCGGTGGCCGGCGGACTGATCGGCAACGCGGTCGCGCGCGATCACGATTGCCGCGAATATCACGCGGGCCGCGGCTACTACCACAACCGCCGCTATTACGCGCATCGCCGCTGGGAACGCGATCACTATTACTACTGGTGAGAAGCGCGCGAGCGTTTCCACTGTTGAGCGAAATAGCCTAGCGTGCACTCGAGGGGATCGGGGGCACTCACATGGCTATGGACATTGCTGCAGGATCGGCGCGGTTCGAAATCGGCCGCGTGATTTCGCGTACATTCCGCGTCATCGCGGATAACGCGCCCGTCTTCCTTGCGCTGACCACGCTGCTTTGCCTTCCCACGATCATCTATACCCAGTTCAGTGTGATCGCGGGTTTGTTCGGTTATCACGTCGCGACACCCATTGGCTTGGGAAGGCTTGGTGCCAGCTACGCGCAAGCGGCCATCGGCTACGCGATCTCACTCATCTTCGCCAATCTGCTGGAAGCCGCCATCACACATGGGGCCATCGTGTCCCTGAACGGCGGCAAAGCTTCCTTTGGCGAGAGCCTCTCGACAGCCATCAGCAATATCCTGCCGGTGCTGGCGATCGTCCTGATTGCGACCATCGCCATTCTTCTGGGATTGGTGGTGCTGATCGTCCCCGGAGTCATCCTCATGCTTATGCTGTGCGTGCCCGTGCAGGTGCGGGTGACGGAGCACAAGGGCATCATGGACTCCCTTAGCCGGAGCGCCGAACTCACCAACGGCTATAAGGGCCAGATCCTCGGCTTGTTCGCGATCTATTTCGCCGCGATCATCGCGATAGAACTGCTCATCCGGCCGCTCACCGGTCTTTTGATGATCGCGAAAGTCGGCGATGCGTATATGATCTTATATATCGTCGCCGCGATGCTGATTCAGATCGTATTCAGCCTGTTGAACGCCGTGGGCACCACCTCGATCTACTACGAACTGCGTCTAGTGAAGGAAGGCGTGGGGCCGGAGCAACTTGCCGCGGTGTTCGCCTAACCCTTGTCGAACTTGTCCTTGCGGCGGCGGCCGAATAGGAGGCGCGATTCCAGCCGCCCGCGCAGCGCGGTGTAATAGGACTGCAGGAATTCGAGATCGGGCTGATCCGCACGCACCCCGATCTTGGCGCGGATGCGCATGGCAACGGCCGCGACGACAGCGGGATCCTTCCGGCGCAGCACATCTTCGAGCACGTTGAGTTCCTTCACGCCATAGGCATCGAGCGCCTCGTTCGTGAAACTGCCCGCGGGATTGGCAGCGAGGTCGATGTCGAGCACGCGCTTCGGCGCGCGCACCACCCAGGTACCGCCGATCAGGTCGCCGACGCGGAGCCTGTCCTTGTTGAACAGCGGGAACAGCACGAACACGCCGCACCAGATGAGCCCCATGAGCGCGACCCAGGCATCGATGCCGATCCCCGGCGCGGTAAGCACGCTGAGCGGCAGGAACAGCTCCAGTTCCCGCGTCGCATTGCGCAGGAAGATCGCTTCGGCGGTAAGCGGCCCGCCGTCGCGCATCGCAACCCGGATACCGAGCGCGCGCTTTCCCGGCGTGGCCGCACGCGGCGTCAGTTCGAACGCCATGAAATAGAAATTGCGCAGGAAGAAGAACACCAGGAACCAGAGCGCGAACAAAAGCTCGCGCGGCGAATAGCTGCTCGAAAGCGAGGCCACGAGAATGAGAATGGTCGCGCCGATGAGCAGCCCCACCATGATCGCGAGATCAAGGAGGAACGCGGCCGCGCGCTCACCGCCATCCGCTAGTACGAGTCTCAGATCGATGCCTTCCGGCGTGATCAGCTCACGCGTGCTCTTGTCGAGCGGGCTTACGGACACCGGCGCGGCGCTCATGCTTGCCTCGGCCGGTAATAGAAATAGATGCCCCACAGCGCCGCCATCCCCGCAGCGACGGCAAAGCGCACAATGGTATTGTCGATGAGCTGCCGCCCGAAACCCTCGAGCAGGCCCGCAACCGCCAGCATCACCACCACGCCCGCCATCACCACGGCAACACGCCTTCCGGCCTCCGTCAGCGCCTGCACCCGCCCGAGCGCTCCCGGAAAAGCGAGCTTCCAGCCGATATGGAATCCGGCGGCGCCCGCGAGCGTGACGGCGAAGAGTTCGGTCGTGCCGTGGATCAGCGCCCAGGCCGCGAACTCGACGCCGAGTCCATGCTCCGCAAACACTGCGAAGAACGCCCCCAACATCAGGCCGTTGTAGATCATCAGCACGGCGGTCGGCAGGCAGAAGGCAAAGCCAAGTGTAAAGGCCAGAAGCGCGATCTGCGAATTGTGGGTGAAGAGGAAACTCGAGAACACAGCGAGGCCGTTGCCACCATGCGAGTTGTGCAACGTGTCGTGCAACACCTTGAACGATGCCGTCGGGTCGCGGCCCTGCGACAGTCCCATCGGAACGAAAGACGCAAACCAGTCCGGCGATTGCAATGTGAGAAGATACGCCGCAACCGCGCCCAGAATGGCAAGGCCTGCAGACACAAGCGTCTCGACCCAGAGCGCCTGCACCGCCTCGCGCCAATCCTTGACGAAGAACCGCGCCAATCGCTCGATCACGGTGGTGCGTGCGCTGTAGACGCAGAAATAGGCCCGCGCGCTGAGGCTCTCCAGATAATCGACGAGGCTCTTGTCCAGCGAGATCGCGCGCGCCATCGAAAGCGACGACAGCGTCGCGCGGTAGAGGACGGGAATCGCAATCACCTCGTCGTCGGTGAGCGAGGCGCGCTTGCCCTTTTCGAAGCGGTTGAGGAGATCCTCCAGCTTCTTCCAATCGGCCTCGCGCTCCTGGCGAAAACGGCTGCTTTTGAGCGATAGACTCATCGCCGCCTCACAACCGGTCGTGCCGCTTGGCGGCTAGATAGGCGTTGAGCAATCCCATGCCCATCTGTTCCAGCGGCGCATCGATGATCTGCACACCCATGCGCCTTAGGCGTTCAACCACGATATCGCGCTCGCGCAGCAGCGCATCGGCGATCACGGCGCGGGAAACATCCTCCGCGGTTTCGGGCTTGGCGCGCACCATGTCTTCCAGCTCGACATCGCGGAACACGACGAACAGCACGAGATGGCGCTGCAAGAGGCGTCCGACATTCTCGAGCATCAGTTCCGCGCTCGTCGTATCGACGAAATCGGTGAAGACCACGACGATGGAACGGTGCTCGAGATCGGTGGCGAGTTGCGTGAGGCCGAGGGTGAAATTCGTCTCCGCGGTGGAATAGTCGAGCTGTGCCGCCAGCCGCTGCAATTGCGTGAAGGCGGCAGCACCAGCCACCGTGCCGCTGCGCAACCGCGGACGCTCGTCGAAGGCGAAGATGCCGACACGATCCCCGATCTTGAGACCGACATAACAGAGCAGAAGGATCGCCTGCAGCGCGCGGTCGAGACGCGGCTGCCCACCGACCGGCTCACTCATCAGCCGGCCGGTGTCGAGCGCCATAACGATGCTCTGGTTCTGCTCCGCCTGGAATTCCTTGGCGAGCAGAAGCCCGTGCCGGGCCGATTGCTTCCAGTCGATCGTGCGCCGGTCCATGCCGGGTGCGAAGCCGCGCAGCGCGTGGAATTCCGAACCCTGCGCGGCATTGAGCTGGACATGCGCACCCAGCGGCACGTCGCGGCGGAACAGGCGGATGGCCTCTTCCTTGACGGCCTGCACATTGGGAACGATGGGGATCGAACGGTCGAGCCGCTCGACCTTCTGCAGCCAGACGAGACCAAGCGGACCCTGCCAGCGCGCCCACACGCGATCGAAGCGGCCCTCGCCGCGCCTTAAGACCGAGAGTGCGAATTCGGCAGTCGTCCTGCGATTGGCGACGGCCACGGATTGCCGGTTTGGCACCACCTGCAGGCGCTGATTGGCATCGAGCGCAAGCTCTGCCGAACGCGGCGCGAGCGCACCGCGGAACTGGAGCGCAAATGACGCCTGCGAGGCCTGCCCGACGGCCAGTCCGTTTGGAAGCGTCGCGGCGATCGACAGCGACGAGCGTCCGCCGGCTGCCATCGCGTCCAGGCCCATCAGCCCGGCGACGAACACCATCCAGCTCAATCCCACGAGCCAGAGATGCGGCGACATCACCGCGAGCAGCAGCGCGATCGGAACCCCGAGTGCGGCAACGAAGACGGCGCGGCTGGTGGGATAGATCACGGATTCAACGCGGCGCTTCCACGCGTTCGACGATGGCGCGGACGACGTCGTCCACCTTGCGCCCGTCGATCTCGGCGGCGGGTGACAGGATCACGCGATGGCGCAGCGCCGGAAGCACCAGCGCCTTCATGTCGTCGGGAATGACATAGTCGCGGCCATCGAGCACGGCGCGGGCGCGCGCAGCAGCGGCGAGCATCGCGGCACTGCGCGGGCTGGCGCCATTGGAGATGTCGACCGAAGCGCGCGTGGCGCGCACGATGGCGACGACGTAATTGACGATCGGTTCGGTGAGCGTGGCCTGCGACACGGCGGCAATCGCAGCGCCGATGGTTTCGCGATCGGCAACCGGTGTGATGCCCAGCGATACGGGATCGGGCATGCGCACGGTCGGCCCCGTGGCCGCGACGATGGCGCGCTCCTGCGCCTCGTCGGGATAGCCCAGCACATGCTTGAACAGGAAGCGATCGAGCTGCGCCTCCGGCAGCGGATAGGTGCCCTGCTGCTCGATGGGGTTTTCGGTCGCGATCACCATGAAACGCTCGCTCAGATGATGCGCTTTGCCGTCGAGCGTGACTTTGCGCTCCTGCATCGCTTCGAGCAGCGCGGCCTGGGTCTTTGGCGGCGTACGGTTGATCTCATCGGCCAGCAGCACTTCGCAGAATATCGGTCCGCGATTGACGGTGAAGGTGCTGGTCTGAAAGTTGAACAGATTGGTGCCGACGATATCGCCGGGCATCAAATCGGGCGTGAACTGGATACGGCCAAAATCGAGATTGAGCGCCGCGCTGAAGCATTGCGCCATCAACGTCTTGGCCGTGCCCGGCGCGCCTTCGAGCAGGATATGTCCACCGCAGAACAGGGCCGTGAGCAGCAGGTCGGCGGTATCCGCCTGCCCGACAATGGCCTTGCCGACCTGCGCGCGGATTTGGTCCGCGAGCGCTTTGACCTCGCTAACGTGCATGCAACATGTCCTCTCTCCACTGGCTCAGCCTGCGCGCGAGCGCGACAAGGTCGGAGCGGTTCTCGACGCGGCGCGCCTCGTCAAGCAGTTCGCCATAGCTGTGCGGCGTCTCGCTCTCGCGCGCGCGGAATGGATCGTGATCGTCTTGGAGGGCGCTTTGCCGCCTGAGCCCGAAGGCGCGCAGCACGAGATTGCGCGTGGTGAGCACATAGCGCGTCGCCATGTGCGGCTCGCGATGTAGAAGCCGGATCATGTCGGCGGCGTTGGCGGCGAGCGCCTGCTTGCCGCGCGCATAGACAGGCTGCGGCGCGGGCGGCGAGCCGAAACGGACGGCGGCATGGAATCCGATCAGCGCCGCGACCAAGATCGCGCAAAGCGTGGCACCCAGGAACGGCGGCGCGAAGATCGCGCGCAAAAGACTGGGTTCGCGGCGCAGGCCGTTCAGCGTCACATCGAAGACCACCGGGCCATCGCCCCGACGAAGATTTTGTATCAATGCCAATGCGAACGCGGCGGTCGGCAGATCGTGCAGCCCATGCGTGTTCATCAGGTCGGGGTCGGTGAGCACATAGACGTCGTCGTTATACAATTTCGCCACGACGATGCGGCCCTCTTTCGTCGTGACGACAGGATTCCATCCCGACCCCGACAACGTCTGCAGATCCTCGACGGGCGCCAAACCCTCCGGCACTACGATCTGTTCGTCTGCCTTTGCGGTCAACACGGGGGCCGCGGTTTTCAGACGGCGATCGATCTTGGTCCCTTTGGAGAAAATCGTAAGTGGATCGCCCACGCTTCCGGTTCCCCAGGTGCTGGCCTTGAGCACATGGCCGGGCGCGGCGGGATCGGGAAACGGCAACCATTTCGGCAGAACGATCAGCGTGGGATTCTTGAACGCAAGATCGGCGACCTCTTTGGCGGCGCTCGCAGGCGGTGGCGTAAGGATCATCAATCCCGGTTTCGGCGCGGGCCGGATGCCGCGATCGACGCTATTGGGGATACCGGATGCGTCCAGAAGAACGCGCAAACCCGCAAAACCGATCGCCGATTTCGAAAGCGCGTGCGCTTGGCCATCAGACTCGTTGCGGAAATCGGGCGCGTAAGCCGAGAGCGCGAAATAGGCGAGAAGCGACAGCATACTGACCAGCACAAGCCCGATCGCCACGCGCGGCGCCATCACCTGTGCCGTCTCGCCGCTCATCGAAGCGCTCCGGTCCAGTAGGCGGGGAATGCAAACCGCTCATACGCCTCTCGGCAACGCGCGAAATCCGCGCCGTCGATGTCATGGCCGGCGAACAGGACGTGCTCGACCACCTGTACCAGGCTTGCGAATGCCGTTCGTGGCTGGCCCGGCAGCTGGCCGAAGGTCTCGATCTCGCGGCTGGTGAGCGCGGGCTTCACGAAATCGGGCTTGTGCGCACGGATGTGCTCGATGCTGCGCAGCAGCAGCAGATGCGCGGCCTCGGCGAACTTGCCCCGCGCCGCGAGCATGTCGGCATCGCGCAGCAGATCGCGTGCCATGTCCGGAGCGGGCCGCCATTCCGGTTGGGCCTGCGGTGTTTCGTCCGTCTTGTGCCGCCATAGCCAGCCGCGGCGCTCAATCTCGCGCGCGATGCGGTAGATCACATAGAGGACCACGAGTGCCGCAGCGGCCCAGCCGGCATATTTCAGATAAGGCCAGAGCCGCGCCAGCAGCTTGCCCAACTCGATCATCCATTGCGGCGTCACCGGCGGCACAAATTTGGGAAAATCGAACTGCAGATCCTGATGCGTCAGCAATTCCGCGTGTGCGTGCGCCACCGCCGGCGAAACCGGCGCGTGCGAGACAGCAGGATGAGATGCGGGATTCACGCGGACATTCGCAAGCGACCGGCGTTAAAACGCAGCATCCGCACCGCCAACGGTTCGGCTTTTCTCTCAAATCGCATCGGCATGCCCCACAACCGCTTCAACTATGCGCTGCGGCGCCGCGAGCATCAAGCCATTGCGCCAGCAACACATTCTTAAGCACGAAGCCTGCGATCGCGAGATGGAGAAGCAACGAACACAGTCGTGAAGGCGAGAGCCATTTCATGTTTCCGGAAGCCAGACGAAATCCGTTCGAATTGCGGCCGTCATACGTCTCTGCCATGCTCAACCTCGCGGGGAAGCCATAATTGAATCCACCGCACGCATTTAACCCAAAAAAGGAAAAGCATGATGGCCGATAATCCCAGTTTTCCCATTGGCACCGCCGTCGTCAGCTGGTTCTACCCAGCCGGCGCGCTCCATATTCGCGTGTATTCCACCGACGGCTATAACGTCACCGAACGTTGCGTCGACCAGGGCGGCTCCGGCTGGACGACAGGCCAGTTCAAGCAGGCAGGATCGCAGGTATCGGCCACGGCTTGGGTCGCAAGCGACGGTCCTCACATCCGCGTCTATTGCACGTTTCAGGACAAGACCACCGAGTGGTGCAACGACCCCAACACAGGCTGGACCAAGGGCAGCTACACGGTCGACTGAGCGATCTGCAGCCTCGAGGCCGTGAGCGAAGTTCCTGTCGCGCCGGCGAATCTGTCACCGGCGTCGCGCGCGAAATCGCGCCAGTCGCCGAGTTGTTCGGCCAGCGGACATCTGAAGGAGATCGAGGCAAAGAGAGAATGGCGCACCGGGCAGGATTCGAACCCACGACCCCCAGATTCGTAGTCTGGTGCTCTATCCAGCTGAGCTACCGGTGCGGTTTGGGGCCGTGAACCTATTGACGAGCGCCGCCAAACGCAAGCCAGAGTGCGCACCTCTGTAACGGTTTCGTCATCGAGCCTGCCCGCCTCGGCGGCTGGCGCGCCTGAACGTGTCGGTGTGTCGCAAGTCCCCGCAGGACAAATGAAAACCCCCAATAATCCGCACTCCGGCACCTTGTCCCGGTCCTGCGCGGTGGTTAAGACTGCACGGATGGAATCGGCGCAAGCCGAGGGCCGGGGTGGATTTTCCGGACTTTAAGTCCATGGGTGCACGCGCGGTCCCCGCGCGGCATTGGGGCAAACGGACGGCGGAGAGCGGGACATGAGGGCGTATCGGGCAGAGCGCGCGGGCAAGGCGGGCCGCCTCATCGGCGTCGTAGCACTGCTTGCCGGATTTGGTCTTTCGGGTTGCTCGGACATCGATAACGCCCTGTTCGGCGCCGACGAAGGCGGCGGCGGCAATGGAAACGCCGCCGGCACGTTGTCGTCGTCCTCAGCACCTGGACAGGCTGCGCCAGCCCCGGCCAGGCCGGACTATTCCACCTATCCGTCGGATAACCAGCCAGCGCCCGGAACGATGGCGGATCAGGGCGCCATGGCGTCCGCGCCGTCCGGTGCGCTCATCACGCCCGTGCAGATCGATCCGGGCTCGAACACAGGCACGGGTGTGAGCAACACCATCGCCAATCTGCGTTCGCAGATGGTCACCATCTCATCGCATGTCGGCGAGGACGCACAGCAACTCGCGACCCTGCGCGCGCAGAACATGGCGGCTTCCAACGCTTATTACGGGGCGAAAGCCCGGATCACGGCAAGGCTGCAGGCCGGCACCACGCGCGGCAATCCGGAACTCGTGGCGGAATGGAATTCCGCGCAGTCCTCGCTTGACCAGATCTCGGTCAACATCAACGCGATGAATTCGCTCGGCAGCAACATCGCCAACGACTCCTCCACCGCGCATTTCACGCTCGATCAGATCACGGCGACCTTCAACGTGTCGGGCGCGGTCGATGAGGATCATCGCCAGCTTTCGGTGCTCGAGGACGAGACCAACCAGACCATCGTGCTGATCGACCGTCTGCTCCGCGACGTGTCGGAGGATGTGCAGCGCCAGACCGCCTTTGCCGGCAACGAGCGCGCCAACCTCACCACGCTCGCCAGCGCGATCAAGAACGGCGAACTCTATAGCGGCTCGCTCGGCTCACCGATGATCGCGAGCGCCGCGAGCCCGATGTCGTCCGTCGCTTATAACGGCTCGCCACTGGTAGTGATCCGCTTCGACCGGCCGAATGTCGATTACCAACAGATTCTCTATGCGGCGCTGAATCAGGCCCTGCAATCGCGTCCGACAGCAGCGTTCTCGGTCGTCGCGGTGTCGCCCACGCGCGGCTCGGTCGCGGCGGTGCAACTCGCGCAGACGGCGGCCAAGCGCCACGCCCAGGAAGTGATGCGCTCCATCACCGATATGGGCGTTCCGGCGTCGCGGCTGGCGGTCGCGTCTTCGACCGACCCCAACGCCACCGCAAGCGAAGTGCGGGTGTTCGTCCGCTAGCCGAGCCCGTTCGCCTTGAACCAGGCGAGCATCCGCGACCAGCCTTCTTTCGCGTCCTTCTCGTTGTAGGTGTCGCGGTAATCGGCATTGAAGCCGTGCTGCGCATCGGGAAACACGTCGATACGCGAGTTGGTCTTGCCGGCTTTCGTCAGCGCCGCGCGCATCGCATCGATATCGGCGGCGGTGATATTCTTGTCGAGACCGGCATAGAGTCCCAGCACCGGCGCCTTCAGCTGCGGCGCGAGTTCGGTGGCGGTGTGTGGCCGGAGCGCATTGGGCGTTCCTGCGAGCGGGCCGTACCATGCAACGCCGGCCTTCAGCGTTGGGCTGTGCTCGGCATAAAGCCACACCACGCGTCCGCCCCAGCAGAAGCCGGTGATCGCGAGCTTCGCGGTATCGGCGCCTTCGCTGCCGGCGAACGCGACGGTGGAATCGAGATCGTGCATCACTTCGTCGTCGGGCACCTTGGAGACGATATCGGTGACCAGCCCCTGGATGTGCGCCATGTCGTATTTGCCGGGATCGCCGAAGCGGGCATAGAGCGAGGGTGCGATCGCGTAATAGCCGAGGTGCGCCAAGCGGCGGCAGAGATCTTTGATGTGCTCGTGCACGCCGAAGATTTACTGCACCACCAGTACCGTCGGTGCCTTCGTCTTGCTGGACGGCCGCGCGCGATAGGCCGGAATCTGACCATCGCTGACGGGAACGCTGACCTCGCCTGCATCGAGGCCCTTCGTGTCGGTGACAATCGCGGCCGCGTTCAGCGGGCCGGCAGCCAGCGTGAAGCCTGTGACCAGACCCGTGGCGGCGAAGCTGCGCCGTGTGATGTCTCTATCCATCGTTTCCTCCAAAGGTTTCGCGATAGCTTTTGGCGGTCCCCAGCGATTCCGCTTCATAGACGCCACGTGCAATGGCGCGGGCGAGACAATCGGCAGCGATGTTGCCCAGGCGCATGACCTCGCTCGGGCGCATACCGGAAACTGCATGTTTCGCGGTCGAGACGGCGAACACGATGTCGCCGTCGAACGGCGTGTGGATCGGGCGCAGCGCCCGCGCGAAACCATCCGCCGCCATGATCGCGATACGCTGCAACTCGACACGTGAGACATCTGCGTCCGTCGCCACGATGGCGATGGTGGTGTTCTGCATCGGGCGCGCGCCCTTCATGTCCGGCGGCAGATCGAGATCGAGCGGGACATCCGTTTTCAATCGCCGCCCACCGAATTCGCCGTTCTGTTCGAACGGAAAGGCCCAGAACACATCGGTGCCGGGGATGAGCGGAGAGCCGATCGCGTTCACCGCCACAATGGCACCGACCGTGAGCCCGTCATCGGTGACGGCAGACGCACTGCCCAGACCACCCTTGTATATGCCCGCGGTGGCACCATAGCCCGCACCCGCATTGCCGAGTATGAAATCCAGCGATGCATCCTCCGCTGCCTTGCGGCCGAGCACACGATACGGCGGCTCGTCGCCCCATTCCTTGTCGCCACCATTGGCGAGATCGAACAGGATCGCGCCCGGGACGATCGGCACACGCGGCGCGCCGGGAGCGATCTCGAAACCACGTCCCTGCGCGCGCAGGAAAGCCGCAACACCGGATTGCGCATCGTTGCCGAACGACGATCCGCCGGAAAGCGTGATCGCATCGACATCCTCCACCAGACTGACGAGATCAAGCCCTGCCGTGTCGCGCGAACTCGGCGCACCGCCGCGCACATCGCACACCGCCCGCGCCGGTTCATCGGCCAGAAGCACCGTGACCCCGGTGCGCACGCGCGCATCCTCCGCCTGGCCGATCTTGAGTCCGGCCACATCGGTGATGAGATTTCGCGCGCCCGGCCTGACCATGATATGCGAGGCTAACCCTTGCGCCGAGCCGCGAAAAGAGAGAGCTGTTCCATCATGCGGAAGACCAGATACGCCTCCACCCTCCCCTTGAGGGAGGGTCGAAACATCCGCAGCGAAGCGAAGGATGTTTCGGAGAGGGGTACAGCGCGCGCGTTCCGAACATACCCCGCCCCGAAATTTGCTGCCGCAAATTTCGACCCTCCCTCAGGGGGAGGGTTGAAGCTTTGTTTCGCGATCGTCTGCGCGCTTCTGTTTACGACGATCCCCGCACGCGCGGAGACCGTGGCGCGCCATCATATGATTGCGGCCGCCAATCCCTACGCGGTGAAGGCCGGGCTTCAGATGCTGCGCGCAGGCGGATCGGCGGTCGATGCCGCCATCGCGGCGCAGATGGTGCTCACCCTTGTCGAACCGGAATCGTCCGGCATCGGCGGCGGCGCGTTCATGCTGCTGTTCGATCCCGCGAAGAAGAAGATGACGAGCTTCGATGGCCGCGAGACCGCACCGGCGTCGGCAACGCCAACGATGTTCCTCGACGCCAACGGCAAACCCCGCGCGAAATCGGATGCGATACCAGGCGGGCTGTCGGTCGGCGTGCCGGGCGTGGTGGCGATGCTCGATCTCGCGCACAAGAAATATGGCAGGCTTCCGTGGGCAAAGCTGTTCCAGCCCGCCATCGATCTCGCGGACAAGGGCTTCAAGGTCCCGAAGAAGCTCGCCTTCACGCTACGCGAATATACGCGCCTTGCAGACATGCCTGATATTAAGCGGCACTTCTTCCACGCTGACGGCACGCCCTACGCCGAAGGCGAGGTCCTGAAGAATCCCGAACTCGCGGCCACACTGCGCCTGATCGCGAAGGGCGGGCCGAAGGCGTTCTATTCCGGCGTCGTCGCACAAGCGATCGTCGACAAGGTCGATCATGCGCCATCCAATCCAAGCGGCATGACACTCGCCGATCTTGCGAACTACCGCGCGCGCGAGCGCGAGCCGGTGTGTGGCGCCTATCGCGTTTATCGTCTCTGCTCGATGGGGCCTCCAAGCTCCGGCGGCATCGCGGTCTTGCAGATACTGGAAATGCTGGAGCGCTTTCCCTCGAAAGACCTTGCGCCCGACGCGCTCAAAGGCGTGCACCTCTTTACGCAGGCAAGCCGCCTCGCCTTCGCCGACCGCGCGCAATATCTTGGCGATCCGGATTTCGTGAACGTTCCGGTGAAGGGACTGCTCGACCGCGCCTATCTCGCGAAGCGCTCGCTCTTGATCGATCCGGCGAAGGACATGGGCACGGCCGCACCTGGCGCGGTCGCGGCGGAAACCTTCGCGCCGCAGCGCTCACCTGAGCATCCCGGCACCAGCCACATGTCGATCGTCGACAATCGCGGCCAGGTCGTCTCGATGACGACGACGGTGGAAGCGCCGATGGGCTCGGAAATGATGGCGATGGGTTTCGTCCTCGACAATCAGTTGACCGATTTCTCGTTCGATCCTATGCGCGATGGAAAGCCGGTGGCGAATGCCGCCGGACCCGGCAAGCGTCCGCTCTCCGCGATGTCGCCGACCATCGTTCTGGACGCAAAAGGGAACTTCAAACTTGCAGCGGGCTCGCCCGGCGGGCCGTTGATCATCGACTATGTGGCGCAGGCGCTGATCGCGCTGCTGGATGCCGGAATGTCGCCTTCCGCGACTGCAGCGCTCCCGCGCGTCGCCAATCTCAATACACCTACACTCATCGAGAAGGGCACTGCACTCGAAGCGCTCGTGCCGCAACTGACCGGAATGAGCCACACGGTCGCGGCACCAGCTGTCGAGAAGAGTGGACTCAATATCGTGGAACGCACGCCGCTCGGCTATGTCGGCGCCAGCGATCCCCGCCGCGATGGCGTGGCGTTGGGGGAATAGTTACGGGCGGAGCCCGCATATCCGCTCGCCTTTTTTGTTGCGGAGGGTTCGCGCCGGAATCGCGGCAGGCTCGCGTTAAAATAAAGAAAGGTCTCGTCCAGGGGGAGTGAAATGAGGAAAGCCGCGTTTGCCGCAAGCCTTTTTTCTGTGTTTGTTCTACTTTGCGCGCCAGCGAATGCCGACCCTCAATATATTATATTTTCGGTCACGGATTCCACGACGACACTACCCGTTGGTATCAACAATAATGGGGACGTTACGGGCGTCTGGTTCGACTCCAAAAACCGGAGCCACGGTTTCCTAAGATCGAGTGACGGCACGATAACAACATTCGATGCCAAAACGCGCTACGGCACCTTCCCAAGCGCGATCAATTCCAGCGGCACGATAGTCGGGGGACTGAGCGATGGCTTCAAGTCATATGCGTTCATCCGCTCTCTCGACGGCCAAATTACGATCTTCAAAGACCCGAATGGTCCAACAACTACAACCGCGTCTGGAATCAACGACGCGGGTTGGGTCTCGGGCTGGTATCAAGAACCCCAGGGCAATTACGGAAACGCATTCCTCCTGTCGCCTGATGGCCATGTGACAGAAACACGGCGTACGAACGCCTTTGTGACCGCGACAGCACTCAACAATAACAACGTCCTGACGGGTTCTTATCAGAGTCAAAAGTCCATAAAGGGATTCGTCCTTGTACCTGGCGGGGCAATGAAAAAATTCTCGGTCAAAGGTCAAAGTGAGCAGACGTTGCCAAGGAGCATCAACGATGCGGGCACGATCACCGGAAACCTGTATTCACCGAACAAAGATCGCAGTCACGGGTTTGTGCGAACTGCAGACGGCGCGATTGTGGTGATCGACGGACCAGACGCAACGGGGACCGAGGCTGCCTCCATCAATAAGGACGGAACAATCACAGGAACCTACGGTCGCGCCACCATATCCCATGGGTTTATTCGCACCGCAGACGGAACCTTCACGTCATTCGACTTCCCGGGCTCCACCAACACGAGTCCCACTGCGATCAATGACAATGGCGTCATTACGGGTCGGGTATCGACCGCAGGCTTCATCAGAATACCGTAATGGGACGGCGAGATCGAGCATGACCAACTGATGGCCCGGCATAGCTGACAGCTTTTTTGGGGTACCTATGGCATCGTTTAAGAACATCGTTGCAGCGGCCGTGTTGACGGCCGCATTTGCGCCCGTGGTTGCCAATGCGGATATCGTGATCTCCAACGATCCCACGCAAAATATGAGCTGCGCGAGCAACGTATGTGCGCCATCGCGCAAATATGCGGTGCTCAATGCGACCGATCTCCTGAACATGCTGGCGACCGGAAGCGTGACCATCAACACGTCCTACACCCACCACAATCACTTTCGCCTTCTCAGTGTCTATGTGAATGTTCCGCTTAACTGGGCAACGCCAAGTATTCTGTCGTTTGGATGGGATGCGACGATAAATGCGCCAGTGACGATTATGGGAACGGGCGGGCTGAGTTTCGGCGAGAGTTCAAACGTCTATGCGCCCATAACGGTCATGGGCGCCGGATCTATAGCGACGCATTTCCCGATAAATATCAGCTTCGCTGGAAGCCTCACCTTCTGGGATCTGAGCAGCAAATTCACCGAAAATCAGCAGCCCGTGACGCTCGTTGGCGACGTTCCGACACTAGCGGCCGATATCGCGGCCACTGAAGGAACTGGCCTTTTTGCGTTGGCCAACGACTACGACGCCAAGAATGACGTGTTTTCAAAAGCACCGATTCCGGAATTCAAAGGTGACTTGAAGGGGTTGGGTCACACCATCACCAATCTTACGATTAAAAAGGGTCAGCTGGGTTGCGAAGGGCTCGTGAGCCGGAACGACGGATACATCCACAACATCAATCTGCAATCCGTGAGAATCGTCTCCAGCAGCCAGAGATATGTTGGGGGGCTTGCCGGGTGTAATTTCGGAACCATTTCTGTGGCATCTGTCGACGGCAGTATTACCGGAGCAAGCAACGGGAGTGCGGGCGGTGTTGCTGGCGAAAATCAAGGCACAATCAGTGATGTGTACGCGACCGTTTCCGTGTCAGGCGGTCAGGCAGGCGGTGTTGCGGGCGAGAACGACAACGAGCTCAATTTTGCTTACGCGACTGGCTCCATAACCGGAACCGGCAACAGTGGGGGTCTTATTGGTGCGAACAAGGCCCGTATCCGCGAATGCTATTCGACCGCATCGGTCAACGGTAACGACGGCACAGCAGGTGGATTGGCCGGCTTCAACAGCGCTGACATCACCGATTGCTATTCCACCGGCATGGTTGCAGGAACGGGCTATGTCGGCGGCTTTGTCGGCTATGATCCCAATGAAACGATCACCAACGGTTATTGGGACCTAGACACCAGCGGCATCAGCGATCCTCAACAGGGTTCCGGCTTTCCGAAGAATGATCCCAGCCCTGTAGGATTAACGACGGCGCAGTTTCAGAAGCGGCTGCCTCTGGGCTTTAACAAGCAGTATTGGCGCCTCGACCCAAATATCAACGGCGGCTTTCCCTATCTGCGTTACCTGCCACTGCAATAGATAGTCGCCGCTATCGCCGCGCCACCGCGAAAATGCTGCGGAACGGGAAGAGCGTCTTTCCACATGGAGATGGGTCTTCTCCCGGATGTCCATATGCGCGGCGGATGGCACGAGTTCCGGCTAATAAAGAATTTGCAGCGCGAGCGAGAGGTAGTCGCACTCTCATCTAAGTTGCGCAAACCCAACGCGGGATACCTTTGCACGCGATTCCCGCAATGCTAGAGTACTTGCGGATATTTCATCCAACTGGGGCGACAGCTGGAGGAACATCCTCATGCATGTGCGCTTCAAAACGCTCGCCGTATTGACCGCCCTCATCGCGACCTTCACATCGATGGATACCAGCGCCCAGGACGCAAAGGTTGCGCGTCCCATGTTCGTGACGCTTCCCAATCACATGAGTCTCGCACCGAGGGGCACGCCCGCGGCGCAGCTCGTTCAATGGAACGGCAGTTTCAGGGATCTCACCGGCAAGACCGTGAACTACGTCATGGTGGGCACCAATCCCGCCACGACCAACACGAGTTCGACTGTCCCGGTCTACATCATTCCGATCAAGATGGTTTATGGCCGCTTGAACGGCAACATGACGTTCGATCCGGTCGGACATATTCTGCCGAACGGTCGCAACATCGTGCAGAACATCACCGCCTCGCCGCTATTCAACAATCTGAATTTCACCCAGGGCGGAACCAATCTCGGCACGACGCAGTACATAGACGCGTACCAGCGCGGCAATTTCTGGTCGTCGGTCGTAACGAATTCCGGCTATCATGTGCTGCTGGGAAGCCCCACCGTTCTGAGCGAGCAGACCATCAACGTTTCCACGCTTCAGGGCCGGGTCATGAACAACCCGTTCGGCTCCGGCAAGGTCGGAACGATGAGCATCAACAGTTTCGACTCCAGGCTGCAATCGTTCATGTCCGGATTTGCCCAGATCAATCCGGGGGTGTTGCCGATATTCGTGACCTACGACATCTATTTGACACAGAGCGGAAGCTGCTGCATCGGCGGTTATCATTCCGCCAATGGCGCAAACCCCGGCGGCCAGACCTATTCCTATGCCACCTATGTCGATTCCGCCGGCGCGTTCTCCCAAGACGTTTCCGCTCTCTCGCACGAGATCGGCGAGTGGATGGACGATCCGTTCGTGAACAACACCGTCAATTGCACCGACAACAGCCTGATGGAGAATGGCGACCCGCTGGAAGGCAACGCCAACTATGGCGG
>Ga0105239_10001358_pt1 | contig 32890 bp, 35 predicted proteins | sample KBSC44metaG_FD_92761 | JGI IMG/M metagenome (GOLD analysis project Ga0105239, IMG submission 92761) | Corn rhizosphere microbial communities from Kellogg Biological Station, Michigan, USA - KBS C4-4 metaG | ecosystem: Host-associated > Plants > Roots > Rhizosphere > Soil | place: Michigan, USA...
GGCAGAATAGCACTCACGCGCTCCGCTTGACCGCCTGAATGGCGTTTTCGAGCGCGTTCAGGAAACGCGAGCGGTCCTTCGCCGTGAAGCCGGCATTGTAGGTCTGGTTGCCGGTGGCCTCACGCAGATGGCGGTGCAGCTCGCGCATGCCGAGCGCGGTGCCGATATTGTCCTTGGTGAACGCGTCGCCATTAGCACGGAGAACGCGTGCGCCCTTGGCGAGACAGCGCGCGGCGAGGGGGATGTCCGCCGTGATCGCGATGTCGCCGGATTGGATGCGGTCCGCGATCCAGTCATCGGCGGCGTCGGCGCCTTCCGCAACGACGATGGTGTGGATCATTGGATGAGGGCGCGGGCGGATGCCGCCATTGCTCACGATATGGACGTGAAGATTGTGCCGCCCCGCGACCTTCTCGACCTCCGCCTTCACCGGGCAGGCATCGGCATCGACATAGATTTCAAGCATGGGGGAAGGATAGCGCGCTTGCGGTCGAAGAGGAGAGCCCCACTCAAACGGCTGTGATGGCGCGGTCGAGCGAGAGGAAGCGGGTGCGGTTGACGTTGATGTTGTTGCTGATCCAGCCCTTGACCTGCGGCGAGACAAGATCGCGCGTGACGTCGAAGAACACGGGCGCGATCGCGGCGTCGTCGAGCATGGTCTGCTCGGCCTGCTGCAACAGCTGCGCGCGGGCCTGCACATCACGCTCATTGTCGGATTGCACGACAAGAGTATCGAACTTCGGGTTGGCATAAAGCCCGTAATTCATGTCCGGCGTCGCGCTCTGGAAGATGTAGAGGTAGTTCTTGGGATCGCGATAATCCGCGACCCATCCGGCCCACGCCACATCGAAATCGTGCCGGCGAAGATTGGCATAGTGGATCTGGGTATCGGAAGGGACGAAGCGCACGGTCACGCCGATCTGCCGCCACATCTCCTGCAGCGCGACGGAGATCAGCTTGGTCTCCGTGTTCATGATCATCGCGTAGTCGAAATGCAGCGGGTTTTTCGCGCCGAAGCCTGCGTCCGCCAGAAGCTGGCGCGCCTTCGCGATCCGCGCGGACATGGGTTGGCTCTGGAACGCCACGCGCGCCTTGCCGGGATAATCCGGCATGCCCGGCGGGATGTAAGCATAGGCCGGATGCTCGCCGGCGCGCTCGACCTTGGTGCAAATGACTTCGCGATCGATCGCCAGCGACAGCGCGGTGCGCACGCGCACATCGTTGAAGGGCTTGCGCGTCGTGTTGAACTGGACGTAGCGGCTGTTGATGAAGGGGGCAAGGCGCAGCTCTTTCGCCATGTTGGCCTTGAGCCAGTCGATCTTCTCGGGCGGCAGGCTGTCGCTGAGCACATCGATCTCGCCGCCGCGCATGCGCTTGAGAGCAGCCTCCGCATCCGGCGTCGGATAGAAGAAGACAGTCTCGATTTTCACATTGGCGGCGTCATAGAACCGCGGGTTTTTCACGAGTTGAACGTGGTCGTTCGAGCGCCATTCCTTGAGGACGTAGGGACCGTTGGTGACGATGTTCTCTGGCCGCAGCCAATGGCCGCCATGCTTCTCGACGACATGTTTCGGCACTGCGAAAGCCGCGAAGCAGGTAAGAAGCTGGGCGACATAGGGCACCTGGAAATGAAATCCGATCTCCAGCGTCCTGTCGTCAATTGCGCGCACGCCAAGCTGGTCGAGCGGAAGGTGGCCGCCGCTGACGGCTTCCATATTCCTGATGGGGAACAGGATAGACACATATTGCGCCGCGAATTTCGGGTCGGCGATACGGCGGAACGAGTAGACGAAATCATGCGCGGTGACCGGCACGCCGTCCGACCAGACGTGGTCGCGAATCTTGAACCTGTAGGTGAGGCCGTCGGCGCTGGTGCTGTAGCTCTCGGCGGCGCCTGGGATCGGATTGGCATCCGCGCCTTCCGTGAACAGGCCGACGAACATGTCGCCGACGATGTTGTATTCCCACTGCCCCTGGGCGCGGTGGGGATCGAGCGTGTCGGGCTCCGCACCGTTGCCGCGATTTAATGTCTTGCTGTCGGAGGCGGAAAGTGTGAATCCGCGCGCGGATTTCCCCTTGAAGGCAAAAGCGCCCGCACCGAGAACGGCAACAGCACCGCCGGCCAGCGCCGCGCGACGGGTCATCGCCTTTCGATCGGATATCGCCATCTGCTATGCTCCAGCCCAAGCCGCCACCGAAACGGCTATAAGTTACGCGATTCTTAACAGCCGACTCGATACGACGCCGACATTAAACATTGAACGGGTGAATGGGTCATGAACTTGCGCAAAAGCGTGATAGCGCTTTGTTTCCTAATTGCTCTGCCGGCTTCTGCGGGTGCGGGCGTCCGCGACGAAGTCCTGCGGGCGATGGATCAATGTGCCGCAATAGCCGACAAGGACCAGCGCCTGGCGTGCTTCGACCAGCTGGCGCCGCGGGTTAAGGCGGCGATCGCCGAGGCGCCGATGGCCGGCCCGCCGACGCTGGAACAGCAAAAGTCATGGTTCGGGTTCGATTTCGGCAACATCTTCGGAACGGCGCCCAAACAGCAGACAAGTCCCGAGCAGTTCGGCAGCGAAAACCTGCCGCCGCCGCCCCTCAAGCCGGGCGAAGCGCCGCCGCCGGGACCGATCGACAGCATTACGGCAAACGTGACCGACTATGCGATCAATCCGTCCGGCAAGTTTGTGATCTTCCTGGAGGGCGGAGAGGTTTGGCAGGAAATCCAGGGCGACGCCGAGCGTGCGAACTTCAAGAAGCACGACAATACCGTGCTCATCGCGCGCGGCATGATGGGCAGCTATAATCTGCAGCTCAACGGCTCGAACAAGGTATTCAAGGTCAAGCGGATCAAATGAAGCCGGGATCGTGCTCGGCCACCAGATGGCCGGGTGCAACCTCGATCAGCGCCGGCCGATATTGCTCCGCGTCGGGGTCGTCGATCTGTTTGGACTTCAGGAAGATCAGTCCCGCTCGCGTGTCGAGCGGTGAGGGCAATTCGCCGGTCAGGCGCACGCGCTTTTTTATACGTTCAAGCTTCGGATCGGGGATCGGGACGGCCGATATCAGTGCCCTGGTATAGGGATGGCGCGGGTCGGTGTAGATCGCATCGCGGTCCGCAAACTCCACCACGCGGCCGAGATACATCACCATCACACGGTGCGCAATCTGGCGCAGCACCGAGAGATCGTGGCTGATGAAGATCAGCGACATGCCGAAATCGTCCTGCAGCTGACGGATGAGGCCGATGATCTGTCCCTGGATCGAGGCGTCGAGCGCACTGACCGCCTCGTCGCAGACGACCAGCCTAGGCTCGACGATCATCGCGCGAGCGACACCGACGCGCTGGTTCTGGCCCCCCGAGAATTCGTGTGGATAGCGGTTGATCCAGATGGGCTCCAGCCCGACCAGATCCATCATCTTGCGCACGCGCGCTGAAACTTCCGTCGGCGCGAGTTCCGGCTTCAAGGTGCGCAATGGCTCCGCGATGGATTCCCCGATCGTCATGCGGGGGTCGAGGCTGGCGAGCGGGTCCTGGAAGACGATCTGGAAATCCTTGCGCAGCGGACGCGAGTCCCGGTCGCTCAGCCCACCGACATCCCGTCCCAGCCAGAGGATCGTGCCATCGGTCCTGGGCAGCAGCTTGAGCACGGCGCGCGCGAGGGTCGACTTGCCGCAGCCGGATTCGCCGACCACGCCGAGAGTTTCGCCCTGCTTGAGCGAGAAGGTCACGCCATCGACAGCGCGCAGAGACCTGGTCTGCCAGCCGGTTGTGACCGGAAAGCTCACCTGCAGATCGCGCACGTCCAGGATCGTCCCGGCGTTTGGCGGCAATGGTTTGGCTTGTGCCTGTCCGTCGAATTTGTCGAGGCGCGGCATCGCGTCGAGCAGCATCTTTGTGTAGTCGTGATGCGGCCTGTAGAAGATGTCGTCTGCCGTGCCGTCCTCGACGATCGCGCCCTCCCGCATCACGACGACGCGATCGGCCATGCCGGCGATGACGCCCATATCGTGGCTGACGAGAACGATCGCCGTCTTCAGTTCCGCCTTCAGGTCGCGCATGATTTCGAGGATCTCGGCCTGCACCGTCACGTCCAAAGCCGTGGTCGGTTCATCCGCGATCAGCAGGTCGGGCCCGCATACCATTGCCATCGCGATCATGACGCGCTGGCGCATGCCGCCGGACAGTTCGTGCGGATATTGCCGCATGCGCTGCCGGCCTTCCGGAATGCGCACAAGCTCGAGGACCTCCAAGGCGCGCTTCTCCGCTTCATCCTTCGGAATCCGCTGATGGGTTCGCAACCCCTCTACAATCTGATCGCCGATGCGCATGTGTGGTGTGAGTGAGGTCAGCGGGTCCTGGAAGATCATCGTGATCTTGGATCCGCGCAGCCGGTTGAGCGTGCGCTGCGATGCACCGAGGATCTCGTCGCCGCGGTATCGTACGCTCCCAGTCGCGCAGCCGTTCTGCGACAACAGTCCCATGGTGGCGAGGAACAACTGGCTCTTGCCCGACCCGCTTTCGCCGACGACGCCGAGACACTCGCCCGCGCGTACGTCAAATGTTGCGCTCCTGACGGCGTGCACGTCTCCGTCGGGCGTCGCGAATTGGACGTTTAGGTCTTTCACTTCGAAGATCGTCTCGGCCATCGTCAGCGATCCTTGGGGTCCAAGGCGTCACGCAGGCCGTCGCCGATGAAGTTGAAGCAGAACAGCGTCACGGCCATAAAGGCCGACGGAAAAAGCAACAGCCAGGTGTGGTTCTCGATGTCGCCGGTGCCGTCGGCGATCAGGACTCCCCAGGACGTAAGGGGTTCCTGCACCCCGAGCCCCAGGAACGAGAGGAAGCTTTCTGCAAGGATCACGGCCGGAATCGTGAGCGTCACATATACAACCACGGGCCCGAGCACATTTGGAATGATGTGCCGCACGATGATGCCCGCCGTGCTCACGCCGCCCGCACGCGCGGCTTCAATGAATTCTTTCTGCTTGATCGACAGCGTCTGGCCTCGGACGATACGCGCCATTGTCAGCCATTCGACGGCACCGATCGCCACGAAAAGAAGGAAGAAGTTGCGGTCGAACACTACGATGAGAATGATCACGAAGAAGATAAAGGGCAACGCGTACAGGACATCGACAAAGCGCATCATCAGCGTGTCGATCCGTCCGCCGATATACCCAGCGACGGCGCCGTAAAGCACACCGATCACGAGGCTGACCAGCGTTGCGATAAATCCGACACCCAACGAAACGCGCGCGCCGAACAGAAGGCGCACGAACAGGTCGCGTCCGAGCGCGTCCGTTCCGAACCAGTGAGACCCTCCGGCATTGCAGGCGTTGGGATCGGACCACCAATTGGGCGCGCAATTGATCAGATCGTAGTCTTGATGATTGTAGGCATAGGGAGACAGCAGCGGCGCGAATATCGCCAGTACTGTGATAATCGTCAGAACGATTGCGCTGACGATCGCGGCGCGATTGCGCAACATGCGTCTCGCCGCATCCGTCCAAAGGCTGCGGCCCTGCACATTCTGCGCTTTGCGCATCAGTTCCGATGGGCCGTCGGTCATCCCGGTCGCGATCATGTGCGGTAGCGCACCCGCGGATCGAGTGCCGCGTAAAGCAAGTCGGCGAGGAGATTGAGCAGAATGATAAACGTTGCGTAGAAAATCACGACACCAAGAACAAGCGTGTAATCGCGATTGACCGCCGCCGTTACGAAATAGCGGCCGATGCCGGGAAGCCCGAAGATCTGTTCGACAATCAGCGAGCCGGTTGCAAGTGCTGCTATCGCTGGACCGAGATAGCTGATCAACGGCAGCAGCGCGGCCTGAAGCGCATGGCGCATCACGATGCGATAACCGGACAGGCCCTTGGCGCGCGCCGTGCGCACATAGTTGGAATGCAGAACTTCGATCATGCTGCCACGCACCAACCGCGCGATGACCGCGATCTGCGGGAGCGCCAGCACCACGACCGGCAGGATCATGTTGCGCAATGCGCCACCATTCCATCCGCCGACGGGAAGCGAGATGTCCAGCCCGAAGAGGCGCAGGCCGTAGACGCCAAACAGCAGCGTCAGCAGCGGCGCGGTAACGAAGGTTGGTATCGTGATACCCAGCATTGCGACGCTCATCACGGCGTGATCCGTGATTTGGTTTTGCCGCAGCGCCGCCAACACGCCGAGGCCAACGCCAAGGACAAGCGCGAGGATGATTGCCGACAGCCCAAGTTCGGCGCTCACCGGCAACCCATCGGCGATCAGTTCGGAAACCGAGAAATCCTTGTTCTTGAACGATGGGCCGAGATCGCCGCGGATCAAGCCGTCCAGATAGTTGAAGTATTGGATGTAGATCGGGCGATCGAGATGGTAGGCCGCCTCCACGTTGCGTTCGATTTCGGGAGGCAGATGACGCTGGCTGTCGAACGGTCCGCCTGGAGCAAGCCGCATCATGAAAAACGCCAGCGTAATGATGACAAGGAGCGTCGGTATGGCGCCCAAAACCCGACGCAGCGCATAAGAAGTCATCTAATGCTCTCTATCTCTCCGCTATGTCGCTAGAGAGGTCCCCGATGTGATTCGAATCGTCGGTTAGCGTTCACCGACTGTCAATGCCGGCCGGTGGAAAGCGGCATTCCAGGCCGATGATAGACGACCGCTGCTTGCCAAAAGATTGCAGCGGCCAGATGTGAACGCGGTAAGTAATTGGAAAGGACTTTAACGCTTCTGCCATTCCCGCCAGCGCGGGGCGATTTCATCATGGTGCGCAAGCCACCATGCGTCGTCGATCGCAAACGCCGTCGCGAAGTGCTCGGGTGCCGTCGGCAGAAAGGGACGCATAGGGATCGCGAGGTCGGGGTTTTTTCCCACCAGGGGAAGCGCCGAACGCCGCGCTGGTCCATAAGGAACCCAGTTCGCGACCGACGCTAGGCTTTGCGCGGAGGTCGCAAAATGCATGAAATCCACCGCCATCGTGCGCCGGGGGTCGCCTTTGGGAATACCGAAGACATCAAGCTCGTAGAGTTGGTGATCCCAGATCACACCGAGATTGTTGTGATGCGTTGCTGCATCGAAGACGTCCCCGTTGAGCATTGTCGCGAAGGCGGCACGCCCGTCCTGGAGCATCGCCGCCGGCTCGCTGGAGTGCGACCACCACACGATCGATGTGCGTATGGTATCGAGCTTTCTAAGCGCGCGGTCTACGCCCGCAGCTGTCGACAGGACATTGTAAATGTCCGTTGGAGCAACACCGTCCGCCAGCAGGGCAAGCTCGAGATTGAATTTTGCGCCGGTCCCTTTCAGCGCGCGCGGCCCCGGGAACCGCGCCGTATCGAAGAAATCCGTCAGGGCAATGGCCCGAGCGCTTCCGAACCGTGCAGGCGCATAGGCAACCACCTGGCTATAGACGACGCTGCCAACCCAGCATGGCCCGATCGCGTTGTCGACGAAGTCCAGGCGGCTCGCTTCGCCATTGGCACCGGCAGGAAGCTTGGTCGCGTCAACCGGCTCAAGCAGTCCTTCGCGGCACGCGGTGATCGCGTCCGGCAGCTCCATATCAATGACGTCCCAGTCAAATCGCTTTGTTGCGACCTCTCTGCGCAACTCGGTGAGACCGCCATCATATTGCGCTATGCGGAGGTTGATGCCGGTCCGCTGCTGATAAGGCAGGAACAGAGCGCTTGCCTGCGCGCGGCCATATGGGCCGGACCACGTCACCGCCGTGATGGTTGGCGGCTTTCGCAAGAAGAGCGCGTAGGTAAATGTGCCGAGGACAGCGGCGATGCCCGAGGCAATCAATGCAATCTTCATCCACCTCGACATAACGCTCCTCAATGGGACCGGCATATTCTCTAGCGTATCACCGAAGTGTTTATGCTTTTCCGCGAGTGCGCCGGCGAGCCAAAAATGCTGACGAAGGCCACCTTCCGGGCCGGCAATACCTGAGACGGAAAGCGCGACCTTCCTCAGATGATATTGTCGCGCCCGCCGCTTAGAGCAACGTCCATAAAGCCTTGATTTTACAAAGGGCCGCGCCTAGTTTCCCGGCCCCGACATGCAGTTGTAGCTCAGTTGGTTAGAGCGCCGGATTGTGGATCCGGAGGTCGGTGGTTCGAACCCACCCAACTGTACCACTCGAAATCGCTCCACAAGCGACCTGCAGACAAAGCGCGTGTATGCCGCGCATGGCGCCGCAATTGCGCGAGTGCACGCAATCTCCGGAGACGGGCGAAACTCCGATATCAGGGAAATCTTGCGCGCATTTCCCGGCCGTCTCTGCGGAAACGTCAGAGACCTCCAGAACGGCGCGTAGACGAGAGGGGCGAAGTTCAAACGTTGGAGCCGTTAGGCAGTCGGCAGTGGCTCAAAATCCTCTCCGTTTTCACGACCATAACAGGGAAAAATACAAGGAAAAACTTCATCCTTGTAGGGATACACGCGGGCGAGAGCGCAAATGGCGGCGATGCTGCAATGACTTACTCGGAATTCACCGGCCCGGCCGCCCGAAAGATAACAGGGAAAGTTTCGCTCGATAACAGGGAAAACTAACGCCCATAACAGGGAAAATCGACGCCAAAACGGGTGCAGTTTTTCCCTGTTATTTTTGGTGCGATTTTGGGGTGAGAAATAGCTGCTTCCCGACTATGCGGGAACCTGTCGCGCCAGCTTTCCAATCGCATGCCTCTGCTGGGTCCACGCGAGTGGCAAGTCGGCATTGAGAAGATGGGTGAGCACAAGGCCGGGTGGCTGCTCGCCATGAACGATGGCGCGGGTGATCTCGGGACTTAGGAATGCGAGATTGAGGGTAAGACCTGCATGACCGCGGTCGAGATTGAAGCGCTTGGCGAGGGCCTCGATCGAGGGGGGCTTCACCGCTCTCGAGTAGTTCGCGGAAACGATGTGCGCGTGCCACCGCCTTGACGAGAGCGATGTCTATCGGAGACGCCAACGCGCTCGTGTATTCGCTGTCGACAAATGCGATTTGCGGCGGCGTCGCCACTGGTCCTTTTTTCGCAAGTTCTTCGCATTTCAGAAGGACGCGACTCGCGCGGCCGTCTCCACTTGCCTCCTTCAGCATCAGCTGATGGAGGATAGCCTCGAGAACGGTGATCTCTCGTTCTTGGCCGTTGACGTCGATCCGCACTTTGCGAAGCAGAAGGCGGTCGATCACAACCAGCATTGCTTCAATTTCGGCGACATGCTCGACTATCTGGCAAACGACGGGAAAACCGAAGCGATCCTGCTCTACATCGAAGCCATTACCCATTCGCGCAAATTTCTTTCTGCGGCACGGGCAGCCGCGCGGTTGAAGCCAGTGGTCGCGATCAAGGCGGGGCGATACCCTGCGGCGGCGCGCGCGGCCACGTCGCACACCGGTGCGCTGGCTGGCGTAGATGCCGTCTACGACGCTGCTTTCCGGCGCGCCGGAATTCTGCGTGTTTATGATCTCGATGAAATCTTCGATGCGGTCGAAACCCTGGCGATGCACCCGAAGATCGTGGGCGACAGGTTGACGATCCTCACCAATGGCGGCGGAGTGGGCGTGCTCGCGACCGATGCCCTGGTCGAGCAGGGCGGTGCACTCGCCGAACTGCGCCCGGAGACGATCGCGAAGCTGAGCGAGGTCCTGCCGGCAACCTGGTCGCACGCCAATCCGGTCGACATTGTAGGCGATGCCAACGGCGAGCGCTACGCGGCCGCGATGCGCATCCTGCTCGACGCGCCCGAGAACGAATCCATACTGGTGCTGCACTGCCCGACGGCCATCGCTTCCGGCGTCGAAGCGGCGCAGGCGGTCATTTCCGCGGCAGCCGGAAGACGGGATGCCATTCTCACTAATTGGCTTGGTTCGGGTGAAGCGGATGAAGCGCGCGGATTGTTCGCAGGGGCGGGTATGGCGAGCTATGAGACGCCGGAGAAAGCGGTCCGCGGCTTTATGCATCTGGCGCGTTATCGCCGCGCGCAGGATCAATTGATGGAAGTTCCCGCTTCGGCGGGTGAATTCGTTCCGGATGATGCGCGCGCGCGCCGCGTGCTGGCAGGCGTTTCTGCGCGCTGGCTCGACCCGCTCGCCGTACAGGACTTGTTCGAAAGCTATCAGATTCCAATCGTGCGCTCCGCGCTCGTAGCGACGCCGAAGGAGGCCGGCAACACGGCAGCGGAATTTGGCGGCAGTGTCGCACTCAAGATCGTCTCTCCTGACATCACGCACAAATCCGATGTCGGGGGCGTCGTGCTCGATCTCGCCGGAGCTGAAGCGACCCGTGGTGCGGCCGAGCGGATGCTGCAGCGTGTCGCGCTGGCAGCTCCGCTAGCGAAGCTGAGTGGATTTCTGGTTCAGGAAATGGTGCACCGACCCGGCGCGACAGAACTGATATTGGGAATGGCCAACGACGTCACATTCGGCCCTTTCCTGCTGTTTGGGCAGGGCGGCGTCGCGGTGGAGCAGATTGCCGACCGAGCGCTAGCATTGCCGCCACTCAACATGACGCTCGCGCGAGAGGTTATGTCGCGCACCCGTGTGTGGCGCCTGCTGCAGGGCTATCGTGATCGTCCGCCTGCCGATCTGGAAAAGATCGCGGCAGTTCTGATGCGGCTGTCGCAGCTGGTATGTGACTTCGACGCGATTTCCGAGATCGACATCAATCCGCTTCTGGCGGATGCATCGGGCGTGATCGCCTTGGACGCGCGCGTGAAGATCGCGCAGCCGGCTGCCATGCCGGGAGAGAGATTGGCGATCAAGCCCTACCCGCGCGAGCTCGAACATCGCGTGAATGTCGAAGCGCTGGGCGAATGTCTTGTGCGTCCTGTGAGGCCCGAAGATGCGCCAGCCGTCAGAGACTTCTTTGCGCGGCTGACACCGGAAGACGTTCGGCTGCGGTTCTTTTCCATGCTCCATGCCCTGCCGACTGCGCTCCTCGCGCGCCTTACGCAAATCGATTACGACCGGCAGATGGCCCTGGTCCTTTTCGACCGCGAAGGCATCGCCGGGATTTCAAGGATCGCGGCGGACCCCGACAATGCGAAGGCGGAATTCGCCATCACGGTTCGCAGTGATCTCAAGGGACACGGGCTTGGTCTGCTCCTGATGCGCGAGATCGTCGACTATGCGCGCGCGCGGAATCCGCGAACTCTTCGGAGACATCATGGAAGAGAATATGCTGATGCTCGCCCTGTGTCGTCAGATGGGGTGCACGATGGCGATGGGCCTTCAAGGCACGGTCCGTGCGACGTTGCCCCTCTGAGCCGCGGGCATACGTGCCGATACGGATTTCGCCTTTGTCCGAAAGCAGCAATATGTCCAAACGCTGCAGGGACAACTACGACGTCGCTCATGTCGCCAAGCGAGACAAGACGCGAAAATCCCAAGCCCCGCGACCCGGCCCAATCCAGAACAGTTGCGACCATTGCTCCCGACTGGGCCACGAACGCGACATGACCCTTATTCGCACCGCCATGGGCAAAGGATGCGTTGAGACCTGCCGCAGTCGAGAGCACGCCGATACAATTCGGGCCAATGATCCGCATCAGATGCGGGCGCGCCGCATCCAGCATGCCTTGTTCGAGCGCGCGACCGGCCTCGTTGCCCGCGTCACGAAATCCCGCGGTCACGACAATGGCGCCCTTCGTGCCCCGCGTGCCAAGATCCGCGATCAATCCTGGGACCGTTGCCGGTGGCGTGCAAATGATGGCGAGATCCGGCACATCCGGTAAGCTCCCGATATCGCGATAGCAGGGCAAGCCCTGAATGGATGCATGCTTGGGATTGACCGGCATGATCGGACCTGAATAGCCGCCGGCCATGAGATTCTGGGCGATTACAGCGCCTACAGAATGCGGGCGTTCTCCCGCGCCGATCAGCGCAACACTCCTGGGCGAAAAAATTGAATCGAGATTGCGAATCGTCATGAAAAGCGCGCTCCGAGTGACACGCTAACCACGACAGTCCATCATTGCTAGCTGACAGCGGGAACGATTTCCACAATCCGGAACGGGCGCTGCACGCCATCATGCTCAGTTACGGACACATAGGCATCGGTAACCAGCCGATGCTGGTCAAGCTTGAAAAACGGCTCGTCATCGGTTGCGCCGCCCCGATCATAGTCAAATCGCCAACCGTGACCGACGTGTCGAAGATAACCGGCCTCCTCGGGTGCATCGCCCCAGAACCGACGGACTGTGCACCTGCTTTTCACATCGCGCCATGTTGCAGCGTCGATATGACCATTGACAGTCAAGGGTGCAACGAATTCATAACCATGATGATGGCTTCCCTGCGGAAATCCATCCGTTCGCCCGAGCTCCATTCTGATTCTGCTCAACATTTATCCGCTTCCTTCCGGGTTCGACTGCCTCAGCACGGCTATTTGTCGCAAGATTTTTCCGACAGTTCTTTGACATCGCTCAATCAAATCGGGTGCAACTTGATCGATCATTTCGGTATGAAGGTAGGGAGAAGATCATGTCCACAGGAGAGCAGTTATACTTGGGTCTTGTAATCGCCGCGCCCACGGCATTCGCACTGGCGCTGGGATATCAATCACTCGCAGAATGGCTTTCTCAGCGCAGAAAGAACGCCTAAGCCTTCTGGAGCTCAAAAACGCTTTTCAACGGCTGTACGCACGTCGTCGAGAAAGTGTTCAACCGTGTCGGTTCGAATTCCTGGTACAATCGATCCAAAGTGTAAGTGATCAATCACTTCCAACCCGCACATTTGCGCGAAGTGCTCGTCGAAAAGCTTTCGCATCGCTTCCCACGCCCCAGACTTCAGCACCCAATCCGTCGGTGCGCCACTAGAGGTGAAGCTAATCATTTTTCGGGGCTTGAGAAGCGGTACATTGCCGCCGCGGCCCATTCCATAGGCGAACCCCATGCCGAACACGCGATCGATATACCCCTTCAGCATGGCCGGCTGCGCGTTCATCCAGAGGGGATAGACGAACGCGAACACGTCGGTGTCCGCTAGCGCACGCCGCTCTTCGACCACATCGGCGCAGGGCGCAAAGCCGGCGGGCACCGGAACTTCCTCCGCGCCGAGGCAGGGGGCAAAGTTCATGCGATAAAGATCGCGCAATAGGACGTCATGTCCTTTGCCTGTGGCGGCGTCGCAATAGGCGTTTGCCACGGACATCGTGAAACTCTGAACCTTCGGATGGGCGACGATTACTGCGTGTTTCATGGCTTCCGGCTCCGTGAAACCGGAAAGATTGAGGGTTCACGCGCTCCGAATCTTTGATCCTGCGCAAATTCAACATTGTGCCAGTAACAGCGGCTTGCTTGAATGGCGCGAGGGAGCCGAATCCGCGGGCGACATGCCAAATAGAGACGTCCTGTTCAAGGCGCTAATTGCGACCGCAGTCGACGGCATCATGATCATCGGCGACGGCGGCCGGGTTCAGGTTTACAGCGATTCTTGCGAGCGCATGTTCGGCTATCGCGCCGACGAGGTGATCGGCCAGAACGTCAAGATGCTCATGCCCTCACCCTATCACGACCAGCACGACGGATACATTGCGCGCTACCTGAAGACCGGCGAGAAACGAATCATCGGCATCGGTCGCGAAGTGGTCGGTCGGCGCAAGAATGGCACAACCTTTGCCATGTATCTCTCGGTCGGAGAAGGCCAGCTCGACGGCAAGGCGATATTCCTGGGCATCGTGCACGACATTTCCGAGCGCAAGGCGAACGAGCAGCGTATCCAGCAACTGCAAAAGGAATTGCTGCACGCCACAAGGCTGTCGACGACAGGCCAATTGAGCGCGGCATTGGCGCATGAGCTCAATCAGCCACTGACCGCCATACAGAACTACACCGGGATACTTCAGGAATTGGCCGATCAAGCGTCAGGCTCAAATGCCAAGGTGATTCAGGATGTGTCCCGCCACATTTCCGAGCAGACAGCGCGCGCGGGGGATATTATCCGTCGGATTCGCGGCTTTGTCGCCAAGCGCGAGCCGGATCGCGCGGTCCAGGATCTCAATAGCGCGGTCAGGGAATCAATTGCTCTCGGGTTCGTCGGCGCCGCAGATACGAGCATAAGGCTTCACGAAGAACTCGCGCCGAACCTGCCACCCGTTTCCATCGACAAGGTGCAAATTCAACAGGTGATAATCAACCTCGTTCGCAATGCGGTGGAGGCCATGCAGGGTAGTTCAACACGATTGCTTGTCGTTGCGACGATGCAGGATGGGGATGACGGCGTGCGCGTGAGCGTGGCCGACACAGGACCAGGTCTAGCCCCCGACGTTGCGGCGTCGCTGTTTCAGCCCTTCGTGACTACAAAAGCAAACGGCTTGGGCATTGGTCTCTCCATCTGCCGTACCATTGTGGAATCGCATGGCGGGCGATTGTGGATGGAGCCGAATGAGGGCGGCGGAGCCGTGTTTCATTTCCGGCTGCCTGTGGCACTGGAAGGGGTAGAGGATGGCACCTAACCGCATTGTCTTCCTGGTTGACGACGACGCGGCCGTTCGCGATTCGCTTCGCATGTCTCTGGAACTCGCCGGCCACGCGGTCGAAGCGTTCAGCCGTGCCACGGCATTTCTCGCCAGCGACGCGCCTAAAATGCGCGGCTGTCTGATCACCGACATCCGGATGCCGGACATGGACGGGCTCGAATTGCAGGAGGAATTGGTTCGCCGCAATGCGCCCCTTCCGGTGATCGTCATTACCGGCCATGGCGATGTTCCGCTTGCGGTCCGCGCGATGAAGGCCGGCGCTGTGGATTTCCTGGAGAAGCCCTTCGCCCGGGAAGTTCTCCTGGCCGCGGTGGATCGTGCTTTGGAAGAGACGGCCACGTCCGCCCGGTCGGAGAGCTACGCCGAGGACGTCAGAACCCGAATTGCGCTGCTTACTCCTCGGGAACGTGAGGTTTTCGAGCTCATCGTCGTCGGCAAGTTGAGCAAAGTCATCGCTCACGAACTTGGAGCTTCGATACGAACCATCGAAGTACATCGCGGGCGCGTGATGCAAAAAATGCAGGCGCGCGGCCTTCCCGACCTTGTTCGGATGGCGATCTCCGCCAACGTCCTCGAACTTCGATAATCTTGTTCCGCATCAAGGAAATTGGGGACATCGTGCTCTAGACATTCTTCGGGCAAAAGGTTCGAACGATTGAGCGCGAAGCACGTATGTGTCGTGGACGATGACGGTCCCGTCCGGGAAGCGTTGCGCATGCTGTTGTCACGGCAGGGGCTGAAGGTTGCCTGCTACGCGTCCGCGGAAATATTCCTTAGCCAGGCAAGGCTGGCGGATTGTGGCTGCCTGGTACTGGATCAGAAAATGCCCGAGACAAGCGGGCTAGCCCTCTTGGAACAGCTTCGGGAGCGCGGTTGGTCCCTGCCGGTGATCATGATAACCGGTGACAGCGATCCCACCTTGGCCCGTAGGGCCGAAAAGGCGGGCGCTCTGGTGTTCCTGCACAAGCCATTTGCCAATGAGAGCTTGCTCGCTTGGATCAAGCGCGCGCTTGAGTTGGCGTAGCTCGACTGCGGTCGCTATGGGCGCGCCGCGCGCCGTATACGTATCGCTACGTACGTGTCAAAACGAATTTTCTGCGACCGGAAATTGACCAAAATCCCAGCATTGATCTTTGCTGAGGAGTTGACGAAATGTCCTTTTCCGGTCTCGCCGTTCAGGCATCACCAAGTCGCTTTTCTTCGTCTTCCGCGACGACCTTTCGCTTTCGTGCGGAGCTAGCCCCGAGGCTTCAAAACGCTGGAGGCGAACCGAACCAACTCGCAGCGCTGGGCGCAGTTTGCAGCTTCTCCCGCAATGAGACCGTCTTTGACGAAGGCGACGAGGTGACCGCCTTCTACAAAATCGCGAGCGGCGTCGTCAGGCTCTGCCGCGTCTCCGAGGACGGACGCCGCCAGATCGCAGGCTTCCGCCTTCCTGGGGACTTTATCGGCGTCGACTGGGCGAGCCAATATGAACTGACCGCAGAGGCTGTGCGGGAAGTTACCGCCATTCGCTTCGCGCGCAGCCGGGTCGAGAAGCTAACTTCGGATGACCCGACCGTGCGTGAGCACATTCTCGCCCATATCCGTCGCGATCTGCGGTCGGCGCATGAACATCTTTTGACGCTGGGCTGCCAGTCGGCAGCAGAGCGTGTCGCGTTGTTCCTGCTCCAGCTCGCCAATCGGGCCGGTATTGGAGATGGCGGTACGCTCGACATGCAGCTCGGCCGCCAGGACATTGCGGACTATCTGGGACTGACGCTCGAAACGGTGAGCCGCACGTTCAGCGAATTCCAGAATCGCGGGCTCATTGCGCTGCCGAAGCGTCGGCACGTGACTCTCTGCAATCTTGCGAAACTGCGGTTACAGACCCTGCGCGCGAATTGAATCCACGAGGAGTGAATGACATGACAGCATCGACCGAGATCATGAGCGCCGCCAATATCGCGCGGCGATACTTTGGCGCGGCAGTCAGCGAAGCCGTGGGCGCGGGCTACGATCCCGACAGCCTTGCCCGCCATATGCTCGGGCTGGCGGTCGCCAAATACCTCGAAACTCGTCCTGTTGACGACGTGCGCGCCGAGTTGCTGTTTGTGGCGGAGAACTGCGACCCCGACACGGACTTCATTTTCATGCGGCCCTGACAGGCCCGGAGATTTCCATGCGCGCATTGCTGACACTTGCCGCACTCACCTTGCTGGCTCATCCGGTCGAGGCGGCGACGAAGAAGCAGATCGCGATGGGCAAGGGCTTCGCGATCGAGGCGTGTTCGGCATGCCACCAGGTCAGGCCCGGTCAAAAACCACCGCCGCCTGTGTTCGATTCGAACGAACAAATGGACGTGATCGCGCCCAGTTTCATGGAGATCGCGCGCACGCACGGCGTGGACGTCAAATATCTGCGCAAGCACATCACCGAGCCGGAATGGCCGATGCGGGAGCAGATGCTCGATGAATATTACCTCGAGGACATCATCGCCTACATCGGCTCCCTCGGACCGGCAGAGAAGGGCAAGCGGTAAACGTTCACTCCGCCCAAACCTGAAGCGGAGAGCGACAGGAGTGATTCATGACCATCGAGAAAAAAGCAGTTCTTGAATTTGTCCAATCGCGCGCATTGGGCGTGGTGTCGACCACCTCGGCGACGGGCGCGCCCGAGGCTGCTCTTGTCAATATCGCTGTTACCGAGGACCTTGAACTGATCTTTTACGCTCTGCAAGACACGCGCAAGTGCGCCAATCTGCGACGCGACCCGCGCGTCGCCGTCGTAATCGGGTGGGACGACGAGAAGACTCTTCAATATGAGGGGACGGCTGACGAACCGCAGAATGAGGAACTCGCACGCCTGAAGAAAATCTACGGCGCTTTACGCCCCGACGCGGAATTCCAGATGGCTTGGCCTGGGGTGACATATTTCCGCGTGCGGCCGAGTTGGATTCGATTGAGCAACTATGGTTCACCGTGGTCAGTTGAAGAATCGGTCTTCTGAGGTTGCTCTCGCGAGTGCCCGGGCACCGGAGCCTATGCGCCATGACCGCTCGCGAACGTTGGAGAATGCCGACGCATTTGCGCCGCTATCACATCATGGATCGAAGAGCGACAAGCCATGGGCTCCGGCTACTGCACCGGCAACGGTGATCAGGCTTGCCGCGAGCAAGGCCCAGTGAAGGCGCTGAACGACTTTGAACGTTCCTTGCGGGTCGGTTCGGACTTTTTGCTTGAAGCGCTGATGGAGGAATAGAGGTTCAGCGATGAAAAGGATGGCCGCAAATACCGTCCAGATCGCGACCATCGCATGCATCCACCAAAACTGCAGCACGATGAAGCGATCCCAGAGATCAAGCGCCCATAGCATGTAAAGCCCGCTGATACCAACAAGGAGCACCATCGCGCGAGCGGTCCAGGCAAATTTAGACTCCAAGTGTTCAAAGATGTTGGCCTGATGATGCGGGTCCTCCATTGCACGGATCGCCGGAAGCAGAACCGCGGTGACGAACCCGACCCCTCCGATCCAGATCACGACCCCAAGAACGTGCGCCGCCCGCGCCACAATCGTCCAATCGAACGTCATCCCGGCCGCCCATCTGTCCGCGGCCTGAGCAGAATTGGCGCATACACCCAAAGAAAGATCACGAAGGCCGCGATCCAGAGCGAACCGGCGGCCATAACGATCGTCGCGTACGCATCCGGAAAGATTGCCGGCGCGAAAACCCTGACGATCGCCGCGAGGGATACCAATCCATAGGTGAGGGCCATTTGCGCAGGCGCAATCAATGCGCGGCCGGTGTGGCCCAGCGACGCCCGGGTCATGACCGCCAGAATCATCGTGGAGAATGACCCGACCGTGAGGGCATGGATCCATTTTTCTGCGAAGCCTGCGGCAAACAGAAACCAGAAGCCCTTGAGCATCAGACCGATTGCCAGCCAGGCATAACCCACATGCAGCACCAAGATCAGCGGTTCGCGAATTGTGCGGTGACCATGCCACTGACTGAGTCGAACCGCCTGAACGATGCCAGCGGCAAGAGCCACTGCGCCGTTCCACTGGGACAAGGGCGCAGCCAGATCGACGGCGAGAACGGCGACGATGCTGGTTACGGCAGCGTATTCGACGACGGAGTGGGAGCGCAGATCTATCGGAGGAACCAAACGCGCCAAGCCGCTCCTGGTGAATGCTGGAATGATGCGCCCGCCAACGACGACGATCAGGATGCATACGATGTCCGCGGCGACGCCCAGCCCAATATGCTCGCCAGAGGGCACAATGCCGAGGTCGCCAAGGTGAAACACAAGATTGGCGAGAAAGAGCGCCATGAGCAGGGCGGGAAAAGGCAGGTTCCGCAATTTTCCAGCGCGCACAAGGGAAGAGGTCAAGGTCAGCGCTAGGGCGGGGAAAAAGGCGAGATCGATGACGGCGCTGGGCCATGGCGCAACATGAGCCAGCGGCAACATGGCGAGCCGGCCGCTCAGCCAGAGGGCCGACAACGCGATGAGCGGCCTGCCGGCATAAGAGGGCCGGCCGGTCCATCCCGGAACGGCCGTCAGGAGGAATCCGGCAATCGCTGCAGCGATGAATCCGAAGAGCATTTCATGCGCATGCCAATACATGGGAGAGACGGCGGTTTGCGGCCACCTGTCCGGCTTCAAGAATACAGTCAGCCAAACGGTGAGATTCAAAACTGCGTCGATTCCAGCCAGCAGGAAGAATGGTCGGAAGCCGCAGGCGAAGGGCACCAAGCGAATGGCCTTGTTGCCAGCGCGTTCCGATGGCGTTGCGATCGGGACTTCAGAGATCGAGGATCTCAAGAAGAGCCTCCACCGCTTCCGTGCCGATACTTGACCGTATGCGAACTAATACATCCGCGTCGGCCAGCGATTTCTGGGCGGCGGAGTCCTGGCTATCCAGAGGGCGCACGCAACGGTCGGCAGAGAACGCCCATAAAAAGACGTCGTGATCCATGCTGCAGTCGATTGCACCGTCGAAGCGGGATTGGCGCCAACAAAGTGCCGATGCACCCGTATCGCTGAACGCCTTGGAGAGATGTTCGGTGCCCTCGAGTTCGATAAGCGGCTTCAGATTCCGGAACGCGTCTGTCTGGTATCCCAACCGCACGCGAGTCATGTGGGCGGCGGCGTCGCTCGCGAGGCCATTTTGCTCCACATCTTCGTGGCGATCGCGCACATCAACCAATATCGATCCGTGCGCGAGAAAATCTGGAAGACCGTCGGTCGCAGCCAAGACTGGCGTTGTTACAATGACGGCAGGCGCGCTGGCGATCAATTGAAGTGGCGACAAATAGACAGACTGCATGGCTACCGACCATCCCCGTTCGAGAGTGAAGACACCGAGCCGCGATCGCTTCTGCCGGTGAGGGTGGCGAGAAGAGGAATGGATGAGACCGTAACTTCTGAACCGTTTGTAGCGACGCCGAATTCACTCAGACGCTTGAGGGCGCGTGAGAGTGTTTCTGGCGTCATGCCAAGATGTGCTGCGAGCTGGCGCTTGGAGCCTGGCAACGTGAAACGCGTTTTCCCCGTGCTGATATTGTCGAGCAGATACTGGGCAAGTCGCGTATCGGCGTCGCCCGTCTTCAGCTTCTTCATCTGATTGAGCAGCAGGCGCCAGTGCGTTGCCAAGGTTCGCGCAACCGCTGCCGCAAGTTCAACGTTTGTGTTGACCGCGTCACGGAATGCCGGTGCCGGGACGAGCAACGCGAGGATGTCCGTGGTTGCCCGCCCCGAGACCATATAAGGCAGGTCGAGGATGGCCGGGGGAACAAGAACCAGTTCACCGGCGTGCATGAAATCAGCAATGATTTCCGCGCTGCTCCCTTCTGTCACGAGGGCCACCGCTCCGCTCACGAAACCGTAGACGAAATGGCATCGCTCTCCTTCACGGAAAAGCATTGAGCCTTGATCGATGCGCTGGAGCCCGGACACCTCAGATAACTGCAGCATCAACGCCCTGGGCAGTCCCGCCAGGGCTGGAATGCGGCCAATCGCCTGTATTTTGTCCGTTGCCATGCCCGCGACGTGCTGTGGTTCGCCTCGAATTCAGGAACCGACACTAGCCGCACGCATCAAGCCGTTCCTTGACGTGCGTCAAGGAACGGCTTGTCGACAGGAATTAGCATTCTGCCTGTCATCGAACCATCTGGAAGCGGATTTGGGGCCAGATATGAGCAACGTTGCACTCAATACCGAAGCCATTTCCGCACCAGCCATTGCCCAGCGCAATCGGGCGCTCGCGCTTTCGAGTCTTGCGTTCACCGTCTGCTTTGCGGTCTGGACCCTGTTCTCGATCGTGGGTGTGAAGATCAAACAGGAGCTGGGTCTGGACGACGCCGAGTTCGGACTTTTGATCGCAACGCCGGTTCTAACGGGTGCTCTTAGCCGAGTCTTTCTAGGCCTCTTGAGCGATAGCTTCGGCGGTCGGCGTGTTTTCGCGATCCTTATGCTGCTGACTGCCGGTGCGGTCTACCTGGTGTCGATCGTCACGAGCTATCCAATCTTTCTGATCGCAGCTCTGGGTTTGGGATTTGCCGGCGGCTCATTTGCTGTCGGCGTCTCTTATGTTTCGACCTGGTTCGACCGGGCGCATCAGGGGACTGCGCTTGGAGTGTTCGGTGCCGGCACTATTGGCACCGCCATTACGACATTCTGCGCGCCTCTTCTGGTCAACACCTTGGGTTGGCGAGAAACTGTGCAGATTTACGCTGCCGTTCTTGTCGCAACAGCATTTGTCTTTTATCTGCTGACTGAAAACGATCCTGCCAGCGCGGCGCGCGCCTCGGGCGCCATTAAGCCGCGAAGGCTCTCGGATCAATTGGCTCCTCTTGGCAAGCTACAAGTCTGGCGCTTCTCCCTCTACTACTTCTTTGTGTTCGGCGCGTTCGTTGCTTTGGCGAGCTGGCTGCCGCGATACTACATGGGGATGTACGGTTTGCCTCTCGCCAAGGCGGGTCTGCTTACCACCGCATACGCATTGCCGGCCGCGGCGTTCCGCGCTTTCGGTGGATGGATTTCGGATCGCATCGGTGCGCGCACGGTGATGTATCTAACCTTCATCGTGTCTTGCATCGTCTGCTTTGTCCTCTCATATCCCGCGACCGACTACGTCGTACACGGTATCAAGGCCCCGATTGCGTTCTCATTCGAAATCGGGCTGCCGGCCTTCGTCGCGCTGACGGTGATCCTCGGCTTCTTCATGGCCATCGGCATGGCCGCCGTCTACAAACACATTCCCGTCTACTATCCTGAGCATGTCGGTGCCGTCGGCGGCCTGGTCGGCGCGATCGGTGGCCTCGGCGGCTTTGTCCTACCGATCGCGTTCGGCCTCATGAATGATCGCGTCGGTGTGTGGACGAGCTGCTTCATGCTGTTGTTCGGTCTCGTTGCGATTGCACTCATCTGGATGCACGGCGCCGTCCGGCTCATGGAGCGCAAGAAGATCGGCGCGCTTAAGGCGCTCCCCGAGCTTCCCGAAATGGCGGAACTCCACAAATCGAACATCACACCGTCGCTGTCGGCTATCGGCCGCTAGGAACACAAACCATGAGCCAGTTTCTCGATCGCCTGACCTTCTTCAAGAAATACGACGGCACGTTCGCCGATGGGCATGGCACGACGACCACGGAAGACCGCCAGTGGGAGAACGCCTATCGTCAGCGCTGGTCGCACGACAAGATCGTGCGCTCCACGCACGGCGTGAACTGCACCGGTTCCTGCAGCTGGAAGATCTACGTCAAGGGCGGCATCGTCACCTGGGAAACCCAGCAGACCGACTATCCGCGCACACGCCCGGAGTTGCCGAACCACGAACCGCGCGGCTGCGCCCGTGGCGCCAGCTACTCGTGGTATCTCTACAGCGGCAATCGTCTGAAATATCCGATGGTGCGCGGCGCTCTCATTCGGTTGTGGCGGGAAGCTCGTAAAACTTTGAGCCCGATCGAAGCGTGGAAATCGATCGTCGAGAATTCCGAAAAGCGCGAGTCCTATACGTCACGCCGTGGTCTCGGTGGCTTCATCCGGCTTGGCTGGGACGAGGTCAATGAGATTATTGCGGCCTCGAACGCTTACACTATCAAGAAATATGGTCCTGACCGTATCGCGGGGTTCTCGCCAATCCCGGCGATGTCGATGGTTTCCTATGCCGCCGGTACGCGTTATCTTTCACTGCTCGGCGGTGTCAGTCTGAGCTTCTATGACTGGTACTGCGATCTGCCACCATCCTCGCCGCAGACTTGGGGCGAACAGACCGACGTGCCCGAAAGCGCTGATTGGTACAACGCCGGCTTCCTGTTGTTGTGGGGCTCAAACGTTCCCCAGACCCGCACGCCGGATGCGCACTTCTACACCGAAGCCCGTTATCGCGGCGCCAAGAGCGTCGTCATTACGCCCGACTACAGCGAGGCGGCGAAGTTCGGCGATCTCTGGCTGCATCCCAAGCAGGGTACCGACTCCGCGCTCGCCATGGCGTTCGGTCATGTGATCCTGAAGGAATTCCATGTCGATCGTCAGACACCGTACTTCACCGACTATTGCCGCAAGTACAGCGACATGCCGTTCCTTGTTCGGCTGATCGAACAGGATGGACGCATCGTTCCGGAACGGCTGTTGCGCGCCAGCGATTTCGACGCGGCCCTTGGCCAGACCAACAACCCGGAATGGAAGACCGTCGCCTTCGATGAGAATTCGGATCGCGTTGTCGTGCCGAATGGATCAATCGGCTTTCGCTGGGGCGAAAAAGGCAAATGGAACCTGGAGGAGAGGGCTAGCGATGCCGAGACTGTGCTGTCGCTCAGCACGCTCGACAAGCGTGACGACGTGGTGTCGGTCGCATTTCCGTATTTCGGCGGCCGCCATCACGACTATTTTGCCGGTACCGATCATGACGACGTTCTGGTGCGCAACGTGTCCGTGCGCCGCGTCAGACTCGCGGATGGCGAAGCGCTGGTCGCGACGGTGTTTGATCTTCTCTGCGCGAACTATGGCATCGATCGCGGTCTGGGCGGCGACAACGTCGCCAAGAGCTTCGAGGACGATGTGCCCTACACGCCGGCCTGGCAGGAGCGCATCACGGGTGTGAAGCCCGACTCGGTCATTTCCGTCGCGCGCGCCTTCGCGAAGAACGCCGAGAAGACCAAAGGCAAGTCCATGGTCATCCTCGGTGCCGGCATCAACCACTGGTACCACATGGACATGACCTATCGCGGTATCATCAACATGCTGGTGATGTGCGGTTGCGTCGGCCAGGAAGGTGGCGGCTGGTCGCATTATGTCGGGCAGGAAAAACTGCGCCCGCAGACCGGCTGGACGCCTCTCGCGTTTGCGCTCGACTGGGCCCGTCCGCCGCGCCACATGAACGCGACTTCCTATTGGTACGCGCATTCGGACCAATGGCGCTACGAAACGCTCGGCGTGGATGAGATCCTCTCGCCCTTGGCGAACAAGGACGAGTGGCAAGGCAGTCTGATAGATTTCAACGTGCGCGCGGAACGCATGGGCTGGTTGCCTTCGGCGCCGCAACTGCAGGCCAATCCACTCGATGTCGCGCGCGCGGCCGAAGCGTCGGGAAAGCCCGCCGCCGACTACGTTCGCGATGAACTGTCTTCCGGCAATCTGAAACTGTCGTGTCAGGACCCGGACAATCCCATCAACTGGCCGCGTAATCTGTTCATCTGGCGCTCAAATCTGTTGGGCTCGAGCGGCAAGGGCCACGAGTACTTCTTGAAACACCTGCTCGGGACGTCGCATGGAGTCCAGGGCAAGGATCTGGGTGAAACCGGCGAGCTGAAGCCGTCGGAAGTCGTTTGGCGCGACGATGCGCCAGAGGGAAAGCTCGATCTGCTCGTGACGCTCGACTTCCGCATGTCCACGACATGCGTTTATTCCGACATCGTCCTGCCGACAGCCACTTGGTACGAGAAGAACGATCTCAATACCTCCGACATGCATCCTTTCATCCATCCGCTCAGTGCCGCGGTGGACCCCGTGTGGGAGAGCCGCCGCGACTGGGAAATATACAAGGGCCTTGCCAAGACGTTTTCGGAAGTCGCGCCAGAAGTGCTTGGCAAGGAAAGGGACGTGGTTCTCGTTCCTATGCACCACGACACCCCGGGCGAATTGGCGCAGCCGTTCGATGTGAAGGACTGGGGCAGAGACGGCACCGCTCCCATTCCCGGCAAGACGATGGCGACGATCTCCGTCGTCGAGCGCGACTATCCCAACGTCTACAAGCGGTTCACCGCGGTCGGCCCTCTTTTGACGTCGATCGGCAATGGCGGAAAAGGGATCGCCTGGAACACCGAACATGAGGTCGAGTTGCTGGGGAAGCTCAACGGTATCGTCAGCGAAGAAGGTGCGACCAGGGGGCTGCCGCGTATCGAGACCGACATCGATGCGACGGAAGTCATTCTGTCGCTGGCGCCGGAAACCAACGGCGAAGTTGCGGTGAAAGCCTGGAAGGCGCTGGGCGAGTTTACCGGACGCGACCATGTGCATCTGGCCGAGGCCAAGGAAGACGAGAAGATCCGCTATCGCGACATCCAGGCACAGCCGCGAAAGATCATCTCTTCGCCGACATGGTCGGGCATCGAGTCCGAGAAGGTTTGCTACAACGCCGGCTACACCAATGTGCACGAACTGATTCCCTGGCGCACACTCACCGGCCGCCAGCAACTGTTCCAGGACCATCCCTGGATGCGCGCTTTCGGCGAGCAGCTCGTCGTCTACCGTCCGCCGATCGACACCAAGACGATCAAGCCCGTGATCGATGCGAAGGAGAACGGCAACAAGCAGCTGGTGCTGAATTTCATCACGCCGCACCAGAAATGGGGCATCCATTCGACGTACACCGACAATCTGCTGATGCTCACGCTGTCGCGCGGCGGACCAATCGTCTGGATCAGCGAGGTCGATGCCAAGAAGATGGACATCGAGGACAACGACTGGATCGAAGCCTACAATCTGAATGGCGCGCTGGTGGCGCGGGCCGTCGTGTCCCAACGCGTGCCCGAAGGCATGGTGCTGATGTACCACGCACAAGAGAAGATCGTGAACGTCCCCGGCTCCGAGATCACCAATCAACGCGGCGGCATTCACAACTCGGTCACCCGCACCGTACTCAAGCCCACCCATATGATCGGTGGTTATGCGCAGCAGAGCTACGGCTTCAACTATTACGGCACTGTCGGTTCCAACCGCGACGAGTTCGTGATCGTGCGCAAACAGGCCAAGACCGATTGGCTTGAAGAACCGGCGCGGTCGCGCGCCACGGAGGTCGTGTGATGAAAATTCGTGCGCAAATCGCCATGGTGCTCAACCTCGACAAGTGCATCGGGTGCCATACCTGTTCGGTCACGTGCAAGAATGTCTGGACGTCGCGCGAGGGTGTCGAATACGCCTGGTTCAACAATGTCGAGACCAAGCCCGGTGTCGGCTACCCCAAGGAATGGGAGAACCAGAAGCGCTGGAACGGCGGCTGGCTGGTCAAGAAGAACGGCAAGCTACAGCCAAAAATGGGCGCCAAGTGGCGCATCCTCGCCAACATTTTTGCCAACCCGGATCTGCCGCAGATTGACGACTACTACGAGCCGTTCACGTTCGACTATCAGCACCTGCACACCGCGCCGGATTCCAAGGTGATGCCGACGGCGCGCCCACGCTCCCTGATCACCGGCCAACGCATGGAGAAGATCGAAGGCGGACCCAATTGGGAGGAGATCCTGGGCGGTGAGTTTTCCAAGCGCTCCAAGGATGCGAATTTCGAAGGCGTTCAGAAGGATATCTACGGCCAATTCGAAAATACTTTCATGATGTACCTGCCGCGGCTATGCGAGCACTGCCTCAATCCGGCCTGCGTCGCGGTCTGCCCGTCCGGCGCGATCTACAAGCGCGATGAGGACGGCATCGTCCTCATCGACCAGGACAAGTGCCGCGGCTGGCGTATGTGCGTCTCCGGCTGTCCCTACAAGAAGGTCTATTACAACTGGCAGTCCGGCAAATCCGAGAAATGCATTATGTGCTACCCGCGCCTCGAAGTGGGTCAGCCGACGGTGTGCTCGGAGACCTGTGTCGGTCGTATCCGCTATCTTGGCGTCATTCTCTACGATGCGGACCGCATCGCGGAGGCGGCCGCAACGCCGGACGAAGTCGATCTTTATGAGGCGCAGCTTTCGGTATTCCTCGACCCCTTCGATCCCAAAGTGCAAGCACAGGCTGCCGCAGACGGCATCTCGCATGCCTGGCTTGAGGCTGCGAAGAAATCTCCCGTCTGGAAGATGGCGATGGATTGGAAGGTGGCGTTCCCGTTGCACCCGGAATATCGCACGTTGCCGATGGTCTGGTACGTGCCGCCTCTGTCGCCGATCCAATCGGCTGCCGAAAAGGGCCAGGTCGACCTTGAAGGCGATATGCCCGACGTCCGCTCGCTGCGCATCCCGCTCAAATATCTCGCCAACCTGCTGACCGCCGGCAAGGAAGAGCCCGTTGCGCAGGCGCTGGAGCGCATGATGGCGATGCGCGCCTATATGCGCTCCAAGACTGTGGACGGTGTGATCGACGAGGGCATCGCCGGAAGGGTCGGTCTCGCACCGGCGCAGATCGAAGAAATGTATCGCTATATGGCGATCGCCAACTATGAGGATCGTTTCGTCATTCCCACCGCGCATCGCGAGACCAACGAAGATGCGCTCGATCTGCGTGGCAGTTGTGGCTTCAGCTTCGGCAATGGCTGCTCCGACGGCACGAGCGAGACCAACATCTTCAATGTGCCGAAGAAGCACAAAGTCCCCAACCCGGCGGAGGCATAGGATGATTGCGACCTACAAAGCCCTCAGTGCAATCCTGTCCTATCCTTCGACGGAGTTGCAGGGCGCCGCACGGGAACTCGTGATGGCCTTGAACGTCGAACGGCTGCTTCCCGCCGATCATCGCGCCGCGGTTGGCGCTTTGATCGGCAATGTGGCCGGCGCGGACCTGTTGGAAGCCCAGGAATCCTATGTCGATCTGTTCGACCGCACGCGAGCTCTATCCCTGCATCTATTCGAGCATGTGCACGGCGAGTCGCGGGATCGCGGCCAGGCCATGGTCTCGCTTCGGGAACGCTATCGTGAAGCCGGTATTGACATCGCGGCGAATGAGTTGCCGGACCATATCCCCGTATTTCTGGAATTCCTTTCTGTCCTGACGCCGCCGGAGGCGCAGAAGAACCTCTGCGAAGCGGCGCATATTCTCGCCGCTTTGGGCGAGAGGCTGCGCAAGCGCAACAGCGCCTATGCCGCTGTCTTCGAAGCTCTGGCTGCTTTGTCGAAGATCGCGCTTGATGACGATGTGCTTGCCAATCTTCGCGAAACGCAGATCGAAAATCCAAACGACTTCGAGGCGCTGGACCGTGCCTGGGAAGAAATCGAGGTTCGATTCGGCTCCGGAGATGCCAAGACCGATGGCTGCCCGCGTGCCAGCGACATCCTGCGCAAGATGGATGCGCCACCGGAAAAATTCGAGTTCCGGCCCCTCGCGGGAGTTGAATGATGAGCGAGTGGATCAATACGTATCTCTTCGGGATCTATCCCTATATCTGCCTGTCGGTCTTTCTGGTCGGAAGCCTCATCCGCTTCGACCGCGAACAGTACACGTGGCGCAGCCAATCGAGTCAGTTGCTGCGCCGCCGTCAGCTCATCTGGGGCAGCAATCTGTTCCATATCGGCATCCTCGTCATCCTTGTGGGACACACGGGGGGCCTTCTGACACCGGTGTTCATCTTCGAAGCGCTCGGAATTTCGCACAGCGCCAAGCAGCTGGTTGCCATCGTCGTCGGCGGCATGGCGGGTACCGTTTGTCTCGCCGGTTTGCTTCTGCTTCTTCATCGCCGTCTGTTTGACGCGCGCATCCGCAAGACCTCGTCCTTTGCCGATATCGCCGTGCTCATCCTCTTGCTCGCACAACTTCTGCTCGGCCTGAGCACCATTGTCGTCTCGCTCCATCACCTGGATGGCACCGAGATGGTCGCGCTGATGAACTGGGCACAGCATATCGTCACCTTGCGTCCCGGCGCCGCCGGCTACGTCGTGAATGTTTCCCCGATATTCAAAACGCATCTGGTGCTTGGGATGACGATTTTTCTGGTCTTCCCGTTTACGCGACTGGTCCACATCCTCAGCGCACCGATCTGGTATCTGGGCCGCCGCGGCTATCAGATTGTACGTACCCGCCGGCTTGGAAAGGTCTGAATTCATGGCACCCCGTCCTCCAGTCAAGCTCAACGGCGTCGTGCTTCCGCCGCATATGATCGCGGCGGAAGCACAGCATCATCCTGCCAAGAACCCCGCCGCCGCGTTTCAGGCTGCGGCGCGTGCACTCATCATCCGCACCCTGCTGCTCGAAGAGGCCAACCGCCGCGACATCGTCGCGGAACCGCAATTCGCCGCGCCGGGCAAGCGCGAACTCGACGACGAAGCTCGCATCCGCGCCTTAGTGGATGCGAGCGTTCCAGTCGCAGAACCGGACGAGGCCATCTGCCGAACTTTCTACGACACGCACACAGAACGTTTTCGGAGCCCCGACTTGTTTGAGGCATCTCATATCCTGTTTGCAGCACATCCGCATGACGTGCCAGCCTATGCTCAGGCTATCGCGCGCGCCGAGGAAGTCATCGTCATACTCTCGCGATCACCTAACAAGTTCGAAGCGATAGCGCGCGAGCGCTCCGAATGCGACTCACGCGCAAGTGGCGGACGCCTGGGGCAGATCGCCCGAGGCGAGACGGTTCCGGAATTTGAAAGCGTTCTCTACGCCCTTGAGGAAGGGCAGATCGCGCCGGCGCCCGTGAAGTCGCGGTTTGGTGCTCATGTTCTGCGGCTCGACGCCCGTGCACTCGGCGAAACCCTGCCGTTCGAATACGTCCAGGAAAGCATCGCCACGCTGGTGGCGGAACAGGCGTGGTGCCGAAACGTCGCGCATTTCGTCGATTTTCTCGTGTCCCGGGCCCAGATCGAAGGCGTCGATATGACACCGGCACACGACAAGGAGGCCGCATGAGCACGCTTGGTGAAATCCTGTCGCAGCTTCAGGACCAGGCGCAGGTGTTCGCGATACTGGCGGAAGCCGGCGACATCAAATCGATCGCTGGCCTTAACGACGTGGCGAGCAAGTCGGGCCAGGATCCTTGCGACCTGGCTATCGATGCCGTTCACACCTTCACCGAAAAGGCAGATGATGAAGCTTGGGTCAAGCTAATCGGACGAATACAAAATGCTGACTCGCCCGGCTCTGCTTGTTTGTCGGAGATGGTCGCATGGTCTCTGAATCGCTGAATTCTTTGGAATGGAGAGAATCGTTTTCGGTAGATCATCCCGGACTGGACGAGGAGCACCGGGCGATGCTCCGTGCGGTCAATGCTATTGTGGCAACCAATGGCGCCGATCGAGGATCGCATGAACTGAAAAGACTTTGCGAAGCTCTTCGGAAGGCGGCCCTAACGCACATAGAGCATGAAAATGCGCTGCTCGGGATGATCCTCCACGAGCCCGCGACAGGTGGGCTCGCCCCCGAATTTCTGAAAGTGATGAGTGAAGCGGTTGTCAGCGAACACATCGAAGAGCATCGCAGATGGCTAGGCGATCTGGACTCTTTGATCCATCGCCTTTGTTCGTCCTTCGATGTGCAATGGCAAGTATTGCGTCTTGAACTATGCAGCTGGTTTGTCGACCATGCAGTAGGATACGACGCACATCTCAAGGCGGTGTTTCAGGCGATGGAGAATGACACCCCCGATGTTTATCGTCGTGCTTGCGGATTTCCGCAAAAGTCATAGGGGCGTTAGAATTTATGGCGCCGGAGCATAAGCAATTGTTGAAACAAGAGCCGTTGCGCACGAACGGGAAACGGGCGGCACATACGGTCTTTGGAATTACGGGCTGGAAGAACAGCGGAAAGACCACTTTGATAGAAGCACTTATTCGAGAGTTTGCCCGTCGCGACATTCGTGTATCGGCGATCAAGCATGCTCACCACGACTTTGACATCGACATTCCTGGAAAAGACAGCTATCGCCACCGCGAAGCCGGAGCGCAGCAGGTGCTGGTGGCATCGCATCAGCGTTGGGCGCTGATGCAAGAGCTACGTGGTTCTGATGCGCCCAATCTTTCGGAGCTTCTTGCCCTTTTGGCACCTTGCGATCTAGTGCTTGTGGAAGGGTTCAAGCATGATCGCCATCCGAAGATCGAGGTCGTTCGCGTTCTTGGCCCCGAGGGTCGGATTGCCGACAACGATGACACCATCCGCGCAATTGCGACTCTCGATCCAGCATTTGCTGGAACGCACTTGAGTCTGGAGTTGGACGACATTGTCGGAATCGCAGATTTTATCTGCGTCCAGTGCGGTGTAAGCGGTGGTTGAAGGTCAGGACTTACGTTTGTTCGTCTTCCCGACGCTCTCAATATCATCGATCCATGTCAACGCCCGCACTGCGGACGGCAAGCCGAGAGTCGGTACCGCGAGCAAGGCGATATGGCGAATTTCGTCGGCGGTGAGGCCTTCGGCGCGCGCTCTTCGAACGTGTGAGTGGGTAGCACCCTCGAGCCCGGCGCCAACAGCTAGCGCGATCTTGACAAGCCGCCTGGACCGGGCGTCCAGCGGGCCGGCCGTAGAGGTGGCCTCGCCAAGCGCGGCGTAGTGGGTCCAAATCTCGGGAAACTGCCGCGCAAGCATTCCGGCTCCCGAGGGTAGGTCGAGGACTTTGGTTGATCTTGTTGGCATCAGGGTCACCAGTTCTTCGCAATCTCAACCGTAGCCACTGCCTGGCCATGGCCGCAAGAGCTGTAAGGGTTCCCCTGATGTGTACTTCTCCTGGCGAAATTCTTACGCGGAGAAGTGGAGCGGTGTCGACGACAGGTGGATTGAATGCGTCCTTTGCGCCCGGCGCGCCGCTAGCCGGACGCGCGGCGTTTGTCGCACAGTTCGGCGCAACCGTGGGCACGGTATTGGACTGGGCGAGCGCGCGCAGGATTGGATTCTCGCATCTGGTGTCGCTCGGCGACAGGGCTGATGTCGATTTCGGGAACATGCTCGACTATCTCGCATATGATACCAATGCGCAGCGCATCCTCATCGATGACCAGAACGATTGACAGTGTCTCAGGAATTCCCTGTTGTCGCAGCGTTCCGTGTATTCATTCCCTGTTTCATCAAGAAAATTCCCAGCTAAGTTTTGTAGGAAATTCCCTGTCAAGTTGCTGACAAATCGCATGAATTGGAGAGAGAAAAAGCGCGAAGCGGGTCAAAATGCGATATTTCCCCCTGTATCTTCCCTGATGGACAGCCCGCATGGCATCCAGTCTTCACAAAAGTGCTCCGTCAAAAGTCGGGGACAGAGAGCAAAGTGAGCGGGAAACTTAACGCTGTACCACTCCAATTTCCTCTAACTCCGACCCTCACGACCGCGCGCCGAAGTCGCCGCATTCCGGCGCAATTTCGCCGTGTTCCGTCTCCCTGTGCGCCACAGAGACTCCCAGATCAGGGAAATTTCGCGCACTCCGCCCGTCAGTCTCTGTTTCCAGATCGGAGACCTCCACGTCGGCCGCGAACTGGAGGTCTGAGTTTGTGACTGGGCGGTACATCTGGTCGAACTTTTCTCTGCTCGTTGCGGAATAACAGGGAAAAATACAGGGAAAATTCTTGGTTGCGCCAGATTTTGCCGCGTCGTTGGGACGCATATCAACGGCAGAACGTTCTCGATCAACAAAGGTAGCGGTTGTCCGGCCCTGAAGGCCAATCGCTCTCGCACCATCCTCTCGTCGCTACCAGGAGGCGGTGGCTTCTGCTATAATGCGATCGATAGATGTCGGCGTTGTTCTTTGACCGCTTCTGAATCGCTTTTGCGCGCATTTCTTGGGGCAATGAATGAGCACGGGAATCTCCTTTCAGTTCATCCGCAGTGTCTGTCGTCTCACAAGTTTATTGGCGGTGCTGCCCACGTTGGCGCTCGGCGCAATGACGATATCCAAGAAGCCGACCAAAAACGTTACCTGCACCGCCATCGTCTGTAGCGCAACATCGAAAAAGGCTGTTCTGAACGCAAAGCAGTTGATGCAGCTCTTGAAAAAGAACGACGTAGCGATCGTTCCGGGCTCGGTCGCCGAAAGCATTGTCGTGGACCGTGCGCTGCACTGGACGAGCGCGCATCGATTGACACTCGATGCGTTTGGCCTGATCGCGATTAATCAACCGATCGTCATAGAAGGTACGGGGGCTCTAACACTGACGACCAACGATGGCGGAAGTGGTGGAGACTATAGCTTTGGTGCGAGCGGCAACGTTCAGTTTTTGGACACAGCCAGCGGCCTGACGATCAACGGCACGACGTTTACCCTGGTCGCGGACCTTCCAACGCTAATCGCGGATATCACCTCGGCGCATGGTTCGGGCGCCTA
>Ga0105239_10001361_pt1 | contig 32844 bp, 30 predicted proteins | sample KBSC44metaG_FD_92761 | JGI IMG/M metagenome (GOLD analysis project Ga0105239, IMG submission 92761) | Corn rhizosphere microbial communities from Kellogg Biological Station, Michigan, USA - KBS C4-4 metaG | ecosystem: Host-associated > Plants > Roots > Rhizosphere > Soil | place: Michigan, USA...
CAGTGCGGTCGCGGCCAATGGCACCTGTGCATCTTGCCAAGAGGTTGGAATATCGAAGACGGCGTCAATATGGCCCTTGTAGTCGGCTTGCATGCTTGTCGCAGTCAGCGCGAGCGAGCCGGTGGGATAATCCACAACAAGTTGCGCGACACGCGGAACGTTTTTGCTTTCGAACCGAAGTTTAATCTGTGAGGGCCAATCTTGGGTACGATGAACGGCTTGAACTTTGACTTCTTTCTCAGCACCCGGTTGCATTGTTGTCAGAGCATAGATGGAAGGTGACTTAGAGCCTCGAAGTGGCAATGCAAGTTGAAGGTTCACTGGCGCATCAAAGTTGTTCAAGTCAGAAATACCTTGAATCTCTTTTGGTAACTGCACCTCATCCGCGCGTGAAATATGCATCTGGCTTCGAATCGCGATGAAGGCCGAATCTTGATCAACATTCAAAACGCTCACACCCTGCATATCAAATCGTCGAACTTCTTCGAAATCAAAATTTAAACTGAGTTTGGACAAAAGTGTCTGAACTTCTTTTGGATCGAATGGCAATCCGACAGCATCTCCAAAGCGCTGCATTAGATCACCGGCAAATTGCATAAACTGCTTGAGGCCGACGGTGATTTGTACAAGCAATGGTTGCAAGATGGCGGCCCATATCCCCCGCACGGAGGGCAAGAGAGTATTGATTTTCTCGTTCAGTAAAGGCGTCAAATCTTGTACGCCTTCGGGCTTTTCCCAGAGCAATAAATAGGTGGGTTGGAATTCGTCAGAACGATTTGATACGAGGTTTTTGTGTAAGAGATAAGCGGGGATAGAAAGCATGTGGAGAGACTGATGGTCATTAATCTCCACGTGATTCGTATAAGATTCAATAATTGACCCAAAAACGCGGGCGGCACCATCAAAGTCAACGAGCGGAATCTGAGTGTTTTTTCTGGCGGCTTCGTGAAAGAAAATCTGCGCTAGAATCGGCAGTGTGATTTCGGAAGTGTCTGCGTTGAGTAGTTCCAAATTGATATGAATTGGATCTGTCTGCAATTCGCCTGTTCGCATGAGACGTTGAGTTTCATTCTCCACCGAATAAAATTCTGAGGCGTTCACATTAAAATCGAGAGTGACGCCGGCGCGGAAAGTCTTGAATGCAGCGACATATGCGGCTTTTTCAGAGGCCGGAAGCTCTTTATACTTTTTGTGTAGAGAAGAAAATTTTAAAAGCACGGGCATCGCGTGCGCAACGGCTTCGACCATGGCTGTTCGATCCACAGGCGCTGACCAAGCCAGCGCCGGAAAAACTAACATCGCGAAGACTAAAAATCTCATTTAACGTATTTCTCGCAACTGTGAGCTGGAATCACGCGCATACTATTAATCGTGAGCTGAATATTTTCGGAGTTCAGTACTGGAATGATGACGGCAGAACCTTCCATGTAGTTGTTGCCGCACTCCCATTCGATGCGCGCATTTAAAGCGGAACCCTGTCTCGCCATGCGAACGACGCGAAGGAGTCGACTCGTGCGACCTCTGCAAGCTTTGTTCAGCACCAACGAAGTGACATCCGTCGTCTTACCTTTTTGTTCCATGAACATGAAGGCACCAGCATAAAGCTCGCCGATTTTTAAATTAAATCGGTGAATGAGAATCTGATTATTCATCTCAACCGTTTGAGTTTCGATTTTGGATTTCCCGAAAATCTTGTTAGCCAGTTGATCCAGTTGAACATTGCCGAGATTGGCCTCAACTAACGCTGTTCGTACGAGATCGCGAGTCGTCCATGCTTCAAACGCAATCGCCGCAAGTTCGTTGGCAGATTTAGGTTCACCGTCGCGGGCATAAAGGGCATTGCCGTTGATTGCAACATAATCATTGTTCTCTCGTTGGTAGCGGAAATCGGCGAGTGATGTTGGCTCGTGGAAAAATTCAATTTTGGCGTTCGTCGTATCGAGTAACGCTGAGTCGATCAGCATTTTTAAGGCCTTCTTTTCGTCGCGGGTTAAGTCGCATTCGGCATTTGGTAGCAAACACAAATGCGAAAGTACTCGAAGACGAGTGAAGATCGATTCAATTTGCATTTCTCCAAGGCCGCCGCCGCCACCAATGACCCGGATACCCCATGCGCTGATCGAGGTGATCGTTAATGCAAACGCTAAAAGTGAAATGATTTTTTTCATTCGTTACCACCGTTGATGGAGAAGAGGTGAGAGTTAAAGCAATAAAGGCTGTCTCGTTGATCTTTAGCCGAAAACTTATTGAGCGTATCGAGGATCACGCGGCGAAGTTCACGCTGGACATCCGGATAATCTTTTTTGCGAATCGAAAAGAAGACCGAAAGATCGTCGCGCTCAGGAAAGGTTTGCTCTTCAATCGCTCGTTCGGTGAGCGCAAGAACCTGTAAGTGCATTTGTCGAATCGCCGAAGAAGGCGTTTCATCGCCCGCAACGGTGGCAGAATCTTTGACGATCAAACGATCGCCCTCTTGTTGCAGCAAATTGATTTTAATCAGTCGCTCAATCGCGTGTTTGATCCGGTTGGTAGGAACACGCAAGTGCTTGGCGAGTTCGTTCGGGTCCTGATATTTCTCGTCGATCTCAATCAGCTCGAGGATCGCCATGTGATACCAATCCGCAATCACTTGCAGCGATTCAAGCGGTAGATGACTGGACTGAGCTTTTAAGCGGCTCGCGACGCGCCATTTGGCGGCTTTGCGATCTTCGGGTTTTCTAGCGAAGCGAACTTCCAGCAAATCGCAGAAATGATCTTGCTGATCGTTCGACAAATTCAATTTTTGGCCAATAAATCTAACGCGCTCTTTTGAAAGGCCGAGCTTGCCATGCAAGAAATCTGAAAGTGTCGATGGGCTCATACTGAGGTCGCGCGCGAACGCTCGCAACGAATATTGCGGGCGGCGCTGTTGGCGCAGCTCGAGCTCTGCCTTCAAGTACTGGCGCGCATCTGGCGGGTAGATATGAAAGTTCATGGAAGGTCTTTTACCTGAACGGCGACGATTCACAAGCGGATCCGAACACGAGCGAACACTTTGTTCGGTCTCAACAACTTTAGTTGATTACCGAACATTTACGAACACTTACATGTAGGGCACTTCCGCCGTAAGATTGAAAAAAGTATCTGGGTCAGACCTTGCTTGAGCAAGGTTTTGGGGTATGCGAGCGAGGAAATTGCGTCTTCGACAGCCCGATTTTCGCTAGCGCTTAGTTTTTCCGTCCTTGAGAAGGGCCAACTGCTGCCATCGTGGCAGCAGTTTCAAAGAACTCAAGGCGATCGAATTTGAAATATTAGATATCAATCGATCCCAATCTAACGGACTGAACGCCACGATGGCGTTCAGTAAGGCTGCTCAAGGATGGTAAATTTACGCGCCACCGCGATCAGCATCTCGAAGACGCGAGCGGCTAGCGAACGGAAGTTATTGACAGCATTTTTGAGCCGGCACGCGGGCCAACAGTGATTTTGTTTATCAGTTATGATTTTGAAAAAGAAGAATGTTTCGTGCGCATTGCTATGGGCATATTAACGTTAGAAAGAGGCCTTTCTGGAAAAGGATGAGCTCGGTCAAAATACAAAATTTTAAAGTCATGGTAAATCGATTGCACTTGCAAGGAGAAGTAAGTGCAACAGTTATCATATGATCAAAGAGTCATTCATGAGCGTGCCGTGAAACTAGCGAATGCACATCGAAAGATTGAAGCGGAACTCATTCGCGTTTTGCAACAAGTGGACGAATGCAAATTGCATAGGAAATTGGGGCAACCGAGTCTCTTCATGTACGCGACGCAAATTCTAGGATTGAGTGAGTCGTTGGCCTACGCGTTTATAACTGTGGCGCGAAAATGTAAGCAAGTCGTCGAACTGCAGGCGGCGATTGATTCGCGAGAACTGTCAGTCTCAAAGGCCGTTCGAATTACCTCGAGTTTGAATGCCGAAAATTCGCGTGAGCTGATTGATTTTGCTCGAAGCCATTCTTCCAAAGAGATTGATTTCGAAGTGGCAAAGCGCAATCCGACTGTTGAAATTAGAGGTTCTGCGAAAGCCGTTTCTGAGGATATGTTTCTTTTGGAGATTGGCGTTTCGAAAAAAATTTATGAGAAGTTACTGCGTGTTCTGGCACTTGAAGCACAAAGGCAGAGAAATTCTAAGTTTGAAGATGCCATAGATGCTGGATTGGAAGCATATCTTGAGAAGTATGATCCCGTTAGAAAAGCAGAGCGGGTATCAAAAAAAGTTGTCGTCGAGTCGACGGAGCCTTGCTCAAGCAAGGTTTTAAAAAAAATGGATCAAAATGTTGGTTCGAGAGGTCGAACTCCGATTCCGGCGGCCCAAAAGCATGCGGTTCATCGGCGAGATGAAGGGCGTTGTACCCACCGAGATGTGACTGGGAAAAGATGTAACCAAGATCGATGGGTTGAAATTCACCATGTCGTTCCGGTGAGTCTGGGAGGGAGCAATGATCCCGAAAATCTTACGACTCTTTGTTCGTTTCATCACGACCTCGTTCATCAATTGAGCTTGCCGCTTGATGGTCAGGTGAATTGGCTGCGATCGCGCTCGAGGGAATATGTCGCTTAAAAGCGGAAAATCCGCCTGGATTTTTGTCTCGAGATGAGCGTCTCAAAATGAGAAGCCTCGCCTCAGGTCTTGCTGAATGCGAGCCCGTCTCGACCCCGACAGTTTTTGACACAGAGATGACTCAGAATTTGGCATAATAAATGGGTGATGAACCGTCGAATTTTGTATGCTTTTTCATTCTGTTCTTTGCTTTTCTTGAGCGTGAACAACTCGTTTGCCATGTCGCCGAGTAAGGATTGTCAGGATGCTTCCGACAAAGCGACTCAGGCATGTAATGCTGCTGCACAAGGTGTGAATGGGGCTGACAATGCGGCTTCATCGGCCGCCGGCAATGCCTTAAAAGGAACAAATACGATCAATCCTGGAGCTGGTGCACAGTCGGGAACTTGCGCTCCCCAATCGGCCAACGCCGCGAAACTTGCAAATCAATGTAAACAGATGAAAGCAGCTTGTGAACAGAGATGCCAAACAGATTTAGGACGTGTGCCTGGCTATTGCAAAAGTACTCGGCCAAACGATCCAAGTTGCCAAGGCACTGAGACCAGCGCTGTAAATAACGCAAAAACAGTTTGCGACGATATTGATGATCAGATTGGACAAGCATCAAACGCGGCCGGGCAGGCGGGAAGTTGCAACGATCAGTCAAAGGACACGCAAAAGGCATCGAACATGCAGATACCGCCAATGCAGATGCCGAGTCAAAGTGCGGATAACTCTTCACCGTCACCGAGTCCTACGGCTGTCGCAAGTGCGACAGATTCGACAGCCACCTCAGGCACAGGCGCCAGCACACTTCTTGATGGAGGCTCAGCAGGAACTTTCCTTGCGCCAAAAGCTGCGACGCAATTAGCATCTGCAAATACAGGCTCTCTTAATCTGGCATCGACCGGTACGACTTCGGGCATGGGAACTTCATCAGTTGGTGGCGGATCAACAGGTGGTGCCAGCGGCTCGAGCGGTTCGAGCTCCAGCGGAATGGGAACGGCTTCGACCGACGATAAGAAAAACACAAAAGACAAAGCAAGTGGCGCTGAAGGCTCGGTCTCCGGTATGGCGCCAGACAATCAGTATGGTACAGACGGTGCGGGCGGGATGGCGTCGGCATCAGCATCAGCAGAAGGCTCGTCGCTTGAAGCTTATCTCCCAGGCGGCAAAAAAGATCCGACCAAACGGGATCCGGCAAAAGCTGGAATGAACACGGCCAGTGCGCATCCTGATATCGTTTCGCAAAACGAATCGCTCTTTAACGTCGTCAGCAAGCGCATGCATTTGATGTGCGACCTTAAAGAATTCATCGGCTGCAATTAAATTCCATTTGCGGTGTTAATACCGCGCTCTCAAAAATAGCAAAGCTGCACTGACCAATTTCTTCATTGGTTCAGTCTCCTATGGTAAAGGTCATGCACTCTGTGGGAGGAGCCTATTCATGAAATCATTTCTAGTTACCATCGCGGTTTTGTTCGCCACTTCGGCATCTGCATTAAAGCCGGGCGAATTAATTCCCGATGTCGCTGCCAAAAACCAAGACGGCAAGATCGTCAAACTCACCAAATTTAAAGGACAATTTGTTGTTCTTTATTTTTACCCGAAGGATGAAACACCAGGGTGCACAACTGAGGCGCAAACCTTTCAAGCTGATCTCAGTAAGTTCAAAGATCTCAACGCCGTCATCCTCGGCGTTTCTCGTCAGGATGAAGAGAGTCATCAAAAGTTCATCGCGAAGCATGGTTTGAAGTTTGATCTTTTGGTCGATAAAGACGGCAAATTGGGTGAAGCCTTCGGCGTCGGATCGATTCCCATTTTAGGCCTGGCGAAACGTCAAAGTGCCTTGATCGGGCCTGACGGAAAGCTCATTCGTTTTTACGATTCCGTGAACCCAAAAGACCATGCCAAAGAGGTTCTAGAGGACATTAAGAAAGCGAAAGAGAAAAGCTGAAAAAACGCGGTAGCTAAGCCCGGCCAAATCGGGCTTGGCCTTCCCGCAGTGTTTCCGTGATGCTAAACACGTTTTGGTTATGCGAGGAGACGAAGTGGCGAAACAAGTGCCGGCGCAAGTCGGCGATTGGATGATGATTCGCCTGCTATTTCGGCAGTTGCGTGTTGGTTACATCGTGACCTGCTGCAATGGCATTCTCTATTTTCTTCTCGGTCGACAATACATTCCTGCCGCCACCATCAATATTTGGTTTGCTAGTTTTGTGGTCGTTTATGTCGTGCGTGGCATTTATGTTTTAGGACTTGTTCGAAAAGACGATTGGGATAGTGTCCCCGCTGCGGTCATTCGCCGCCGAAAATTTATCAATGACATTGGCACCCTTCTTTCTGGAAGTATTTGGGGCGCTGTCGGTTTTTTTCTATCGCAAAACCAGCCATTGGAATTTCAGACATTTAGTGTCCTGCTCATTGCCGGCATGTCGGCTGGAGTCGTGGGATCGACTTCCTATTCGATTTCAACTTTTGCTTTGTTCACGATACCAGCCCAAATTCCATTCCTGCTTCACTTCCTGATGCTGCCGCAAATTGAATATCGGGTTTGCGCACTGCTTGTGTTGTTTTTTATCGTGTTTTTGTTTTTGCTGGCGCGAAATCTCAACGAACAAACGATGCGAGCACTGCAGCTGACTCTGGAAAAAAACTCGCTTTCGGCGGATCGCGATGTGCACGAGGCGGCAAGCCGCGCGAAGTCCGTCTTCTTGGCACGAGTCAGTCACGAGATTCGAACTCCACTCGCGGCGGTTACGGGTTACACCGATTTGCTTTTGGCGAATTCGCAAACGCCAAATGTTTTGCGTCGCGATCTTGAGGTGATCTCACGAAACGGTAAACATTTAACGTCACTTGTGAATGATCTGCTGGATCTCGGTAAAATTGAGAGTGGTGCGATTCCGGTCGAAAAATGTTGGATGTCGGCAATCGAGCAAGTATCAGATGCGCTGCAAATTATTCGTTCATCCGCTGAACGAAAAAATCTTCGTATCAGTGTGCAATATGCCAAAAATGTTCCGGATCGCATTTACTCAGATCCCAATCGGTTTCATCAGATCGTTCTCAATCTGTTAACCAACGCGATTAAATTCACCAACCGCGGCTCTGTGCATATCGAAGTTTTGTATGATGAACAGTTGCGTGTGCGCGTGTCGGATTCGGGCATTGGGATTCCAATCGAGATGCAAGAAAGAATTTTTGAACCGTTCGTGCGCGGTGAGAACGAGGCGGCTCTCAACCAACCAGGTTCAGGTTTAGGTTTGGCATTGGCATCTGAGCTTTCAACATGTCTGGGTGGCAAACTTCGTTTGGTAAGATCGCAAGTCGGCGTGGGAAGTACATTTGAATTCGCGCTTTGGCCAGAGCAGCCGGTAGAAACGGTTGGCCATCCGATGGGTTCAACCCAAGATGACAGTTGGATGAAGACTCTGCTCGCCAATAAAAATGTTTTGGTGGTTGAAGATGATCCCGATTTGCAAGAGCTCATCAGTCGCCAAATCTTTCAGCTGGGCGCACATGTAGATGTGGCGTCGAACGGTGCGGAATGCTTAGAGCGTTTCTCGGATAAATACGATGTCGTGTTAATGGATATTCAAATGCCGGTCATGACGGGTGATTTGGCAGCTCGACATTTGCGACAACGCGGCTACACCGGACCAATCATTGCGGTCACTGCGCATGGTTCGATGGGTGACCATCGGTTGGCGATCGATAGTGGCTGTACGGATTATTTGTCGAAACCCTTCGAATTTAACACCCTCTTACAAGTCGTTGCGCGTACCTTAAAGCCGGCCCTTCGGCACTAAACTTAAGCCATCCATCATTGATAGTTGACCTTCCATTATTGGTGAAGGATACGTTCGCCATGAGAAATTTATTTTTAATCGCGTTGTTGTGTTGTGGTTCTTTCAGCTTTGCGGCGAAGAAAGAAAAACCAAAAGTTGAATCAACTGTGGAAGAAGTGACGCCGCCTGAGGAAACTCCGGCGCTTGCTCCGACTCCGACTAAGGCTCAAGTGTATCGCTCATTGGTGACAAGCCGCGAGCGTCGTTCAGTGAAAAACTGGGGCTGGGTTGGTCAAGCGGGTGACTTTTATTTTGGCGATCGCGCGGCGTCTGTCGGCGGTGGCTTTGGTTTTCTTTGGTATGTTTCACCGAACGATGTGCTTTCGGTTGAATTTGGTGGCGGTGGCTACATCGGTACGACCAGTGTCATCTCGGGAGACGACGTTACCGGTAGCAACGGTCGATTCGGTATCTTCTATAAACGTTTCGTTACAAACAGTTTGTACTTAAAGGGTGGATTGGAAGTGCGCGACATCAATTACAAAGTGACGCACAAAGATCTCTTTACTCCGGATTATGTACAAAAAGGCTATATCAATCTCTATACCGTTTGGGTTGGTATCGGAAACCAATGGGAAGTGAATCGACACTTAACAATCGGTTGCGATTGGATTGGCGCCAGTATTCCGTTTGCGTCAAATAATTTTCAAGAAGATGACAATGGTTCGCCGTTTAACCAGTGGGATTTGAAACAGCGCATGGTGCAAGTGACAGCCAATGTCGGCCGCTTTTATATCGGAATGAGCTTTTAGATTTTCTTTTCACTACACGACGTCGGTTTGACATCGTGTAGTGATTGTCGGATGCTTTTCGCCTCATGACTTTATCCGACATTTCAATCAAAAAACCGGTGTTTGCGTGGATGCTCATGGCGGGCTTGCTCGTCTTTGGTGGCATCTCTTACTCTTTCATGGGGATCAGTCAGCTACCCGACGTCGATTTCCCAGTTGTGACGGTGTCCGTGACGTGGGCCGGAGCTTCGCCTGACGTGATGGAAACGGCCGTCGCCGACATCATCGAGTCTGCGGTGATGAGTGTGGACGGCATTCAGCTGGTGCAATCGAACTCGCAGCAGGGTTCCACGTCGATCACGATTCAATTTAATTTGGATCAAGACATCAACGTCGCGGTTCAACAGGTCCAAACCAAAATTTCTCAAGCCCAGAAAAATCTGCCGCAAACGATTGATCCGCCAATTATTACCAAAACCAATCCGAATGATCAGCCGATTCTTTGGACGGCGGCCTACAGCACGACATCGACATTGCGTGACCTCGCGCTCTTTGTTCGTGATCACTTAAAAGATCGTCTCACGACCATCAATGGTGTCGGTGATGTGGCGATGGGTGGATTCATTGATCCGCAGATGCGGATCTGGCTCAATCCAAAAGCGATGCGCGATCGTGAGATCACTTCGCAAGACGTTATTGATGCGGTCAACAACGAGCACCAACTCGCGCCGACCGGTTATCAAGACTTAGATAAAACTGAAACTTATATTCGTGTGCATTCCGAATTTTCAAACGCGCAAGAATGTAACGATCTGATTATCCCAGCGCGCACCGGTGTACCAATCTGGAAGAAGATCCGCATTGGCGAAGTCGCCCGTTGTGAAGAAGGAACTGACGAAGTTCGCCGGATCTCTCGCTACAACGGCATTCAGCCAACTATCGGTGTCGGTGTTATTAAGCAGCACGGAACCAACGCCGTTGCGATTGGTGACTCGGTTAAAAAGAAACTCGCCCAGCTCAAAGAAGTTTTGCCGAAGGGCATGGGGATGGGCATCGTCACTGATACGACGGTGTTTATTAAAGACTCCATTAACGAACTTCTCTTTAGTTTGTTAATGGCGGTCGTGCTGACCTCCATCGTTTGCTATTTGTTCTTAGGAACAATTAGTTCGGCGTTCAACGTCTTGCTCGCGATTCCCGTTTCACTAATTGGTTCTTTCATCGTTTTGAAAGCTCTCGGCTTTACGATCAACACGTTCACGCTCATGGGGCTGTCGCTCTCAATTGGTATCGTCGTTGATGATGCGATCATGGTGCTTGAAAACATCACTCGTCATAATGAAATGGGTAAGCCGCGTGTGCTTGCGGCGATCATTGGCGCGCGTGAGATTACGGGTGCAGCGGTGGCGGCGTCGCTTGCGATTTTGGCGATTTTCGTTCCAGTTGTTTTCATGCAAGGTATCGTCGGTAAATTCTTTTACCAATTTGGTGTGACGATGTCGGTTGCGGTGATGATTTCGCTGCTCGAAGCTTTGACTCTAGCACCAATGCGTTGTTCGCAGTTCTTACATGTGGGTGGTGGAAACGTTGTTACATTGGCGGTGAGTCGCTGGATGGACAATTTATCGGAGACGTATAAGCGCTCACTTAAATTTTGTTTGAATCATCGCTGGAAAGTTTTGATTGGCGCAACCGCGTTGTTTGTGTTGTCGATTCTCTCGACGGGTGCTCTTCGAAAAGAATTTATTCCGCCGCAAGATCAAAGCCGTTTCTTGGTCACCGTTTATACAAAAATGGGTTCAAGCATTTCTTTGACCGACTCGGTTTTCAAAGACATCGAGAAGTTTTATAAAACCCGCCCTGAAATTGAATCTTTTTACGTCGCAGTGGGTGGCTTCGGTGGCGGTCTCGTGAACCAAGGGATTTCATTCGTTACAATGAAAGACTTGGATCACCGTCCATTCGGTGAACCATTTAAAAAAATGCCGCGACAACAAGAGTTCATGCAATATGTTCGCACGCAAATCGAGAAGCTGCCAAACGTCGCTCGTGTGGCGATTCTGGATCTTTCGCTCACTGGATTTAGTGCGCAACGTGGTTATCCGATCGAGTTCGTGTTGCAAGGTCCTGACTGGGAAAAGATCGCGCAGTTTTCGCTCGATATGCGTAAGCGTCTTAAAGATTCGGGTTTGATGGCGGACGTGGATAGCGATTACAACCCGAACATGCCAGAGACGGAAATCTTTCCGGATCGGGCAAAAGCGCAGGCGCATGGTGTTCCTGTCACCACAATTGCGAATGCCGTGGCTGCAATGGTCGGCGGTATGAAGTTGCTTCCGAATAAATACACGGATGCCGCCGGTCACCGCGATGACATTCAAGTGAAACTTGATCCAAAAGAAAACACCGGCCCTGCAGACATCAATAAAATTTGGGTGCGCAACGTGCATGGCGAAGTTTTGCCACTGTCTCAATTGGTGGATGTAAAACAAGGCAGCACGCTTTTGACGATCACACGTTATAGTCGTGAGCGCGGGATCTCGGTGTTCGGAAACTTCGCCGCTGGTAAATCGCAATCGGATGTCATCGAGTACGTGCAAAAGCTGGCAAAAGAAATGTTGCCCGAAGGTTATCACGTCACGATGTCGGGAAGTTCGCAGGCGTTTAATGATTCGTTTAAATCTTTGATCGGTGCTTTGATCTTAGGGATCTTCGTTGCCTACATGGTTTTGGCGAGTCAGTTTAACAGCTTCATTCATCCTGCGATCATCTTGCTGGCATTGCCGTTTAGTTTGACGGGCGCTTTGTGGGCGATGCGAATCACCGACACGTCGATGAATATCTATAGTCTCATCGGGATTTTGTTGTTGATGGGAATCGTGAAGAAGAACTCAATTCTGCTTGTCGAATTTACGAATCACAAACGTCATGAAGAAGGCTTAGGAGTCGACACGGCTTTGATTGAAGCATGTCCAGTGCGTCTGCGACCGATTATGATGACGTCGATTGCAACTATTGCGAGCGCGATTCCAGAAGCTTTGGCGACTGGTTCTGGTTCAGAGGTCATGCATCCGATGGCGATTTCGGTCATCGGCGGAGTGACGGTGTCGACGTTCTTAACTCTTTATGTGGTTCCATGCGCTTACAGTTTGGCGAGCCGTTTCGAAAGCACGAAACACGAAGCTGAATTGAAAGAGGCGATGAAGGTGCTCGATGGTCCAGCACCCACGCTACATGAAGCGGCGGTGCACTGATTTGGCTTACACGTTAATCACCTCAGAACGATCACCGTTTGGCCGAATCTGCCGTTTACTTATGATCGCGCATAAAATTGATTTCAATTTGCGCATTTTAAACTTTGTTGATGATCGTGAAGACGCCAAGCTTTTGGCAAAAGAAACGCCTATCAACAAAGTTCCGATTCTTGTTTTAGAAGATGGGCAAAAGATTTTCGATTCGCGGGTGATTGTTCGGTATCTCACCGAAAGTCACAACCTGCCGCGTTTGAGCCTGGCGCTGGAGAATTTTGTTTCGGCGATTTATAGCTGCCTCGATACTTCTGTGATGTTGTTCTTAATGAAGAAGGATGGTTTTGACTTAGACAAACCTGGGTTCTTCATGAAGCGCAATTGGGACCGCATTGCGAACAACTTGGCGTATGCCATGCCGATGGTGGAGAAGTTCGACCCTGCCAATCCCGCAGATTGGAATTATGCTTCAATGAGTCTCTATAGTTATTTGGATTGGGCCGAGCATCGTGCTAAATTTCTCGATGTACAATCGTATCCGCGCCTGCACGCCTTTATGACGAAGTTTTCAGACCGGCCTGGCGTCCAGCAGACCAGTTCTCCGACTTAGCGGATGACAGTCGCGATTTGCTGTTGCTAGCATTTATCTATGCTGGAAAGTCGTCGCGATTTTATTAAATGGCTAATGGTTTCCTCATTGGCGCCGTCCATTTTGGCCAACGCCACTCCGTCAGAAAATGAAGACTTGGTTGTAATTCTTAACTATCCGGGCGAGAAGTTTTGGCTTTTTGACTGGGCTAAGTATCACCTGACTGAGTTTAGTCTTCCGCTAGGTCCGCTCCATTCCGCCCTTCAGTTGAGTGCGCACGAGGTTTTGTTTTTCGAATATTGGGGACACTCCATGCTGCGGTTCAATCTGAAAACTGGCGAGAAGTATAGAGTGAAACTCGATGAGAACTCCTATTTCAGTGGCCATGGCCTCTTATCCCAAGATGGTCAGTATCTTTTTACGGTCGAGCAGGGGGCGATTCTTCATCAGCCGAAGGCGTTGTCTCGGCTCGTTGTGCGAGATGCAAAAACATTGCAGGCGCTGGACGTCGTTCATTCATCGATGACTCAGACGATCCATGAGCTTCTGCCTGGTCCAAACAATCAAATCCTATTTTCGCTCGGCTCGATGGTTCAGCCCATTGAAATGAAAATATGTTTTCTGGATTGGAAGAGCGGATCGGCAAAATCAGAAATAGCGAAAGAAGTAACGCTTCCGGGGGTGCATGCGACCGCGGCCCATTTTCTGGCATTGAAAGATGGCCGTTTTCTGGTCTTTCCTGTGATGCAGAGTTTGGCGAGTCGCGAAGCGGTCGAAAAGATCGTCGCTCAGGAAAAATCGATTCTCGATCGAATTCATCAATTCTATCAATTGGTAAAGCTTGAGCCATCACCAATGTTCATCATAAGCCCGGATGGATCAGTCGAGAAGTTATGGCCTGAAAATGAGGGCCAGGAATTTTTGCGCAGTTTAAGTGGATGTATTATGCCGTGTTCACAAGGCGATTTATTCGCCGTGACCCATCCAGCTGGCCACAACGTGACCGTGTGGAACGGCGATCGGCTGGTGAAGCAGATTGGCTTCGGACGTGAAATGCCAACCGGTATTGCTTATTCAAAACAGAAAAAAGAAATGTTGGTTACAGATCTAAGCAACGGCCGCCTCCGCTTTTTTTCTGTGCCGGATCTAAAGGAAAAAACGGGGCGCGAAATGGCGGTGAATGGCACTTCCGCCGCACATGTTCTACATTTGCGGTGAGTTCGCGGTCAAAGCGAGTTCCCAGCGACGATGAGATGCGAAAGATTCGAGGAGCGTAAATCCGAATTTTGTGTACAGTTCAGCGACGAGACCGTTTTTTTCCGTTGCGCGATAATGACCGATGATCCGCTTCGCTTTTTTTGCCCGCGCAACCTGACAAAGATCTTGAAATACAGATTCCTCCACCTTTCGACCGAGCGCACGACAACTCATGACCCAGTTTTGAATATTCAGAGTTTCGCCTTCAATTGAGAAAAGCACCACCGATATCAGACCATAATCGCCAATGCGGTCGCGCAACGTGTAGATGCGGCCGGTAGATGCCGCGATGGTGGCGGCATTCACTTTTTCAGCCGTGAGGTTGAATTGATTACTTTTGTTTATGAGTTGAACCGCTCGGGCTGCGTTCTGAGAATCTAAATCGTTTGCACGGCAGTCCATTTCGAGACCGCGGAGATAATCTTCGAAACTGCGTGCGCCCTTGCGCAACTCGTCTCGCTGCCGATTTTCGTCGTAAAGCTGATGGCGCCGGCGATCCTCGTCTGAGAAATCAACGGCTTCAAAATAACCATGACCATTGAGAGTTTGTGAATAGTCTGAAACGTCATCTGGCATCTCGGGCACAGCAACAGAAGGTAACATTTCTCGAACAAGATTTCGTTCAAAAGGATTGTCGTCAACGAAGACAAGTGCGTCGGGGCCAAGTCTCAGCTGTGTTGCAATCGTAATCAGATTTTTCGCTTTGTTCTCCCAGTTGATCGCGATGGCAGCAAAATCGTCCAAGCGCAGTGGCATATCAGATCTTTTAAGAAATGCTTCGCGCACCATGGTTTCATCGTTCTTGCTACAGAGAGCGAGCACAACACCGCGATTTTTAAGTTCAAGCAAATAGTGTTGAAAGTGGGCATGCGCCTCGCCGCGAGGCGTACCCGGCCCAATCTCAATCGCTTCGAGGCCATCGTCGGCCAGGGTCCCTCCCCAGAGCGTATTGTCGAGATCTAAAACCAAACATTTTCGACTTCGTCCTAGCATTGCGGTGATCACGCGAGCCCCATGATGCGTGACGAGCGCAGTGGCATCAGGAGCGAAGGGATATTTTGCTTGAAACCAGAAGCGACGGTCGAACCATTGATGACGGCCATAAAGGGAGGCAAGCCAATCATAATCAAAAATAGTCACGCCGGGCGAGCGTTCTTGTATTAATTTGGCGTTGAAATATTCAGTTAGGTTACGACGCGAAAACGGCAGCGCGCGTTCGAAATGTCCGAGTGCTTGAATCGAGTCCGTGTCGAGATTGTTTTGTACGATCTGAATTTTCTTAGAGAGTAGAACTTCCCAAGCGTTTCGCCATTCTCGAAGTAGCTCGTCCATTGTCTCTTTGGTTGGATGGACCGGCAAATCATAAGCCGTCGAAAAATTCCAAATGATGTCAGGTGCAAATGCGTGCAGCGTGCTTTCGGGGTCAAGAGCGTGATTTGCCAGAGCGCCAAAACAGAGATGAATTTCACTGTGGATGTGCAAAAGAGCGAGATGAAACTTTAAGGCTTCCGCGACATAATTAAGAGTGGCTTGGCCGACAAGCGCAATTTTAATATGGGGTCGGTCGGGACGATTTAACAACTCACCGGACAGATTTTGCCACTGGCGAAGCCGATGAAGCGTGTCGGAGGTCTTAGCTTCGCGTGAGATCAGAGCGAGCGCCTCAGCGCCACGTCCTTCGCTGATAAGAGCTCGAATTTGTTTTATGGTTTGGTCCTCTTTGTTCAAGCGAGCTCACTCCATTTAGCGAGTTTAGCATTGACAGGCAAAAAGGCGTCCACAAAAATTAAGTCAGATGTCGAATACTGAGCTTCGTCGCCGCATTATAAAAATCATCGACGAGGTGCTAGGCACGACCACCGATGAGTTCCACGATAAAATGCAGGCACGTGACTTTCTAGGCTGGGATTCTCTCAACAGCGTGCGCATTATGGTGGCCATTGAAAACGCATGTAACGTTCGCTTCACCCTGCGGGAGATGGAGCGACTTCAATTCCTTGGGGATCTTTTTGCTTTAGTGGAAGCGAAAGCGGGTCCTAAGTGAGCTTTGACTCTCCGCTGTTTCTTTTTTTTCTATTTTGTTTTTACCTTTGCTTCATCTTACTGAATCGTTGGCGTCGACTTCTTTTTCTTTTGGCGGGCCCGCTTTTTCTTGCCGCTAGCAGTGTGAGTTCCGCTTTGATTTTCTTAAGCTACATGGGCTTAAGCTATGTTGCGGTCCTTGGCTTTGAGTTTTTACCTCGGTGGCGGCGTGGGATTTTTTGGTTGGCGATTGCCGCAAACGTACTGGCATTTCTTTTTTTTCGGTTACAACAAGAAACAACCCAGTTTTTTCCGTTGGGATTTTCATTTTATTCTTTTGCTGGCATCACTTATCTCACGAGCGTTTATTCAAAGTCATTCAAAGCTCGTCTCTTGGATTATGGTGCGGCAATTGCGTTTTTCCCAACGCTGACGTCGGGACCCATCTGCGACATTCCAACGCTTGAAAAGGAAATCGCCGAGCCAGCAATTGTTGATTGGCCGCGAGCGCGTGCAGCCGCCGTTCGAATTGCCAGCGGCTTCTTTAAGAAGGGGATATCTGAGTTGATCGCGGGCGCACTCATGCCGGCATTTTCCTGGGCACCGCGTGAGACGAGCGGCGAAGCATGGCTCGTCGTTTTGGCATTCGCTGCCAAATTTTATGCCGACTTCTCGGGGTACTCGGATATCGCAATCGGTGTCGCCAATCTTCATGGTGTCGACGTGCCGGAAAATTTCAATCTGCCATTTATTGCGCGATCGATCGGTGATTTTTGGCGCCGCTGGCACATCAGCCTAAATGTTTGGGTGAACCACTATGTTTTTCGGCCATTGATCTATTCTGATTCTTTTGCATTCTGCCGCGCCATTCCTGGAATTGGAAATACGCTTTTTGATCATCGTCATTTCTTGGCCGTGATCGCAGCAATGTTGGTGACAGGAATCTGGCATGGCTTGACGTGGTGTTTTGCGCTCTGGGGCCTTTACATGGGAATTCTGCTTTGTTTTGAAATGGCATTGGGGGCGCGTACCGCAAGATGGCCGGACTTAATTCGCCGCTTGCTGACTTTTTTTCTCGTCATCAACGGCTTTGCGATTTTTATGTCTAAGAATATCGGTGATTTGGTTTTAAGATTTAAGGCGATGTACGCTCTTTCTCCGGCGAAAGAGACGGATCATTTGTGGCGATTTGTTTTAATCACATCCTTGGTGCTGCTCGTTCCACATATCAGTGATTTCGTTTTGCAAAAATATGAATACGGACAGCGCAGTCGTGTTTTTGCGTTCGTGAGCTGTGGCCTGTTTTTAACTTTACACTTTTTTCTAGATGGCTTTCGTGGAGCGCCGTTTGAATATTTTCGATTCTAATCGCCAACTGAAGATCGTGCTAATGCTCGTCGCGGGCTGGATGCTTATTTATGTTGGGCTTGGTCGCCTAACCGAGGGCGCTGTCAGTCATTACTACTATCGAAGGTTGGATGCCATTTTTCACGTCATACACCGCATGCCGGTTGAAAATCGAGACGTGGTGTTCATCGGCCCGTCGGATGTTGCACTGAACGTGTCGCCACGCCAAATTGAGAGCCTGGTCGCTGAGGTGAAGGTCTATAATTACGGTGTATTGATAGCTGGCCCAGACGTCATGCGCCTCGTAGCGCAAGAGCTCAGCGAAACGGCTTTACGAGCACAAAAGAAACTGGGTCTTGTTGTCTTGCGGTTTATGCCGATGATGTACACGAAAAATTATCGCGTTAAGGTTCGCGATTCGCATTTTGCTTTGTTCACCTACGATTTGCCGTTTCATCATCTTCTCTCGCTGTCTTTGCGAGAGGGCCCAGAATTTCTTGCGCGTTCGGTTTATCTTCGACTGGTCCATGACGGCGGCGGCCAGGGAAGTTGGCAGTGGCCCACGGTCTCTTTTCTTGCTTCTGAAATCCAACCGAAGGTGAGTTCGCTAGAAGAAGCCAAGGCTATATATGAAAGAATTTGGGCGCCACCGGTCGTTGCGCCGCTTGAAAATTACTGGGATGAAAAGCGTGAAGGTGAGATCGATGTGTTTGGTGTCGGCGACATGAAGCAATTGATTGATTCCGACCGCGACGGTATCTATGAAGTCGGCTTTCGTCATCACCACTTTCTTTTTGATCCGCTCTCATTGGATTTTGACGATGCATTTTTTCGCGATCTCGATGAATCGATTGCGCTGCTCAATCGGGTGGCCAAAAAAGTTGCGATTTTTTATCTTCCGGATTCTCTACCGCCCTATGCTGAAGTTTCTGAGGATGGTAAGCGCCGCCTTAAGGAGAAAATCGAGCAATTGAAAAACGATCGACGTGTGGAATTCTGGGATTATTCCGACATCGGGATTATGGCCCATGATTTTCTCGACATTTCACATCTCATGCCCGAGGGGAAAGCTAAACTCAATGCGAAGTTGGCGGAGAGCATTGGTAAAGCTCTATGACAAACTTATATTATTTACCTGTCTTCGCATTGGGCTATTTTGGGTTCTCTTATTTTTTATGGAGTCAGCACGTCCCCGCCGAAAAATTCGAAATGCTCACGGCCGAAGGCCGGTTGACGTTTGGCATTGTCCTTTTGGCAGGTGTGGTTCTCGCATACTTACCCCCTAGGTGGCGGCAGCTGACGCAGACGATTGCGTTAATTTTGACATTTATTTCTTATAATTGGGTTTCTTCAAGCCTCGAGTTTTCGCTTATTGCCGTACTATTTCCGCTGCTTTTGCTTGGTCTGTTGGTGCTTTTTCGCCGAGAAAAAAGACGTTGGCAGAACGAAACCGTTGTTTTTGGTACTTTCTTGATTCCGCTTTTGGTGTTTGGCTATTTTATTCCTTACCGAACTCCGTGGAAACATGCGTTCACGATCGAAGGATCCGTTTTAAATTTCTTATTGGCGACCGTTTCTATTTCTGAATTTTCGGGCAAAAAACCATGGGCTTTTATCACGAACATGATGTTCACCAATCTTTGCATGCGAGGGCCATTCGCGGCCCGGGTTAATGAGCCTGAGCCAATTGGTAAAATTCAAATGCGCGGAGCTTTTTGGATTATTATCGGTGAAAGTTTAACGATGGTCTTCAGTCGTCTTGCTCACGTAACGGCGTCGCTCAACTCTTTTGCCCCGATTCGAGATGGTCGTATCGCTTGGGCTGGTGTTGAAGCTTTGGAATTTTGGATCATCATGTTTATTCAGTTCGCAGGAGTCTTGTATATCAACTGTGGACTGCTTTGCTTTTTAGGAATGGATATTCCAAATCCACTGGATCAGCCATGGAAGTCGGCTAACTTCGCGGATTATTGGCGGCGTTCAAACCGACCACGTTATGAAATGTATCGGCGAGTTTACTTGCCCTATCTCTCTCGCTTTAAAGACTTTGGGTTGATGTTGGGAGTGATTGCGCTCTTTTTGTTCTCTGGACTGACCCACACGTACTATTTCTCACCGCACAGATCCGTTTTGCGATGGCTCATAGATGGCGTTTTGACTGCCGTCACAATTGTCTGGTTGAGACGAAGGAATCGGCGAAAGCTCACAAGTCGGGCTGAGCCCCTGGGCGCCGGTCTTTGGCTGGAACGACTCAAGATGCTTGTCGCGATTTTATTCGTGCTTATCGCCCACGGCCTTCTCTTTCAAATTTCTCATGTCGGCGGATGATTTTTTGTTAATGGACCTTGTCGCAGAACGCCGCCATTTTCTCAGCCAAAAACTGCGTCGCTTCTAGAGTTACGGCGTTGTAGAGCGAAATTCGAATGCCACCGATTGAGCGATGACCTTCAAGGCCAGTGATATCGTAATTAGCCAGATATTTTAAAAATTCAGTTTCCAGTTCCTGTGACGGCAGTGTCAGGCAAATGTTGACGCGCGAGCGAGACTGGGAATCAACCCGTGGCTGAAAAAAATCAGGTCGATCTTCAATAACGCGAAAGACCGTATCCGCCTTCTCTTGATTTCTTTCAAGCATATTTCCCAGATGACCAAACTCGCTTTTCATCCAACGAAGCACAAGCAATATGACGTAAATGGCAAAAACCGGCGCGGTATTATAAATGGAGTTTGATTCTTCAAATAATCGATAGTTGAAGATGGCCGGCATCTTTGCATCGCAAAGTTTTAGCAAATCTTCTCTAACGATCACCAAGGTGGCGCCAGCAGGGCCTAAATTTTTTTGAGCGTGGGCATAGATCATCGCAAATTTGTTTACGTCAATGGGTCTTGAAAAAAGATCCGATGACATGTCGCAAACCCTTGGAATGAAGTCGTGCCCAGGAATGTCTTTGAACTGCAAACCTTCAACGGTCTCATTTGAAACGTAGTGTAAATACTTTGCATCCTTTTGAAGGCGAAGTTCGCTTGATTGTGGCAGCCGTTTAAAATTTTCGGGTTTACCACTCCAGGCGATGCAGGTCGTGCCGATCTTACCTGCTTCCGCAATGGCTTTTTGACTCCAATAACCCGTCTCAAGATAGTCGGTCTTATCCAACGGCGTTTTGTGAAATAGGTAGGGAATGCTCGAGAACTGTAATGTACTTCCGCCTTGCATGAATAAAATTTTGTAATTTGACGGAACGTTTAGCAGCTCTCGCGTAAGGCTGTTGGCTTCTTGGATCACATCTTGAAACCATGCACTTCGATGGTTGACGCCGAGAATGGAGAGCCCGAGGGATTCTATTCGAGCGACGTCGGCGGCCGCTTGTTTCAAAACAGCGTTCGGCAAGACGCCCGGGCCGCCGCTGAAATTGAGCTCATTCTTATCGAATTTTCTTGAGTTTAAAAAGCCCAGGCGCATACTCGAGTGATCGTATGCAAAAAAAAATGACGATGCAACGGTTGCGAGAACTTCTTGAACAGGTGAGTCCTGGTGCAAATGGGATCGCCGAAGATTTGAATCTTTACGATTACGGCATCCTCGATTCAATTTCGACCGTTGCTTTTGCGCAAGACATTGAAAAAGATTTGGACATTATCTTTAGCTACGATGATCTAACTGAATCGAATTTTGAAACCCTTCAGAACATTTCAAAATTGCTGCAATCAAGATACTGTTAATTGAGATTCGAACTCGTCTGCCGGAAGATAAAACGTTTGTAGTTTATCTTTAAGATTCGCCTGCAGTCTCGCACTGGTATAAGCCGCCATAACCGCAACTCCTTCATAGCCGTGATATTTTTCTCTCGGCTTCAGGTCGGGCCAAATGGATTGATAGATGAAACGCTTCATCAGGTAAGTATTGTCGAGAGGCTTAAGAAGTTCGGGATGATTCAGAATGTATTTAACCGCCGGGATTTGATTGTACGACAAGCAAAGTTCAGGAGTTGATAAATAGAAATAGGGCATATGTTGCAGATTGTTTCTTTGGCAATAAGCGAGTGAGGCCATGCGCCCAGATTCGAAGGAAAGACTTGGCCTGCCATCGTTAAAGAAATAGAGCTGTTCACCGCCGCCGAGGACCGCGCAGCCGCCCAATTTCTCCGCAATCTCCATGAGTCGAATTTGAAAGTAAAAATAGGGATGGCCAGCTTCGTAACCCTGATCGACGTACGAGTCGATCTCCTTTTCCAAGAAACCTTTTACGTCGAATGGTATTATTTCGTGTTCGACTTTATGCCTTCGACACCACTCGATCGCATAACGAATATCATGTCGATTTGTCTTTTCCTTATGTTCAAGCGTCAGTCCTTTGAAAGGAATTTTCTGATCCCAAAAGGCCTGACACATGACCTCACTGTCGATGCCGCCGCTCATGCAGAGGTAAATCGTTTTTGTTGTGGATTGAGCGATCTTTACGGCCGCTTTATAGATTTCCTCTTTCCAGGAGAGTGGGGCCTGAGAACATTTCTTGAATTTGACTTCAAAATGCGGCGGGTTGGAATATTCAAACGCTAAATACATGAGGCAAGGATAGGATTGTTCGGCTATGAATTCCAGACTAGAATTCTATTTATATGGATTTCTTTCGATATTTATTACTGGGCATTTTGTATCTAAGTCCCTTTTTTCTAGTGGAGCGCCTCATGCGTCCGTCGATGATCGGCCGCTGGCGGCCACACTATTGGTCGCGACTGTTTTTTCTAATCGCGCTTCAGAGCTTTATCACCGCGCCATTCTTTATGGGACCATTGATCGGCTTTTTCCAATGGCCATTGCCTTATATTTTCGTTTTAAAAAAGTTTTGGTCGGAGCATTCGCCCATCGTTTACTGGCTCTGTGCTTTTTTGATTTTTACTTTTGTCCATTACTGGTCGCATGTCGCCCGTCATCGCATTCCGTTTCTATGGCGTTGGTGTCATCAAATGCATCATGGCGCTGAAAGATTTGAAGCCTACACCTCTCTCTATATGCATCCGTTTGAAGTGATTTTGCTTCGACTTTCGTTACTGCCGCTGCTTTCTTTTGCCGGCCTCGATTTCAAAACACTGTCCGTTTTGGGTCTTTGGTACTCTTTCTTCAACGCTTGGGTCCACATGAATCTGCGGACACCGCGCTGGTTGGGATATATTATTTTTCGTCCTGAGCAACACTCGCATCACCATGCCGGAGAAGAGTGCAATTTTGGCGTGTTTCCCATTTGGGATCTGGTCTTTGGTACATTTCGAAATCCATTGTCTCACCCCGAGCAGATTGGATTTAGGCCTGAAGTTGATAAGAGCTTCTGGGCTCATCTATTGGGGCGTCATGTATCCGATCGAACTCTTTCTGAAAAGGAAGAATCGCCTTTGGTGGACCGAAGAGAACCAGCAGTTTTTTCTTCCAGCCTTTCTCGCTTTTGAGATCGCGAAAAATTTCGATCCATTCAAAGAAGATCAGCCGGAGGGGATGCAGATCCTGAGGAAGATTTTCGATTCCTAATTCTCGATCACCTTCGCTCACATAGGTTCCGGCGATTCGATCGAAAATCAAAAAGACGCCAGCGAAGTTACGATCGATCGAGGGGCCACTTCTTGCGTGATGCAATCTATGCTGAGCCGGCGAATTGAAGATCAAATTGAAGGGGCCAATATCTCCGATCGCTTCCGTGTGCAGCAAAAATTGAAAGAACAGGCTAAGTCCTGCGGCCGAAGCATAGAGAATGGGTTCGGCTCCCAAGTACACGATCGGAAGCATCGTAAAAGGAAGTTTCATTTGCGCAAACCCGGAGCGCATTCCCGTGAGTAACATGAACTTATCCGAAGCGTGATGAATGAAATGACCCGCCCATAAAAACCGGACCCGATGGTTGATGCAGTGATAAGAAAAATAAATGAAGTCAGCGACAACGAAGTAAACGAAAAATTCGACAATGCGGTTGGGGAAAGGAATCGTAAATAAGCGATGGTTCCAGGCGTTTATTGTGAGGGCAAAGCAAGGTGCAAAGAACGCGAAAACTAGAAGTTTGCTGATCAGATAGAGAACGGCTGAAACCAGGAATTCAGACCAGGGATATTTTCGCGTATGAAAATACATGAACGCGAACTCAATGCCGATGAATCCCAAATACAAAAAATGAAACACCGTGCCCGTCATCTCCCTAAATTTATCCCAATCGCTCTGAGAGCTCAAAGGCCGTTTGCGTCAATGTCGTGGAAGCCATTGGATCCGGTCTTTTTCGTGATTAGCATTAAGGTATGGTGCACGCGATCGACGAATTCAAAGCGGAAGGCGAGAGCGCAAAGGCAATAACCTTCGACGAGGAACTTGTCGAACGAGTGGGGTCTTCCAACCAACGCTTGATGGATCGTCAGTCCATACTCATGGCATCGACAGCTCTTCGCTTGTCGCAGAAAAATTCTCTTAAAGGGGGACGGGGTCTCGGTCTTTATTGTGTTCTTGAAATCTTGGATCACGATTTGGAAGTCGCAAACATTTTACGTGATTCGAATCTTTCGCTGACGCAGAAATTTCAGAATGAAATTCGGCCGACTCGGTATTTGCAGACGATGCCGTGTGTGCAGGCATTTTGGAGCGCGCTCGCCGTTCAAGCACAAGGACCTGTCCGCATATTTTTTCAATCCTCTTTCGCTGAAAAGGCTGCGATGGAGCAGGCGGAGCTCGACCTGCAGGATGGACTTTGCGAAACAGCGATTATTCTCAATGTCGCACTTGGACCCGAGCGGGTGTCGGGTCGGGTACTCACGCGGACGGGAGATTGATCATGGCGAAAGCTTTAGTCTCCGATTTTGATGTCATGACTCCATTAGGTGATTCGATTGAAGAGTTCACCGAAGGGCTATTCTCTGGACGATCGGGCATTTCGAATCTCAATGGACTTTATGGTAGCGATTTTCCCGTTTCGGCGGTCGGGATGATTCCTGGTTTGAACGGCAAAAGAGAACCGATGTCGGTCGCAGTTCATTTAGTTAGAAAGATTTTGTCCAGGCAAAGCGATGCGTTCATTGATGGTGTCGTTTTTTTTATGTCTCAAGATGATGAGCTGTCGAATTCCCGATCGCCAATCTCTTGCGATGAACAGATACTGCTTCTACAAAAAGAAATTTTTGAACACGCTCGGTATGAGATTCCACGCGAACGAATCATTGTCATTCGCGAAGGATGTGTTGCCGGACTTACGGGACTGGCAATGGCAGCGCAGAGAATTCGGGCCGGACGTTGGCGTCGCGCCCTTGTATTAGGCGTGGACTTGCGTTGTTCGCCGCTTGATCTTTTACGTTTTCACGTTTTGGGAGCTCTGAGCACACGCGACGCGAGTCGAGCCAGTTCGCCATTTTCAATTGAGCGAGATGGCTTTGTGAAATCGCAAGCCGCTGGCGTTTTCTTGTTGTCGGACGAGTCGAGTCTAAAGAGCGGCGAACGAATTTGGGGTGAGATCAAAGGTTTTGGTCAAACTTCCGATGCTTGGCGACTGACAGAAGGGCGACCGGATGGCTCGGAATCCAGGCGAGCCATGGAAGCCGCGTTGCGAATGAGCGGTTTGGTGCCTTGCCAAATTGATTGTGTCAGCGCGCACGCCACCGGCACTCGCATTGGCGATGCAGTGGAAGCAAGAACGATTCGAGCGTTATGGGGAAGTCACGCGGATCAGTTGCCGGTCACAGCGCTCAAATCTCAGTTGGGGCACTCGCTTCAGACCAGCGGACTTTCACAGGTGGCGGCGGCGTTGCTAATGCTTCGGCATCAGCGGTTGGCTCCAACCCTTCATTGCGAATCGATGGATCCGATGTGTGCGCTGAATCTGGTGGCGCATGAAGCGCGGGCGGCAAATCTCAATCACGTATTGTGCAATGCCAGTGGATTCGGCGGCCAAAATGCTTGCTTGATCCTGGGGAATGCATAGTGGCGGTGTGGGTTTCTGCCGCGATCAAGTTTTTTGGCCTTTATCTTGGGTTCTTTATTTTAGAGCGATGTCTACTTTCGCCGAGGCGGGTTCAAAAGCAACAGCACTGGTGGCCTGAGGTCATCTCTTTGACCATTTTAAGGTTTGTGGTCGGCTTGAGTTTTGGTCTCTGGCTGATGCAACTGCTTCAGAGCGATAGCGGCCTTTATCCGGATATTTGGCGCAAGTTGTGGCAAAACAACTCGGTCATTTTAAATTTTGCTGTCACTTTTTTTGTTTATACGTTTCTTCAGTATTGGAGCCATCGCTGGCGACATGAATGGAATTGGCTTTGGCGCCTTTGCCACCAAACGCATCATGCGCCAAAAAGATTTGATCTTTCGCTCACGTATTATCTGCATCCATTCGATGTTATGCATGTAACATGTGTGGCTTTTTTAGCTGTGGGCATTTGCGGAATGGATTTTAGAGTGCTGGGCCTTCTCGGTTTTTTACTCGGTCTCTTGGACAAATCGCAGCACCTTCACGTGTCGACGCCGCGTTGGCTTGGTTATTTTATATTTCGTCCGGAACAGCACAGTCTTCATCATGCGACCCATGACAACAATTACGGACTCATTCCATTGTGGGATCAAATCTTCGGTACGTTTAAAGATTGCGAGTCTGAGGCGGAGTCAATCGGGTTGGGGACATCAGCTCAGAGTCAGTTTTGGCCATTGCTTTTTTTCCAAGATGTTTCGCCAAAAGAAAATAAAAATGAGCCACATCGATTTCAAAAAAGCGAACCCGAAAACAGGGCTCTCGCGAATTCTGGTGATGATTGTTATGCCAGTTCTCACCATACGTAAGCGGCCACATCCACCAAATGTTGCGCGAATGATCGCGAACTTTAAAATTCTGATAGCCGAAGTCCAAATGAGTAAAATAGTTGAGTAAACCTATGCTGAAAAAAGAAAGGCCGATGGGAAGGAGTCCGATAAAAACCAGTCCATTGGTTCCGAATAAAACAAAGCAGGCGGTTAAAAAAACCGCTGTGACCAAATAATAATATCGATGCAAAAACATTAGAAACGGATCGTTCAATGGCGCACCGGCGAGAAGGCCTTCGACAAAACGTTCTTTGGTCAAAGGTGTGTTGAGATTCAAGATCACGCGCATCCCGAGGTATTTTGGTGAATGCGGATCCTCGGTTGAGTCGGCGTGAATATGGTGCAACACGTGCATTGTGCGCCAACCTAGTGGAGAGCCCACCTGACCTAACACGCCAATGATTGCGGCGAAATTGCGAATCCAATCGGGAACGGGACCCGCTCGGTGAGCGACCAATCGATGTAGTCCAAACGAAATGCCAAAACTGAAAATAAAAAAGTGAATTGCGTAAGAAATCGCCCACCACCAAGAGGGGCCAAGGACCACGGCATAGGCCAACGCAAAGACGAAAACGAGAAAAACAAATGGTCCGAAACTGTGGCGATGGGACAGATTCATATTCTCTAGTCCATCTTTCGGACCGTGGTGACCACTTCGCCGACCAGATGGTCTCTTTGGCGAATGCTGAACTTCATAAACTGATCTTGGGTGATAAAATCCAATCGTACTGTTTCGGTGGTGACCGAATCATCGGATGCCGGCCGCTTTGCCACGGTCATCCTTTGTAATAACAATCGATAAGGACTCTGCGGCTCGCACAGATAATAAAGTTTTTTACAAAACCCGGCCCAGCGATGAAAAACGGATGTAAACAGATTCGGCGAAGTTCTCGCCTGCATCTCAGCATCGTGAAATTCAAAAGTGAAAGCGGGTTCGACCAAATCATAACACTTCAAATTGGCGGCCTCCATTTCGCGAAGGAGAATGTAACGAAACTCGGCCCCTTCTTTCCAGCTGACCCGCCCGAATAGAGTTTCCTGATTTGAATCGAACTGTTGCTGGGTGACGACTTCGCCCAGCAGTTGGCGGTCGGAAGTCTTGTAGCACTCAGCTCTCAAATTTTCCCAATTGTCGCGGGCCAGTCGTTCCACGCATGAGGCGACTGCGTCGGGGAAATACACATAACCTCGGTCTCGCCGGAGAGCCAAGGGAACATCAAACCTCGAATGAAGAGGGTCAGAGATGGGATTCAACGAAGGCCACCATCTTGTCGACGCTGTCCAAATCCTCTTTACGAATTCCAGAAGGCTTTAGATCGATGGAAAACCGACTTTCAAGAAAAACAATGAGGTCGACAAAAAACAAAGAATCGGTTCTCTTTGACGAGAATAAAGATTCGCCGTCGCTCCAATCTTTCATGGCTTCGGGGCGTCGGCTCAATTCTTTTGTGACAAAATCACGAATGGTGCTTCTAATATCCATACCTAATCTTTCATTTTTAAAGCGGCGTGGGCCCATTGAAAACCGGCGCCGAAAGCGGTGGCAAAAATTCTTGTCTTTTCGTTTTGAGGTTCGCTCAAGAGGCGGCTCAAAAGATGCGGCAAGGAGGAGTTACCCAGATTGCCCACTTCATGAATCGAAACCGGTACCCGCGCTGGATCCAACTCCAGGTCCTCTATAAGTTTATCCAAAACTCTTTTGCTCGCTTGGTGAAACAAAAATAGATCGACGTCTTCGCGTCGTAGTCCGAACTTTTCGAGGCTTCTTCGGACGGAAGCGGGAATTCGCCGCACAACGGTTTCGTAAACGCGCGGACCGTCCATAAAGAGATGGCCGTCGCGCGTTTCAAGAATTTCTGCGAGCGAGCCATCGGAAAAAAAATCGAATTGCTCAAACACCAATCGGGGTTGATCGGAGAAGAGGCAGGCGGTCGCGCTATCGCTCAAAAGCAAGCGACAGGTATGATCTTGCGGCCGGACGATCTTGGTCTGAGTTTGGATGTTCACGACCAACACGTTCTTCCATTGGCGATTGGACATCATGTCGAGAGCGACGGACGCCGTTTGCAGAAATCCGACGCAAGAAAGAGAAAGATCTAAACAAAAAGTGTTTTGCGGCGCTGCCAAAACGCCCTGCAGCCGTGCGGAAAGAGGTGCGACTATCGCTTCGGTTGGCAGAGTGACAACTAAAATCGCATCCAATCGCGACGGCAAATCGGGGCGAGCCGATATGAGTTTTTTTGCCGCCTTGACGCAAAGATCAAAATTCGTCTCATCTTTTTCAGTCGAGTAGATCGTTTTCGCGCCTGACACTTTTTCGAGGTATTCTTCAGTCAGATCGAAGCCGAATTGAAGCGGCGAGTGTTGGTGCATCGCCAACTGGAGCTCAATGTGTTCAAGGCCGTAATTTTGGTTCGGCGCTTTCATGGGAAAAGCCTATCACCCGGCCTCTCCTTGTCAAGTAGAGCTAGCGGAGAGAATTTCCACCAATTCACCGGCCGAAAAATCAGAATTCCATCCGTGCCGAGTGGCGGCCTGCAGAGCGGCGTTCCAGGCATCGCGTCCAGTAAGACGCTTCAGTTCAAACATAATCTCGACGAGATCAAGAGATTGAATTCCCAAATCTCGACGCAATAAACTTTCAGCTGTGACGGTTTTGGGGCCAAGAACACATTGAATCGCTAATTCCAGATCTTTTAGATAATCAGAATCGGTTTTCATCATTACCTAAAAACGTAGCATGGCCCGTTGCACATTGCTAGGGTGGTGAAGATGGTCTCAGATGGAATCATGGTCATTCGTAGTATTCGCCAAAGCCTGCGCGACATGATCCATCCTCCACCGAATCATTTGCGTCCGCTGGATTCGTGGAGAAGTTTGGCCATGATTTGGATCGTGCTGCAACACTCGCTCTTGGTGGCTTTTGGTGATGATAGTTCGAATGCGCCCGCCGCGATTGCCGCCAGTCACAATTCCTTTTACCGGTTTTTCTTTCATGCCCATTTCGGTGTCGATGTCTTTTATGTTTTAAGTGGATTTTTGATCTCGCGAATCTTGATGCGCGAACTTAAAACCACGGCGACGATTCATTTTAGCCGGTTCTACCTTCGGCGGATATTTCGCATGCTGCCGATTTACTATGCCATCATGCTGTTCGTAATCCTTTTGATCCACTTCAACCTGATTCACTACCCTCATGACTTCTCTTGGGCGTGGGCGAACTTTCTGCAGATCAATAATTTTGTTCCTCGCCGGTTGCAGTTCATGAGTTGGACATGGTCTTTAGCTATTGAAGAGCAGTTTTATCTGATCATTCCTGTTTATCTTTATTGGGCTTACCGGTCAGAAAAGCGATTCTTGCTCGTGACATTCGCCTTGATCAGCATGACCTGTATCGCGCAATTTGTTTTTCTTAAAATCAACGGCGAGCAATTGCATTGGGCGATTTTTCGCTTTCTAGAGTCCGATCAATATGACCGCTATTTTGACGGCATCTATGACAAGATTTATTTTCGGTTGAGCACGCTTTTGATTGGAGCCATCGGCGCTCACCTCTATGAAACCGGGCGTTTGCAGCGGTTTTTTTCTCATTCTTTCCGTGGCCTCGGCGCCGCTCTCACGGGCTTATTGTTCATTGGATTCGTCTTCCACTTTATGAGCTACGGGTATGGATCGGAAACGAAAGACGCTTGGTTTCTCTCAGTCTATCGCGAGATTTTCTCCGTTGGGCTCATGATTCTTATTGCGGCAAGCCTTTGCATCGCACGCTTCAACAAGCTGATCTCTCTCTCGATCTTCTATCCAATCTTTCAACTCGCCTATGGTTCCTATTTGCTTCATTTGATTATCGCTCCATTGATTCTCGGATGCTTTGTGCATTTTTTTGAGATTAAGGCGTACACGCCTCTCAATCTTTTTTGTTTTGGTAGCCTAGTGATGATTGCCAGCTTAATTGTGACGATTCCATTTTATATCGGAATTGAAAAACCATTTATGGATTTGCGGAAGAAACTGTTTTAAGCGTTTACATCGGGAGCATCGAGCGGACATAGTCGATTCGGTCCTGCCAGGTTTCTCCCATGGCATACTGGATAAAACTCAGTAACATCGCGTGAATAGAAAGATTGATCAGCAGATGAATGGCCAACGGCCAATTCTTTAGTCGCTCCGAAATCCAACCCGTCGCAGAGATGCAACAAGCGACGGCCAAAAAAACAAAATATGGTAGCCACGAGAGCTCACTTTGCAGTGCGGTCGCAGAGTCAAAAAAGAAAAAATCTTGCCATGCCAGCACCATATGAACGAACCAGCCACCAAGGATAAGACTTAAAAACAATGCGACCAACATTCTGGGTCGCCGATGCTTGATGACGCGATATAATTTTTCGTAAAACGGATAAAAGAAGAGGAGCAAAATAAGTTCGCTGTAATAAAAAAGGCAGCGTCGAAAATATTCGTTAAAACTTCGGGCAAGGTATGGCCGGTAAACGGCCCGTGGAAGATAAATTCCTGCCAGGCGAAAAAAAGAGACGACAATGCCGGCGCTAATTGCGCAATTCAAAACGAAAATCACCGTTTGAAGCCAACGTGAAATCAGCACTTGATACCAGATGAAGTGAAGTCCGTTGTATTGAAACAGGCTTAGGCTGCTCGGAATCACCCATTGCCAGCGAAAAGAATCGAATGGCGTCGGGTGGGCCGGATCGATCGGTTGAAACGCAAAAAAGATGATGCCGTTTTTAAAACAAGAGAGCAGGCATGACCAAAATAATAACTTAAGCGCTTTCAGTTGGCAGACACTGCGTGAAAGCGAAGATGGGCCGGTGAGCTGCCGGGGATGACGCAACATGGGGGGCCGAATAAAAAGACCGATTTGAAGAGTAAAGGCGGCCCAATTCAGTACAGAAGTTTCACGTTGGTGTTGTGTGAAGATGGCGTAGTAGGCAGTCGCGAAAATACAATTCGTAAACGTAGCAAAAGTTAACCAGCCGGGGACAAATAAATTGGAGTCCCTTGGAAAATTCAACATCAGCATCAGTGCGCCAGTCCAAACAACACCTAACCAGAAGATCGGCAGGCGTGTACGACTCCACCTCAGCCATTGGAGAGTCAGCCAGTTCAAGACCGCAAAGAACAAAAGCGAAAGGCCGAGAAAGAAAACTCGGTGATTTGAGAGCTCTGATATGAAGTCTCCAAATTGCTGGTTCGCAATCTTAAGTTGTTCTATGTTGATCGACACTAAACCGAAGTTATTTTGTGGCCCGTCGAAGTAGATAAGCAGGCTTGCCAAAAATATCCGGAGCGCGACTGGGCCTGGTAAAACTCCAAGGCATGAAATGGCCGCAATCTCTAGCCAATCGAATCGTATAAAATAAATATGAGATCGAAACAAAAGAAGAATGGACAAAAAAAGAATGACTAAAAGAACTCTCCCCGGAAGGGTCTCCGCGGCCGCGACAATTTTCTCATTGCGATCGATTTCAGGAATGATCCTAAAATGACTTGTCTCGGAGTCACCGCCAAAAGGATTCATCACTTCAAAACGCTCCAGAGATTTGCGACTTCAGACCAAGATCGTCTTTCATGCCAAGCGAGCAGATAAAACGAGTAAATGAACGAGTAGAGTGAGAAATACCATGCGAGCCGAAGAATATGTGACCAGCGACCAGACGATTCTCGCTTGTCATGTAAAACGGCCGAAGCGCACGACGCCAAGCCAATCAAGACGTAGTAGGGCATTGCTTGAACAAAATAAAACTTAGAGAACTCAAACAATGTTCTTCCCTCTGACATGCCTTCGGAAAGATCACGGATGTAATGGAAAAACCATCCTCCCAAGCAAACGGTCAGAAAAATTCCAATGCTCAGTCGCGCCCGAACCGCAATGGACTTCGGAACACCCTTTCGAAACAACGGAAAGAAAATCTTAAGCAAGATCTGATTGTAATAGTAAAGGATGCGGCCCATGAAATTATTGAAGTCGGTTGCGGCATAAGGTTGATGTGTGGCCGCTAGCAAATCAAATCCCGCCATTCGGGCACACGCCACAAAAACGTTCATCATGATGACAAGGCAAAGAATAATATGAAATCCGCCAGCGAGCGTCGCTATTGGGAGTGCGAGGATCGCCGGCCAATGGGAATGCCAGATTAAAAAACGTGAAAATAAGCTGTCGAGCAGACTCCAGTTCATGTTCGAAAACGAAAGTGGATTACTGAGGCTCAATCCAAACGCGGCATAGTCAAACGCGACAAGTAAAATCGCAGCGATCACAATCACGCCCATCAATGAAAGCGCCTTCTGCTGGCAGCGATCGAACTCCGCATCGTTTTGCGCTTCGGTGGTTAAGAGAAACGACGGACTGACTGGAACGAGCATCATCGTCGTGACGCTCCAGAACGGCACGAGCAACTTGACTGACTCAAACG
>Ga0105239_10001362_pt1 | contig 32825 bp, 66 predicted proteins | sample KBSC44metaG_FD_92761 | JGI IMG/M metagenome (GOLD analysis project Ga0105239, IMG submission 92761) | Corn rhizosphere microbial communities from Kellogg Biological Station, Michigan, USA - KBS C4-4 metaG | ecosystem: Host-associated > Plants > Roots > Rhizosphere > Soil | place: Michigan, USA...
GGATGTAGAGCCAGGGCAGGGCGAAGACCGGCTCCAGGTGCTGGCTGGTGATCTGGCGTAGGTCGGCGTCGGCGGCGAGGCGGATTGTGGGCATGGAACTGATGGGCTGAAAGCCGTCTAACGATGCGCTGTGCGCCCTGGTGAAATCACCAGCCTTTTTAGGCTTCCCGGCTTAGACACATCGGCCGCAAAGCCGCATGAATGCTGGATCGCGCGCCTGCCTTCTAAGCATATGCTCACCCTATGACGAGTGTCTAATAATGGGCGGTCTGTCTAATTTCCGCCCATAGCACAACCGGATAGTGCACCGGCCTTCTAAGCCGGTGGTTGCAGGTTCGAATCCTGCTGGGCGGGCCAATCTCCCCTACTTGGCTGGCTTCGCCCGCTTGGCGAACTTGCCTTCGACGTAGTCGCGGGTCATGGCCTCGGTGCTGTGACCGAGCAGCTTTTGAGCCGCTCCGATGTCCTCGTCGTCGCCCATCGCGTCAACGCCGGCCCGGCCGCGGAGATCGTGGATATTCAGGTCTTCGATGCCCGCCCTCGCCGCAGCGCGCACCCAGGCCGAGCGGATGCCCGAATACCGGTAGCCGCGCCCGCTCTGTGTCTTCAGAAGGTGACCGATCTTGTCGCGGCCGGCGGCGCATGCCTCGACGGCGGCCCGGAGTTCGGGCGACCACTCAATCAGGAGTCGCACTCGGCCTTGCGACTTCTTCTGCGTCACGTAGATCCCGCGCGCGTCGTCCACGTCCTGCCAACGCATCTTGATGACGTCGCTGATGCGCTGGCCGGTCAGCATCGCCAAGTCGATCATCTGCACCAGTGCCTCACCGTTGCGGGACTGCTGCAGCGCCGCGGCGCGCATGGCCTTGATCTCATCGTCCGTGACGATGCGGATGCGCCGCGACAGCTTCATCGGCGGGATGTTGTCGACTGGGTTGAAGCCCTCGCGAAGACCCTCAATCGCGGCGAACGCCAGCACGCCGCGGAGCATGGTGCGGTGCAGGTTGTGGGTGCGCGGCTTGTCCCGGTACTTGCGCAGGTAGGCCGCAGCGACGGGAGTCGTCACCTGGCTCGGCTGAAACTCAACCATGGCCGCAGCCATCTTCCCCGCGATTCGCTCCTGGTCGGCGGCCTGCTTCGTGCTCCAGTCATCGCGCTTTTGGTCGACCCAGCGCGTTATCACGGCTGGCATCATGTCGCCGCGGACTTCGGTGTCCATGACGCGCGCCAACGCCCGCAGCATCGCCGGGATACCGTCGTTCTCGCGCGACAAGCCGATCCACTTACCGGCCGGCGTCACGTAGTAGTAGCGCCCATGCTTGACATAGACGCGCTTCGGAAGCTCGGTGCGGGTCATGCGGAACGAAGTTGTGGCTGTCGCCGTGTCTTGGCGGGGGCAACATCGACCCCGGCGCAGACGGCCTCGTAGTGTGCGCGTTCGAGCTTGACGGCGCCACTGATCGGCAGCCGGTAAGCTCGCCAGAAGCCGCGCTCGTGCAGGTAGCGGAGCTGGGCGGCCGGCTGGCGGTAGCCGGTGATCTCGACGAGTTCCTCGGCGGGGACGGTCAGCACGGCTTCACCCCCTCATCAGCATCCCGCTTGAACATCCACGGCTTCACTTCAAACGTCTCGACGATTTCACCGTCAACAAACGGCTCAAGGATCACCGAGTCGTTCCGCTTGCTCGGCCCTTCGAAGAACAGGACGCGCGCGCCGCGTGAGAAGTGAATTGAGTGGATCTCTTGCGCAGTCATGGAGTAGCACTCGCCGGCCGAGTAGGTGGTGTCCTGGTAGATGAACCGCTCTACGCCTGCGCGGCTCACGGTGTATTCGCCGCAAGCACCACCGTAGGTTAGGACAGATCGCATGAAGTGATCCGCTGATCGGTTGGCCTCGTAGGACTGACGCCAGACTCGGTTTCGCACCTCGCCGGCCAGAACCCAGCACTGAAAGTCGAACCTGTGGCTGTGCGGAGTGATCTCCTCCTGATGGTCACGACTGCATTCGAACAGTCGGATGCAGCCGTGCCCTCGGCCGCCTATCAGGCTGCTTGTCAGGCCGGGCAGCGCATAGTTGCGGATTCGCGAATGCGCCATGCCAGCGAGCGCAGCAACATCGAAGTTTCTTGCTTCCATCAAGCCACCCCCTCATCAGCCAGCGCGCGGATGGCGGCAGCGCAATGCAGCGCACCCCGAGATTGATCCCGGGTCGCCATGGTGACGCTCTCCATGCCGCACACCTGGGCGGCCTCCTCCAGCGCAGCCCGGCGAGAGGCTTGCCAGACTGTCCAGCGACCCTGCATGGCGCTGTTGGCGTATAGCCCGCTGTCGTGGCGTGTCAGGTTTCCGCCGCGCGACTTCTCCCACGCCTCGAAGGCTGCTCGCGTGTCATTGGTCATGCTGTTCTCCGAGTGCAGCGGCGGCACGGACGATGGCGCGCTTGGGGTCGTTGTCTGTTCCGAGCATCGTCTCGATGCACGACTCGAAGTCGTAACGGTGAACGTCCCATCCGCCGCCTTCGATGGGGATCAGCGACAGGCGCAACTCCGTCAGGAGACGCAGCGCATCGCCGTCGTCGGACAGAGGCGCCCAGATCGACTGGAACATGCACTTGTCGTCAGCCGGTCGGATGCAAAGCCAGCCTTCGCCCTCGCGGTATTGCGCGAGGTAGCCATCGTCGTACAGCCCAATGGCCCTCGCCGCAGCCTGAAGTAGTTCGCGGTCAGTGCTCATGCTTGCTTCCTCAGTAGTTGACTATCCTTCGCGGTTTTGCCGCGAATTTCGGCCGGGATGCGTGGCACCCCTCCATTGGTTCCCGCAGACGGACGCGCCAGACCACGCGCGAGGATGTTTCTTGCCGCATTTACATCGCGGCGATGCTCGGTTCCACAGTCCGAACAGACCCATCCTCTTACAGCGAGACCTGTACGCCCCTGCGGCCCCGTGAGGGAACCGCAGTCGGCGCAGGCTCGTGTCGTGAAACTCTCGTTGATGATTTCAACGATGCAGCCGGCCTGATGGCCCTTGTACTGAAGCATCGTCTTTAGCATTCCCCAGCCAGAGTCGAGGACGGACTTCGCCATCCGCGTCTTCGCCAGCTTCGTGCTTGAAACATCTCCGATGTAGATCGCACCGTATTTGCGCACGATGCCTGTTGAGAACTTGTGCAGAGCGTCGCTACGCTGGCGTGCGACGCGGCGATGTATCCGTGCAGCTTGTCGTTTATGAGCTCGGCGGTGCGCCATCGCCAGCCTAGGCGCAGCATCTCTGATCCATCGACCAGCGCCCAGTTCATCGCCATCGCTCGTCGTTGCGATGACCTTCAGCCCTAGGTCAATTCCAACTGCCAGCGAGGGCATGGCCTCGACCTGAGCGGGTAGGCGCACAACGACATTGAAGTACCAATCGCCTAGCGCATCCTGCGAGAAGCAACCAGACCGGAAATCGACTCCAGAAAGACCATATGAGTCGAAAACGCGGAATCGTTGGCCGGCAAATACAACTGCGCCCTTGACCCATCTTGCTTGCTGACCCTTGAAGGGAACCCAGCCAAGTGACTTCTTCTTGCTGCGCCAAGACAGTTTCTGGCGCCTGTGTTGATGTCGCCGTGCGGCGTGCTCCTCGGCGATCCTGTTGATGCTGTTGGCTGGGAGGCGCCGAAACTCCTTGTACGCGCCTGTCAGAAGTTTCTGCATGTCGTATGCAGTGAGATACCTTGGTGCCCCGACAAAGGGGCGGGCCGCCTTCGCGCTCGTCTCGTTGCAGAAATTCCAGACCTGGTTAACCTCGCGCGCGCAAGCCGCAAGCCACGCGGCCTTTCCGGGCTTCAGCTTTAGGTGCAGCGTCTTGTGAAAGAACTCACTCATGGGGCGCCTCAGTAGGAATGGCGGGGAGGATCTTCACCGGCTTGCCGCAGCCCTGGCAGAACCGGATTCGGTTCTCGGCTGGGCCGCCGTCGTTGAACGACCAAGCCTCGCCGCATGCGCTGTGCCAGATTTCGTAGTCCAAATAATCGTCAAGCTTCCACTCGCATGGATTCTGCTCACCCCCTTCAAGGTGAGCAAGGAGAGCGGATCGGTAGGTTTCCAGGTCGCTCGTGTCGTGGTGCATCACCATGCCGTCCGCGGACTCAAGGGCCTTGCGCGTGAACTCATTCATGCTGCACCCCCTCGTCACCCTTGGGCGAAAAGCGTTCGATCAGTTCCCCTAGGGACGGGCCGCCTCTGGCTGCGACTCGCGCCCTTGCTTCGTCTAGGGTCAGGGCCTCGTCACCCTTGGATGACTGAGCGCGGGCGAGCCAGCACGCGTAGCCAGTGTCCTTATAGGCTGTGAAGCCTGACTGCGCCCACCAGGCTTTGAACGCAGCCCTCTCCGCCTCTTCGCTCACCGCAGGCTGTACTAGAGCCAGGAGGGCGTCGATGGCGGCTCCATAGGCGGCATCGGATGCTTCGGCGCAGAAGGCGCGGGGGACGGATTGCTCCGTGTCGTTGTAGGCCTGCTCGATGGCACGGACGACACGTTCGGCGATCTGCTTGGCCTCGGCCAGCCTTGTTGCTTGGTTGCTCACGTTGATTCCTCCTGGAATAGCTGCGTCTGGGCGGCGGCGCGCGTGATGCGCTCGGTCGCACCTTTGAAGTGCTCTTCGCTCAGTTCGGCACCGCAGTACTCGAAGCCGCGATGAAGAGCCGCGACGGCGCTTGACCCGCTGCCGACATGCGTGTCCAGGATGCGCTGGCCAGGACGAGCGTAGGTATCGAGAAGCCACTCGTAAAGCGCGACCGGCTTCTGCGTCGGGTGGATGCGCGTTTCGTTGCGTCGCTTGTCGCCGCCGTACTGGCCCTGGTGCATGCCGTTCCAGACATAGCGAAAGACCCGGCAAGCCTTGTCCATCGAGCAATACGCCAGCTCAGCGTCCGCGAAGGTGCTCGCTCCGTTCAGCTTGTCCCAAACGATCCACCCAGGGCCGGCGCTGTTGAAGCGATCTGCGAAGTGGTTTGCGCCCCAGATGATCTGATGCCGAGAGACTCGCTGCAGCTCGGCGAAGTACTCCGGCCCCGGGACATCCCAAGTCTCGATCTGGTCGTAGTGCTTCGCGCGTTGAACGCCCAGGCTCGAATAGCCTTGGCCGTAGTAACCGCTGCGGTTCGGCCCGTCGAAATAGGGTGGATCGGTGATGGCTAGATCGAACGCCTTGTCCGGAATGGAGCGCATCACCTCCATGCAGTCGGCTCGATGCAGAGTGATGCCGCCGAGCGTGAAGGTGCTCACTTCCCCACCCCCTCGTCCGTCGAAGCCCGGGCGGTGTCGATGGCGGCGCGCTTTGCCGACTGCATCGAGTTGAACCAGGCGAGTTCGTATTGGGCCGCACGCTGCGCAACGGCTTTGGACACTGAGTCGCTGGCCGATTGCACGATTTCGATGTCGCTCTTTTCGGGCGACCAGATGCACAGGCAGCACCCGAAAGGCGGCCTCTCGTTCGGGCCGACGCTTTCGGCGCCATAGCCGTCAGGGCACTGCGACGCCGCCAGCTTGAAGTTCTCCGCCCGCAAGGCTTCGACTTCCCTGCGCAGCTCGTCCCGCTCGGCTCGAAGCTGCTTCCAGTGCAGGCCGTACTTCGGAGAAAGCTCGCGCTCCATCATCAGGCGCGGACTCATCTTGCCGAGGGCTTCGTTCAGTTGCCGGCGGGTTGCTCTGGCCGCCCCTTGGCTCATGTCGTCATCGCCCTCCGGAGACGAGGCGAATTCCCCGACCAGTTCAAGCGCATGCGCGATGGCTTCGCGGCAGATGGTGTTGTCCTCGCGCAGCTCGTCCAGCGCTGATTGAGCTGGTGCGTGGGGGGTGAGGGCGCGAAGGTGGTAGCCAGCCCGTCGAAGCACGTCTAGGCGTTCTTCGCAGACGATCTGCCAGCCATGGTGGTCTGACAGGTATTCCCACTTGACGATTGGAAGTTGCTCAGCCACGCCCTCACCACCAGTTGTCGGTGTCGTCTTCATGACGTGCTTCCTCCATCGAAAGGTTGACCTTGATCGCGTAGATCTCGACCGGCTTGTCTCCGAAGTGCGGGTGGGTGATCCACTCGCAATGCATGCCACGCCACGGACGGCTGATTCGACGCTCGGTATCGTCGGCGGCGGGATAGCCCATCGTCAGCTCGATGCGGTCGAAGGTCTTGCCCTCCAGGCGCTTGCGCCAGAACTCGGTACGCTCGCGGAACTCGAAGACCTTCTCGCCGGACTTGATCGCGTCGAAATACTCGCGCTTGAGCGACAGGTGCAGAACGCGCTCAGCCACGGCCTTCTCCAAGCCGCCAGCCGTTCTTCGCGGCGAGAGCGCGTTGGACTTCTCGCGCAAAGTCGTGCATCTCGTCCGAGTAGCGCGACCCCTCCATCAGCATTTCGGCGACCTCTTCGGTCGTCAGCATCTGCCCCTTCACTTCCATGCTCGCTGCGGGGGAGGGGGAGGCGTGAAGGCCGGCGCGGAACGCGACGAACAGAGCGCCATGAACGGTCGAGAGGTGCGGTTTCAGCGATCTGTCGGTCAAGTATTCGATCGACCGCTTGCCCTCGTCAGAGATTCGGAAGTCTTCGAACAGGCGGGCAACCTGGACGGAATCCAACTCCTTCTGTGCCTCGGGCTCTGAGGGAGAGGCGGGATGCTCGTAGGTCGACGGCATGTCGCGAATCACGCGCGTCCATCGCGAGACAAAGTTCTCCGCCTCGTCTCCCCTGGAAGCAGCAGGCGCAGGAGAGGCGCCCGGCGCGGCAGGCAGCGGCATCCAGTGGGTTGGCGGATTGGCATCGGCGCGCTTGCCGCCGAAGAACCATTCGCGAGCGCCGTCGCCGAAACTTGCAGAGCCAAGATGCGTCGATCCGACCGCCATCTTTTTGCCGCGCAGACAGAGAACGTCTTGCCATGAGTTCGGCAGCCGATCCTTCACGCTGATCCACCCGGCCGGCACTTCACCCACCGGGGTGGATGCCAGCGAATCGTTGTGCTTGTCGATGGCGCGTTGCGCGATAGTCCTCCGCGTCTCGTCGCTGGACTTCACCCATTCCGCCAGCCTCGACACTTCGACGGGGGCAGGAGCCTGGCGGGCGCGGAGGTTGTCCGCGAACTTGAGCAGCTGCTGCTCGGTGGCGCACAGCAGGTACTGGCCGCCGGCGCCGTTGTTGTGGGCGATGCCGGAGCGCCGCGCTGCTTTGAGCACGTCGGCGAGTTCGATGTTCTCGGTCATGGTCATTCCTTCGGTTCGACGGGAAGCCAAAGCCAATAGGTGTGCTTCTCGCTTTCGCGTTTGTGGTTTTCGCACTTCGTCCATCGCGTCTGGGCGCCGATGAAAGGGCCTTCGCTGCCCCTGAGGCTCCAGTCCGTCACCATGCGGCAATCGTCAGGGTCGCCCCAAGGATTGCCATAGGGTTCGCTGATGGTGCCGTAGACCTTCAGGTCGCCGCGATGGCTGGCATGGATGACCGCATAGACCTCGGCGGTCGTTGGAACCTTGCGGTATTCGAGACTGGTCATTGGTGTGTCCTTCAGGGCTTGAGGGCCGGGTCAGTGAAGTCGTCCGGCGGAATCAGGCCGTCGTAATACCCGTGCTTGTGCAGGAACTCCTGCTCATCGCGCCAGATCGAGTTCTTGATACGCTCGCACGCCGCGATGGCATCAGCATCGGCTGGGAAGCGAATCAGCCTCTGCAACAGCAGGTGCCGCTCTTGCTCGATGATTAATTCGATGGGGTTTTCCATCGCACAGAACTTCAGCAGGCGCTTGGCACTGGCGAGAATCCATTCGGCGCGCTCCTTGCGGGTCACAGGCGGAAACTCGTCGGTCTCCATCCCCGCCCCGCTGGCGTTGTCGGTGGTCATGCGGATTGCTCCGGGTTGGTGGCGCGCTTGGTGAACCAGTACGTCACGTCGGGAGTGACCATCAGCGCCGAGTGCTGGGAGGTTGCGTCCAACAGGCCCAGCGCGATGAACTCGGCCCTCGCCTGGAGTGCTTCCGACGTCGTCGGAAAGCGCGGGTAGTTCAGCAGCCCCACTCGGTAGCCGGCCTCTTCGCCGCCCGTGTAGATGAACTGCGTGGGCTCGATGGTCACGCACAGCCCTTCGCGCAGGCACTCCGACCGCAGCCAACGCTTGGCGTCCTCGATGGGGCCAGACAGGTAAAGGGTGATGACGCAGGTGGCGTCGTTCATTGCCTTGATCTTGATGTCGGCCATGCGTTGCTTTTCCTTGATGTAGTCGAGGATGCCGCCGCTCTCGGCGAACGTGGACTTGTGGGTCATAGTGAGCACTCGTCGCACGCCACAGCGCGCTCCTGTTCTTGGTGGATCTTCACGACCTTGCGGGCGTCGGCCCACCAGCGTTGGTGGGTGACTTGCTCGGTCGCAGGAACGCCAGCGGCCTGCATCGTGGCGAACTTCTCTTCCATGTCCTCCAGGAACACGGGGCCGTTGTCGTCGTGATGGATGGCGTAGCCGATCTGGTCTTCCGCCCACTTAGCCTTGAGCCAAATGTCCGGCCTGGTGCAGAACACGATGTACCAGTGCTGCCAGCCAGCCTCGAGGCATCCAACGCAGTTGCCGTGCTTGAAAACGGCGTAGGTATTCGGTCGACGGATGCCGATGTCCTCGGTAGCGAAGATCGTGCGATGACCCCACAGCGCCACCGGGAAGTCGGTGCGGTAGCCCTGGGCGGCCATGATGCTGCTGCGCCGCTGGATGCGCGTCTTCTCGTGCGGGTCGAAGCCGTAGTACACGATGCATTCGCCCTGCTCCGGAAGCCACTTCATGAACGGCGCCGTCTTGAGCCGATTGGTGCAAAGCTCGCTGCCATCGCCCACCTTGAATGCCTTGGCCTGGACGCACACGTCGAACTGGTCGAACTCGGCGTTCTTGTGGTTGACGTAGGTGATGGGAACACCAAGGTAGTCCGACACCTCGTTCTTGAAGCGCTTGATGTCGGCGCCTTCCACGCTGAAATGGATGTCGTGATTGACCAGGATGCAGTTCTCGGCACCGAAGCGCCGGACACCCTCGATGGCTGCGATGGCAGACGTGTGACCGCCGCTGTAGCAGAAGATGTGCTTCATGACCGCCCCGCCGTATGCTTCTCGCTCATCTCGTTGTCTCCTGGGGTGGGGGTTAGGCGGCGCCGAAGTCGACGCTCTCCAGTTGGTAAGTTGGCCTCTCCGCTCGTCACGACGCGGCTCCTACAGCTAGCGAATCAAGCCCGATTCGGGCGATGTTTTGAGCGGCGTTCACGTCGCGATCATGTTCGACCCCGCATGAACATCGCCATCGCCTTATTCCAAGACCTGCGACACCTTTCGGCCCCTCGAGGCTTCCGCACCGAGAACAGGTTTGGGTGGAATACGCCTCATTGACCACGGAGAAGAGGACGCCTGCCCGCTGGCATTTCGTCTCCAACATCCTCTTGAACAGACCCCAGCCCGCGTCATGCACGGACTTGGCCATGGTGGTCTTGGCAAACTTCTCACTGCTCACATTGCCGACGAAGATCGCGGCGCTGTCCTTGACTAGCGCCGTACTGAACTTGTGCAGTCCGTCCTTGCGCTGATCCCTGATCTTGGCGTGCACGGTGCGCACCAGACGCTTCTTGTTCGCCCGCTGAGCCTTGGCGAGTTTCGCCTCGCTGGCGCGGTACAGGCGGCCGGTGAACTGCTGACCATCAGAGGTCGTGACGGCGGTCTTCAGCCCGAGATCGATTCCGATGGCCTTCGTGCCCTCGCCCTTGGTCACGGCGACCTCGACGGCCACGTTGAAATACCACCGGCCGCGCGCATCCTGGCTGAACGATCCGGCTCGCAGCGTGTAGTTCGACAGACCGTAGCTGTCCCACAGGCTAAAGCGATGGCCGGAAAAAACGATCTGGCCTGCCTGATGCCTCGCAGTCCCGCCCTTGAAGGGAATCCAGCCAAGCGACCGCCGCGCCGAATTGGGATTGGAGACGCGCCAGCCCAGCCGGGCCTTCTTGGCCAGACGCCGCCTCGTCGCGTATTCGGAGCAGACAAGGTTGATGCTGTCAGCGCCAATCACCACGCCGTCGCAACGCGTGTAGCCGGTCGTCAGCTTCTGCAGGTCGTAGCCGCTCGGGAACTCGCTGCGGTCACGGATCGCCTTGAGGCTCGTCTCCGCACAGAAATTCCAGACGGTGTTGACGTTGCGAGCCATCGCAGACAGCACCGAAGAGTGCTTGTCCTTAACTCGCAACTGCAGCGTCTTGATAACTATGTCGCTCAAAATATTCTCCGGGGGGATCAGCAGATCAGGGGGCTGATCGATGTCAGTCGTCCCGTCTGACGTAGACCTTGCCGTCGTCGCAGCCCCAGGTGGTGGTGCTGATGCCGATGCTTGGTCCTTCGGGCGACTCGTGGTGGGCGATGGCCTGGCAGTGGTGCTCGGCGCGGAACTTGATCCACGCGGCATCGCGCTCATGCTGCGTCAGGAGCACGCAGACGGCGATGACCGCCAGGATGACGAGGCAGACCAGCACATAGACGTACTCCCTGCGCGTCAGATCCTTGAACTCGATGCGGCTCATTGCGCGCGTTCCTTGGATTCGCGCTCGAGGCGATCAGCAGCGGCTTGGACGGCTTCGCTGACGGTCATGGGCCTGCGGGCCTCGCCAGCGAGTGCGGCACGCGTTCGCTCGATGAGGTCGTCGGAGCGGTTGGCTCCGGCGCGAAGCGTGGCGTCCGTCTCAGCCAGCAAGGCGCGAAAGAGACTCGCTTCTGCCATGGCGGTGCCACGCTCGCGGCTGGCTGCAGCGGCCTCACGGGCGTAATAGCTGGAGGTGGTGCGGGGGTTCATGCGAAGAGTTCCTGTTGTGCCAGCGGTTGGGCGGCGGGGATGTCGAACCACTCGATCTCGGAGGGCCACGGCTGGCGGTCAACAGGCATCGCGATCCATGAGCCCTTGCGGCAGGTCTCAACGTGGAACCAGTACCAGGCGGCGGACCAACCGTCGACAGCGCGCTGGGTGAAGATCGGCGGCAGCATGGTCATCAGCCGGCGATGACGTCTGCCAGCGCGAACACGATGCCGCGGCAGAACGGAGCGCCGTCCTCATTTATCTCAAAGGTGGCGTGCGGGATTTCGGTGGTGAACGTCCACGAGTAGTGCGGTTCGGCCGACCACAGTGCCTGGATCTCGCGGAAGCCGCCGGCCTTCTTCCTGAAGTAGTCCTCGGCGACGTCCTCGTCATCGCGATCCAGCGAGTCCCAGTCCTCCAGCGCGCCGTGCGGCGTCATGCGGATGGTGGTGCCGTCATAGGCGCCGACCTCGTCATTGATCGCGCCGCTCAGATGCACGCCATCGTCGCTGTAGCCGTACATCACGACCAGGCCAGCGGCCTTGGCGTCGGCGATCTCGCTCTTGGTGATCTCTTGGCCGTATTCGCGACCATTGAGCAGGGCGGCGAGGGACTCTTTGGTGTGCATTTGAGACTTCTCCGGGTGGGTGTAGAAAGAGGCGACAGCCCTTGGGGTGGCCGGGAAACGCTGCGGTGCTTGGAAGGGGGAGGACTTGAGCCGCGCAGCGACCGCCGGCCAGGGATGTCGCCGGAAAGGGTCAGGTGGCCGAATCGGCGCTGCCGTCGATCACCTCGTGGTGGTACTTGTCGCGGATGTTCTTGGCGAAGAACGAGCCGATGCTGGGCGCCCCGTCCATCGCAGCCACGATGTCGGGGTGAACTTCGTGGTAGTGATGCACCTTGTCGGATCCGTTGAACTTCACGGCGAGGACGTGGCCGACGGGGTCGTAGCCGGTGGCGCCGAGATTGCTGGACTTAACGGGCTTGAGTTCAATCATGGGGATGCTTCTCTTGGTGGGGCCTCAGGCCTCGCAGGCGCAGACGATCTCGCCGATGCGCTCCACGATGGCGTCCGCGATGGCGAGGAACTGCGCTTCGGAATACAACTTGGCTGCCTTCTTGGTGGCGATCGGTTGGAAGCCAAGCGACGCCAGACCTTCCGCGTTGATGCTGAAGACGCCGAACCGTGCGTTGAGGGCGCCGAGAGTCAGCGTGGCTTCGTTGGAGGCAGCGGGCCGTTCGGCGAACTGGATCGGCGACTCGGTGGGGTGCAGCACGCCGGTGGACACGGAAGCACGTCCAGGAATGGCCCACGCTTGGTCGACGACCGCATCCATGTCGAGCGCGGCCGGTTGGGTGTTGGTCGGCAGCTGGATCTCGAAGGCATCGCCATCGGCGATCATCTGGTCCAGCGACCTGCCGGCCTGGAGCGCGGCAAGGTTGTCGATCATCACCAGCGTGTCGACGGCGGCGAGGTCTTCGCTCAGGTCATGGGCGGCGTCATCGGCTTTTTCCGCGAGCAGTGCGGCACTCGCTTCGGCAGCGCGAGCATTGGCCCCATCATCGGCGGCTTGGCGGGCGGCGGCTTCCGCGGTCTCGCGCTCGGCGTCAGCCGCGGCCTTCTCGGACGCTGCGATGGCCGCCAGCTTGGCGTCGAGCTCGGCTTGCTTGGCCGCCATCTCCGCTTCGCGCGCGGCGAGTTCGGCGGCCTTGAGCTCGTTCTCGATGCGCTGCGCCTCGCGTGCGGCGGCCTCGTCCTCGGTGCGCTTGGTGCTGTCGAACAGGGTTTGCAGCGCATCCAGCGTCTCGGTCTTCTGCATCTCGGCACCGACCGCGAACTCTTCCCACTGCTCGGGGATGATGTCGATGGCGGCCACGCCGTTGATGATCTTGATGATCTGGTCGCAGGTCTTGCCCTGCGCCTGCGCGACATAGCCAGCCAGCTTGGCGAGGTTCGCCCGGTGGCCGGCGACCCGCTCGGCTTCCTTGCGCTCACGCTCGGCCTTCTCGTCGGCGAGCTACTTCTCGCGGGACTTGATCGTGGCGTCGTACTGGTCCTCCAGCGGCTGGACGATGGCGATGAGCCGCGCGGCCTGGTCGGCGATCACGGACTTCAGGCCGTTGACCTCGTCCTTGATGGCCTTCTCGGCGCGCTGGACAACGAACCGGCCGTTCTCGCGCAGGTCGTGGCGGGCTTCCTTCGCCGCCGCCAGACCCTTGGGCGTGGAGCAGTCGATGGCGACGTTCTCGTAGCGGGTCACGAGCGCCTGCAGGACGGGCTCGGTGGCCTTGAACTGGGCCAGGACGGCGGCCTTGACGCTGGTGACGACGGCAGCGGGTGCGGCCGGGGCGGCGCTGGTGACGGCGACGGCCTTGGTCGTGGCCTCGGATTCGTCGAGCGTCGGGAAGATGTCGAAGTCGGACATGGGTTCTCCTGGTCAGAAGAAATCTGGCAAAGCCACCGGCGCAGCGGCACGCGGTGCGGTGGGACGGGTCGCTGGCGTGGCGGCTGCGGCGACGGGCTGGCTCGGCTGACCGGGCAGGTCTTCCCAGGGAAGCGTTGCCGGCTGCTTGCCGTTGTGCTCGCGGTCGAACTCGTTGACGACCTCGCGGTAGTAGCGGCGGGCGGCGGCGACCTTGTCGCCGATCAGCGACTCGAGCGCACGGTCGCGCTCCACCAGCCACGTCGTCCAGCGATGGGCCTCGGGGATGTGGTCCACGAAGTGGAGTTGCGGCGGTTCGAAGCCGACCAGTTCCTCGGGGGTGCTGACGAGGACGTAGTCCACGCTCCAGGTCTCGGCGCCCCACAGCATCATGTAGCCGCGCATCTGCCATTCGTAGCCCGAGTCGTAGCAGTCGGCCAGGACGATCGGCATCGACTCCATGGAGTAGGGGGCCTTGATGTCACGGCCATGCCGGATCGGCGCATCGAAGATGTCGCACTCGCCGGAGATCGTGCCGTTGTTGCGGCGCTCGGTGTTCTTGACCAGCGGGCGGCCGGTCAGGCGCGCCAGAATGGCGATGCAGTCAGATTCGACCGCGCGGCCCTTGAGGATCGGGCGCGTCTCGATCTCGCCCGGCTCGTAGCCGTATATCGCCTCACGCACCAGCTTGCGGACGTAGGTCTTGCCGCCAGCCGACAGGCTCTTACGGCGGACGTCCTCCAGGACGGACTTCTCTTCCTCGCTGCGCTTGGTCTTGGCGATGATCGCCTGCACCTCGGGCGTGACGTGCAGCGGATCCAGGTCGGCGTTCTCGGGCTTGGCCATCAGATAGCCGATGGACGAGCAACGGATGATGAGTTCGCTCATTGCGCACCCCCATCCGCGTGCCGCGCTGCCTTGCGCATTCCGCCGAAGTCGCCGCTCAACTCCTTCTGTTCACGGGCCGAGAGCTTCGCCCACCAGGCCGTCAGGGCGGCCATGCCGTTCATCGAGGCGTCGCGGCCGGCATCCCGCAGGACGTCGAGCGGATCGGGCGCGCCATCGGACGCAGCCGCGTCTCCGCCCTTCGCCCGCGGATTCGCGCGGTTCTCGTCATCCTCGCCGCCCGTCGCGGTGCCGGTGATGGCGAGCAGCGACTGACGCTTGAGGTAGCTCGCGGCGGACTGCGCGTTCTGGATCGGCGAGTTGACGCTCTGGTCGTCGGCCGGGCCATCGAGATCGAGCGAGTCAGAATGACCGGCGCGGTGCGACAGGATGCAGGACACCCAGACCCAGGGGATCTGCTTCTCGACACCGTCGATGGTGAACGTCTTGCTGCCGAAGGTCTGCTTGTGCCGGAAGCCGAAACCGTGCTTGGACAGTGCGGGCGACAGCATGCGGCAGACGCTGTCGAACTCGGCCTGCTTGAACGATCCGCCACGCCCGCGGTCCACTTCCTTGGACTTCGGAATGATGACGTTCTCGCCGCGGAAGGCAGCGAAGTCGGCCTCGAAGGCGAGGCGCGCGTCGCGTTGGCGGTCGGCCTCCTGCAGCTCGCGGTACTGGATGTCCATCGCCATCAGACGCTCCAGGCGGGCGATGTCGTTGTCGCCGCTCTGGGTGGCGATGCGCAGCAGGTCGGCGGGTGTCACGTCGCGCGCGGCCGGCATGTTCTCGGGGCGGATCGCCACCGGTTGCGCAGCTCGGGGCTCGAGCGCCAGTTCGGTGATGTCCGCGACTTGGGCGGTTTGCATGTTGGTATCCCCTTGGAGTTGAAGATCAGCGCCCGAAGAACCCGCCGACGAGGTCGGACAGGAACCCGCAGGCGAAGCGGATGGCATCGGTGAGGCGCCGGCCGACGGTGCGGTTGGCGTCGGGCATCGGGTGCACCGGGTCGTTCGAAGCGCACCCGAAGGCATCGGCCATCGAACGCGGCGCACGGCCCGTGACGGCGGACGAGGACAGGCGGTAGTACTTCATTCGCTTTCCTTTCGGTGCGGGAAACGGTTGCTCCGGCGTGAGCGGGACTTCGTTGGCGAGCTCGCACTCGCGGACGGGACATGCCCGGCCTTGCCGGCAGCCACCGCGGGTGACGAGATGGCAGACGCAGGTCGGCTCGACGTTCACGCTTCGCTCCGGGTCGCCACGAGGGCGAGGAACGAAGCGGCGGACGCGGCCAGCGTGAGCACCCAGGCGACGAGCGCCGGGATGCTGTGGCTGCTGGCGGCCTCGTGGTAGGCGGCGCGTTGGGCGGGCGTGATCACTTGGCACGCTCCGCAACCATCGCGTCCGCGTACTCGTAGGCCCAAGTCGCAAGCGCCTGGGCGTCGATGACGTTGGAACCGGTACGCGCCATGTAGCCATTCGTCCACCATGCCGGCATCGCCGGGGCATGCATGGCGATCTGGTCGCGCAGCGAGGGCAGATCCCTGCCGCCTGCGTCTTCCGCTGCGGCAGCCTTCGTTTGCTTGGTCATGGCAGATCAGCTCCTGCGAGGTAGGAAACGGCGAGCACGGCGACGCTGAGGACGAAGGCCAGCAGCAGCGCGCGCCAGGGCGTGGGGGTGCGGTCAGCCATGGCGACGGATCTCCTGATCCGCCTTGTGGCCCTCGACGAACTGGCGCAGCCGGGAGATGCTCCAGCCAGACGGAGGATCGTTCGGATCGTCATGCGGCTCGGAGTACTGCTTCAGCCACCGCGCGACCTGCACGATGTCCTCATGCGAGGCGAACCATCGGTCGATGCTGTGCAGGTTGGTGCGGTAGCGATGCAGCGTGGCGAGCTCTTCGCCGGCTACGAGCCACTTGATCCGTTCGATGAGCCAGTTCATTGCGGCTCCGTCACGAAGGAATCGGCAGCCTCGACCAGCAGCACCGCAAGCGCACGCAATTGCGACTCGGTCATGCTGATGTGCGTTGTGCTGCAACCGGTATAGATCGCGAGTCGGCCGTATTGCGCCCGCTCAGGATGCTCCGCGTCTTCCTCCTCGGTCTGGCGACCGAAGGCCGTGAAGTCGACGACGCCCTGATGCGAGTGGCGCTGCGGGACTTCGATGCTCTTTTGGAAGCGGTCAGCCATGGCAAGCCGCCGCCAGTGTCGGGATGGCCGCGCGGATCTCCGCTTCGCGCCGGGCTTCGAACTGGCTCACCGCGTAGCGAGCCCTCGCCGTGTGGTACCTCACACAGGCGGCCGAGCGCAGGAGCTTGGTGACGTCCTCGCCGGAGATGTTCTCCCCGAGCATGTTGCGTTCGCAGAGATCCTGGATGGCCAGATGGAGGCGGGCGGCCTCGCTGTCTGCATCGGTGGCGTGTCGTTGCGCACTCATCGCATTCCCCTTCCCGGCTCCGGCGGTGTGCCGTGTTCTTGAGCCGATGCGTTAGCGTACCGTAATCGGTAAGTACGTGTCAACCGGATTCGGTAAGAAAAATGCGCGGTCGAAAAAATAGCCCGTCTGGCGGGCTCAATCAGAGGTTAGCGACGACTATTGCTAGGGCTCTAGTTGCCCCACCAGCATGTCCTGGACGGCGGCCCACAGTGGCGTCATCGGGCGAAGTTTGAGTGGCTCGTCCATCTGGGCGTTGGTGATTCTGACCGTCTCGCACGGGGCGCTGCAGGTCACGACGTCCATGTACCGGCCATTGAACTGGCGGAGATGGAAGACCCCGGCTTGCTGTCCTTCATAGGTGTAAGTGATGGCCGGTGGCGCCTGGCCGTGTTCGCGGCTGAACTCGGATTGCTCGAGCTCATAGCCGTAGACGTTGCCTCGGTGCCAGGTGTAGTAGTGGGTCGGCTTGGATGGGGCGACTGCGCTGGCCGGAGCCGCGACGACAGCGGCAGCGGGCGACGGTGTCCACAGCGAGTAGATTCCGATCGCAACGACGGCCACGCCAATCAAGGCGACTGCGGCGACGGCACTACGCGGGACGACTGTCTGGAGCGGCGATAGCGGCGCGCCGCAGTGCGGGCATGCCCTCGCCTCCGCGCCGATCTCACGCCGGCACTCTGAACATTTGATCAGTGCCATAGAGCGTTAAAAACCGGTAAGGAATCCTCAACAGATGCGTTCATCGAGCCCTCGGTAGCTCAATTGCTGAGCTGGTGTGGAACCATCATAGGGATAACGTTGTCTGGTGTCTGGCATGCCGACCGCGTTAAATCCAATGGCACAAATGCACATTCAGGGTTGACTGCAAAACGAGAGAGGGTGGAATGAAGTACACGCTGGTCAGAGAGGGCGGCCTCTTGCTTGTGACCGCCATAGGTGAGGTTGACCTGGAGGCGGCCTTGCGACTGCAAGCTCACGCCTTGAAAGAGTGGAAGGCGAAGCCGGCCCGCGCCGTGCTCTACGACCTCCGGTTCACCACAGTTCGAATCACCCCCGAGGATAGCGAGTTGCTGTACACCGCCGCTGTGCGCTGGGGCTTCACCCGCTGCACCACGAACGCCATCGTGACGCCCGAGCGGTCGTTCCAGCCGTTCCTTGCCCAGGCAGCCCGCTACGCGGCTCATGGTGTCTGCTATGCCATCTTCACCGACTACGACCGCGCTTTGCAGTGGTCGCTGGACCATCCGCTGCCGGTTGCGCCGCGGCGGGAAGCCCGGCTGTAATCTGAACGGTCATTCCGTGCGCCACCAGGCCGCGCACGGAGTCCCACAGGGAGAACAGTTGCTCCCGCTGGTCGGGGGGTGCTTCGTCCAACCAGCGGGCGACCTGGTTCGCCATGCCGGACTGAGTCGTCTCGGCCGCTAGTTGCGGTAACCGTTCCGGATGGAAGTCCGGCACCAGCAGTTGCCATGGATCGACACGCAAGCCGCCTGCGATTGTCTCGAGCGCCGCCAGCGAAATGTCGCTCTCGTCGTCCAACACGCGTTGGGCGGTCCCGTTGGTCAGCCCCAGCTTGATCAGCCGGCTGGTTCCCTTCTCGTTTGGTCGCAGGGGACTGCGATAAGCCGAGAGGGCGACCGCGTTCTCCCCTAGCACTTTCTTGATTTTCGGTGCCATCCGCGCACGGTAAGCAAAATTGCCTACCGAATGTGGTTGACTCGAAGTTACCGAATGCGGTATCTTACGGGCTATGCGCATCGAAATCCCCTCCGCCAAGCAGGTAGCCGAGGCCCTTCAAGGGCTCTCGATGCTGCAGATCGAACACGTCGCAGCCCTGACGGGGCTCGGGGCGACAACGATCTACAAGATCAAAAGAGGAATCACGGAAGACCCGGGCATTGACACCGCCCGGATCATCGTGGCCCGCGTGCCGGAGGCGCTCACCGCCCCGCGAGAGGTCGCCCTCGCTGACATTGAGGCCGCCCGTCTGGCGAAGACCGAGGCAGCCGAGAGAGCGCTGCGCGCTGGGAAGCGCGGCCGTAAGGCGAAGCGCACTTCCGCCACTTAGTTCCCACGCCGAGGCGCGGGCGTCCTTCTGCGCTGTGTTCATTTCAACCACCCCAAGAGGAAGATCATGAAACGCAAGTCCACCCCGACGTCCGAGGCACAGCTGCGCGCCTTCATCGCCTCCGGCATGAGTCGCAAGGACATCGCCGATCGGCTCAATCTCGACCAGGGCCGTCTGTCCACGACGCTCTGCGTGCTCGGGATCACGACCCCCCCCCGAGCATCGACTGTGAACGCGCATGACGCCGTGGCGCTGCTGCTGCGTGGCCTGACGTTGAACCAGATTGCCGCCGCCTTCAAGACGCATCCGCAGAAGGTCCGCTACGCACTTCTCGCCGCCAAGCTGCCGACGAACCTGCGCGCCGCCGTTCTCTGGAGCGAGAAGCAGAAGGCCAAGACGGTTGCTGCGCTGCGCAACGTCGAAGTGCCCGCTCCGGCTGTCGCCGCCTGATCCACCCCAAGCGGCCCCGCCGCAACTGGAGAACCTGCCTTGAACAAGATCACCGAACTCCCGAGTTCCGCCTACTCCGACGAGCAAACCCTGCTCGCCGCCCAGCGGGTGGCCATCTTCGGGTTCGACCCGCTCATCGACATCCACTCGAATCGCATCGTGCAGGAGGGCGGTACGTCCGGCGCTGCTGGCTCGGGGTGGGTGGGTTACGACCCATCCGCCGATCCTGGCGCCTGGGTCGTCAAGAGCTACGAGATGTCGTGGCCGGAGTACCGCGAAGTCGAGATCGGCGTTGGCCAATACCGTATCGACCGGAGCGTCGATGCTGGGCTGACCTGGACGGAATTCGGCGTTTCGTCGGTCGTCGACTGCTCGCGAGTCTCGGATGTCCCGGGCATCACCGCGGCGCGCGAAGCGAAGAACGCCAAGCCGGCGCCCGAGCCAGTCCTCAGCATCGGCGGCAGCGAGTTCAATACCGCCGAACTGCTCGAGGCCCTGCAGCTCGTTCGCGCCAAGCATGCGACGGCCGTGAAGGAGCTTCCGCGCGGCCTGATGGTGGTGCGCGGGTTCGACCACCGGCTCGGCTTCTGGGACGGGGAGGGCTGCTGAGCCATGAGCTACTGCCGCTGGTCCTCGGACAACTGGATGTGCGACGTCTACGTCTACGCGGACGTCTCCGGTGGCTGGACGACGCACGTCGCCGGCCGCAAGCGCATGTTCCCGCCGATCCCGAACATTCCGTTCGGCTGGCTGCCGCGCTTCGGCGCCGAGTGGAACCGCGAAGAGCGCCGCATCGTTTACCCAGACTGCTGGCGCAAGCTGGCGGCGGCCGTGGTCAACCGACTGGCGTACTGGTGGAGTCGCGTCCACATGGGTTCGCTGCACCTGATCCCGCTTCGGCCCATCGGCGGTGCGCACGACGGCGAGTCCTTCAACGACCCGACCGCTGCTGATTGCGCCGACCGGCTCGAGTATCTGCGCCGCGGCGGCTACCACGTCCCGCAGTACGCCATCGACAACCTGCGGGCCGAAGACCCGCTTGAGGGGGCTTGAATGCGCCGCATCCTCTCCACCCTCATCGCGGCTTGCTTCTATGCAGCCATCTTCGCTGCCATCGCCTTCGCCTGCGGTGGCTCGCTTCTGGCTGTCGGGGGATGAACCGTGCTGCGTGAGGCGTTTCATTTCATCCGCGCTGCCGTCGCGCTGACCCTGTACTTCGCCGCATGGGTGGCGCTCACGCGGGCGATCGTTTGGCTGTTCGGCTTCTTGCTGTCCGCCGGAGGCTAGGCCATGTGGGTACTGATCCTCACGCTCATCACCATGAAGGGTGACGCCATGGTGGCCGTCCCCGGATTCTTTAGCGAAAAAGCCTGCGAAAACGCTGCTACGGCGTGGCGTCAGCAGCAAAGCTCCGCTCGCGACTACACGTACCTGGACGCGCGCACGGTCTGCGTCAAGTTGAGCATCTGAGCCATGCATCACGACCGCTCCGCCTTCGGCTTGCGCCGCGCTTTCACGAACGCCACTGCGGCTTCGTGCGAGGTCGGTGGCTTCTCCGCTTCGAACGCCTTCGCCAGGTGCTCGTACTCCCGCGAAATGGTCAGGCAAGCGCGCTGGAACGAGAGGCGCACGGCGGCTGCGGGAGTCGGGATGGATTGCTTCTTCATGGGTTTCCTTCGTCTGCTTGTTGCTGTGCCTGCGGCCTCCCGCGCCGTCAGTGCGGCCGACTCCCCCGTCACGGGCGGAGCGGTGCTGCGGGCACAGCACCAAGCCTGACCACACACATCGACCGCAACTGAGATGGGAGTCTCTAACCATGGATCACAGTTTTCTACCAACCGAATGGAAACCACAAGCAAGCGCTGGCAAGCACACGCAAGTCATGGAGGCCGCGCCAGCTCTGGGACCCCCTTCGGCGCCAGCGGTGCTCGACGTGTCGGTGCTGATGCGCGTGTCATTCAGCGGCGCGCTGAACGAGGCCACGAAGCACAGCGGCAAGGAGGACTGGCAGATCGCCGACGAGATCCATATCTCGCACGGCTACATGTCGCGCTTCTTGCGAGGCGTTGGTCAGCAGTGGGCGAAAAGGCTCGTCGCCTTCATGAGGGTGACGCACTCGCTGGCGCCGCTGCAGTGGTTGGCGCACCAGATGGGGTGTCGTCTGGAGATCCCCAGCGAGCTCCAACGGAAGCTCGACGCCGCGCGGGCCGAGGTCGAGCGCCTGTCACAAATGACGAGGATCGCATGATGGCCGCCGCGCTTTCGCCAGCTACGCGCCGCGGCATGTTCAACACGCTGCTCGCCCAAGAGCGCGAGGAAGCGGCGCGCAAGAACCCGCACATCGAGACGGTCACGCGCTACATCTGCCCCCGGGAACTCTGCGGCATGGAGCACGAAGACAAGCAGGACGCGATCGACTGCTGCGGCGCTGACCCCGAGGACGCCGCCTGTCCCGTCTGCAACGCGAAGCACCTCGACGAGCGCACGGCCGCCGACTGCTGCCTCTGGCACGACTTCGATGCGCCCACTCGCTGGGCCATCGCTGACAAGGTCGAGCGCGGTGCCACCTGGGCGGAAGCCATCGCCGCCGCAACCGGACCCTGAAATGACCACCCCAACCCTCCCGCCAATCCCCTGGAAGCCGCTTCCCATCACGCCGCTGCCGGAGGTGTTTGTCGATAACTCCGACTTCGTCTGGAGGTTGTACGACCAAGCGGTGAGGGCGATGAATGAGCGTGCTGCGGTACCGCTTGTTGCCAAGCCTTTGGAAGCCTGCGAATGATTGAGAAAGTAATCATTGGTGACGCGACGCTCTATTGTGGCGATAGCCTGGAAATCCTGTCGTCACTCCACTCGGTGGACGCCGTTGTCACGGACCCACCATACGGCGTATTGGATGAGGCATGGGATGACATGAGTCGCCTTGAGTTGGCGCGCTTTACGATGGCCTGGGCGGCGCGTGCGGCGATGCTCAGCGAGACGGCTGCCATCTTCTTCGGAGAGAGAACGCGGGCTACAGTCGCGCCGATTTTGTCGGCGATTTATGAGGACGTTCGGCAGGCCATCTGGAACAAAGGCGGCGGCAGCGTGGCGGAGAACAGGATGTTCTACGCTTTCGAGTCGATCTACTTTTGTGGCCCGCGCGATTCGTGGGAATCAGCTGAACCTAAGAGCCTTGCGGTGGGGCGGCTCATTGCGGCCGCACGGGCCGGCGCCGGGATGTCTCGGGGCGCCGTTGATATGGTCGTCCGCGGCAAGAAGACGGGGCTTTGTTTCAGATGGGAGGAGGGCGCATGCCTTCCTACCCCCGAGCAAGTCGATCGTTTAAAGGCTTCATTAGCCTTGGGCGGCGCATTCGAAGCGGCTCTCCGCGAGGCTTGGGCCGAGCGAGACGCCTCGGTGTCGAGAGCTCGTGACGAGACCGCCAAGCGCGCGGCAAAGTCCTTGGATGTCCTGTCGTACCCAGCCCCCTCCAAGCGAGAGCACCCGACGCAGAAGCCGGTGCAATTGATGTGTCAAATTCTGGACATCCTGCTGCCTCGCGGCGGAACGGTGCTCGATTGCTTTATGGGATCTGGAACGACGGGCGTGGCGTGTGTCGCGAGTGGGCACGGCTTCATCGGTATTGAGCGCGATCCCAAGTACTTTGACATCGCCTGTCGCCGTATTGAGCAGGCCTCGGCGCAGGGTTCGATGTTCGCCGGCACCAATCTCACGCAGCAGGAGGCACTTCTGTGACCTCCGACCTCTGCAACGCCGCCTTCGAGTGCCTCGGTGGCCTGTTCGTCCTGAACCACTGCCGCGCCGTCTGGCGTGACAAGTCCGTCAAGGGCGTCAGCGTCCTGTCGACTTTCTTCTTTGCCGCATGGGGCGCATGGAATCTTTACTACTACCCGAGTCTGGGTCAGTGGTGGAGCACCGCGGGCGGCGTCGTGATCGTTCTCGCCAACGCTCTCTGGATCGGCCTGATGCTGCGCTTCCGCGCATAGGCCATCTCACTTCCCTAAGGAACTCCTATGCCCGATACCACGCCGTCCCGTCACTTCGATCCCAACACCCGGGACGCACTTATCCATGCCGCCCTCATCCGCGACACAGTCGAGATCGATCGGATCACCGATGAACTTGTCGGGCAAGGACTGTGCCGGCCCCGCTCGGACATGAGCCGGATGCGCGAGTGGATCGCCAACCGGCCGGCCGACGCCAAGCCCATCGAGTTCGATGCGCCGGCCGAGGTCGCCGCGACGGACATCGGCGCGCAGATGGCGGCGCACTTCCGCGGCGTGTTCGCAGGGGCGAAGTGATGGCCACGTACCGCCCGAAGGAAGGCACCCAGGCGGCGCAGGCGCTCGAGTTCATCGAGCGGGTCACGCAGCACGCCCGCGGCGCATGGGTGGCCAACACCGATGTCGCCGATGCGCTGCAAGTGCGGCCGAACGCGATCATGCCGGCGCTCGGACCGGCCATCAATGCGGGGCTGGTGGAGAAGTCCCTCAATGGCCACGGCTTCACGCAGTGGCGCCTCGGCGTCATCAAGTCGCGTCGCGCGCCGAAGGAGCCGGCCAAGCCGAAGGTTCCCGTCTTCAGCCTGCCTGACTGGCCGCCGGGCTTCGTGCCACGCTTCGAGACGGTCGTTGTTCCGCAGTACGAAGAGCGGAGGAAGTGATGCCACTGAAGAAGGGACAGCGCAACGGCGGCATCTACGAAGTAGAAGACCTGCGCCTGCGCTCGCGCATCGAACCCGAGTGCGGCTGCTGGCGCTGGGGGCTTCGCGTGAAGGAGTCCGGCGCCGCACAGGTCACGCTCGTGATCGACGGGAAGAAGCACGATGTCACTGGTCGGCGCGCGGCGTTGATCTTGGCCGGCAAGCGCCCGCGGCGTGGCCAGGAAGCGCTTCCGCGGCCCGAGTGCCTGTTCTGTGACTGCGTCAATCCGGCGCACTCATGCTGGGGAACCCGTGCAGAACGGCAGGCCATCCTCGGCGAGCGTGGCCGGTGGAGCAACCCGGAGATGTACGCCGCCATCGCCGAGTACGCGCGATCCAAGCGCAAGTTGGACGACGACCAGCGCCTGGAAGTGATGTGCTCGGATGAGTCCGGCGCCGACCTCGCTCGCCGGCTTGGCGTCAGTCCGAACCTCATCGGCCAGATCCGCCGGAAGGTGCACACCCGCCCGGCAACCAGCGTGTTTGATTGGAGGGGCTAGCCATGGCCGTCGCATCAACGTCCATCGAAACGTACCACGACCTCAAGGCCGATGGCACGCTCGGCAAGCGCCAGGCGCAGGTCATGGCGGCGGTGCAGCCGGGGGTGGACTACAGCCTCCAGGAACTCGTGCGAATCACGGGGCTGCCGGTGAATTGCATCACGGGCCGAGTCGCGGAATGCCGCGATATGGGGTTGCTTGAGAACGCGTCGCCACGCCCGTGCAAAGTGACTGGCCGAACCGTCAGACCGGTCCGCCGGCCCGCAATCGACCTCGACGCCATCAAGGCGGCCGGGCTGAACTCCGAGGCTGAATCACAGCGGCTGCTGGCGGCGCACCTGGCCGCCGACCATCGGGAGTGCAATTTCGATGGCCGGTGACTGGATCAAGATGCGTACCGACCTGTTTACGCATCCGAAGGTTGTCCGCATGGCGTCCGCTTTGAAAGCGGACGGTCGTCCGGACGTCATCCGTGTAGTTGGCGGTCTGATGTCCGTTTGGTGTCTGTTCGACGCGCACTCCGTGGATGGATTGCTTGAGGGTTATAGCGCCGAATTGATCGATGACCATCTTCGCTGGGACGGCTTCGCGGCAGCGATGTTGGGGGTTGGTTGGCTTGGTACAAGCCCTGACGGCTGCGCTATGTCACTGCCTGATTTCGACACTCACAACGGGCAATCGGCCAAGCGTCGCGCGCAGGACGCTGACCGCCAGCGAGAGAACCGGAAAGTGTCCGCGCCAGGAGCGGACAAAACGCGGACCAGAGGAGAGAAGAGAAGAGAGTATCCCCCTACCCCCTACGAGTCGATCATCGAGCTTTACCACGACCGTCTTCCCACCTTGCCGAAGGCTGTCCTGAAGACCGCCAAGCGCGAGAAGGCTGCTCGGGAGTTTTGGCAGTGGGTGCTGTCCAGTACGAAGTCCGACGGAACGCCGCGCGCATCGACGGCAGATCAGGCGCTGACGTGGATCGCCAGTTTTTTTGAGCGCGCGGCGAAGAACGAATTCCTGCTGGGCAACCGCCCGTCGCCCGGCCACGAGGACTGGCGCGCTGATTTCGACTTCCTTGTCGCTGAGCGCGGCCGCAAGCACGTCATCGAACGGACGGTGGACGCATGACCACGAAATTCGATGACCAGGGTCTTCGCCTGCCGCCGCACTCCGTCGAGGCCGAGCAGGGCGTACTCGGCGCACTGCTGCTCGACAACCGCGGCTGGGATCGCATGGCCGGCATCCTGTCGGCTGCGGACTTCTACCGGCATGAGCATCGGTTGATCTTCGCGGCAGCCGGGTCTCTCATCGCCGCCACGAAGCCTGCTGACGTTTTGACCGTCTTCACGGCATTGGGGGGGACGGCGCACGAGGTCGGAGGAATCGGGTATCTCAACCAGCTCGTGCAGAGCGTTCCGAGCGCATCGAATGTCGGTCGCTACGCGGAGATCGTGCGCGACCGCTCTTTGCTGCGAACTCTGCTGGCGAAGATCTCTGACGCGGGCGAAGTCGTTCATGGCGACGGTGACGCTGCCGATAAGGCAGATCGGATCGCAGCTCTGTTTGCCGGTATCGAGGCCCGCAGCGGTTCGCGGGATCCGCAGTCGATGAACGACGTGATGATCCGTGTCATCGACCGGATCAATGCGGCGGCTGACGGTCAGGTGACCGCGTGGCGCACGGGCATTCCTGGCCTTGATAGTCGCATGCTCGGCGGCTTCAAGCCAGGGCAACTCATCATCCTCGCGGCGCGACCGAGCGTCGGCAAGACCAGCGTGGCGCTTCAGTTCATGCGCCGGGTGGCGCAGGACGGGAACCCCAGCCTTGTCCTCAGCCAGGAGATGACCGTCGAAGACTTGGGAATGCGGGCGCTAGCCAGCGAAGCGCGCGCTGACCTGGGACGCCTTCAGACTGGGAAGGCGAACGACTCGGAATGGGATCGCATTCCCGATGGTGTAGACACGCTGCGCGCGCTGCCAATGATGTTCGATGACCAGCCAGCGCTGACGCTTCGTGACATCGCATCGAAGGCACGCAAGGTGCCCGGCCTGAAGGTCATGGCGGTCGACTACCTGCAACTGTGTGAAGGCGAAGGCGAAACGCGCACTGCCGCAGTCGGCTCCGTCAGTCGCGGCCTCAAGGCACTCGCCAAGCAGATGGGTATCTGCATCGTTGCGCTGTCGCAGCTCAATCGTGCCGTCGAACAGCGCCCCGGCAAGCGTCCGATGCTGAGCGACTTGCGCGACTCAGGCGAGATCGAGCAAGACGCCGACGTGATCCTCTTCCTCTGGCCCCTCGGCGAGGAAGAGGCTGGCGCACGCGCGACCGGCCTGGAGATCGCAAAGAACCGTCAGGGTCGCACAGGCGCGATGGTGCTGGAGTTCTTCGGCTCTACACAGCAATGGGGCGAGTCCATGCAGACGATTGAATCGTTCTCAGCCAAGCCCAGCGGCAAGCGCTCGGGCGGCTTTGAGTAAGGCGCAACTTTGCCGCCACGCGGCAAGCACTAGGAGAGAAGTGATGCGAAACACGAAGGACGGCATCGCGCGCTACGTCGGCGAGATCCGAGACTTTCAGGGCTGGATCTTCCGATGCGTGGAGCCCTATGCACCGAAGGATGGCCGACCGGCGTGGAGGGTCGATCCGCCATGTCCTCATCCGAACAAGCCCGGGCAGTTCGCTGTCGGCATCTACGACGCGGCGCTCGAGCCGCTGGCCAACCCCGGCGAGAACGATGTCGACGTGCGCGACGTCAAGCTCGGTGAAGCGATGCGGAGGTTTGCATGACCGAACTTGCACTACTGCCATTCGTCAAGAGCATCACGCCGGTCGGCTCGCGCGTGACCTGCGACCCGGCACCGCTCGACACCGACCGCGACTGGCTCGTACTGATCGAAGCGGATGACGAGAACAAGTTGATGGAGTACCTCAGTGCCGATCAGTGGCAGATCGGCGGATCGCTGCCGGACGAAGAGAACAAGACGCCGGCCGAGCAGCGATTCATCTCGTTCACGAAGGGCATCGAGAACGTCATCGTCACCAGCAGCGAAGAGTTCCACCGCCGATTCATCGCCGCGACCTCGGTCGCCAAGATGCTGAACGTGCTGGACAAGGCGCGACGCATCGCTCTGTTCCAGGCGGTGCTCTATGCCAACAAGGTGAACCCGTGGAGCGTTGACCCATGGAGCGCCTTCAAGGCGGAGATGGCCGAATGGGAGCACGCGGAATGAGCCGCCAGCGCGACTACCAACCCACCATCGAGCGCGCCCGCAACCAGGCCGAGATTGCCCAGCGCCGCGAAGCCAAGCTCCGCGAGAAGCGGGACGAGTGCCATCGCGAGATGCTGCGAGCGCAGGCCGCGGCGCGGATCGCGGGCGAGGAAGCGGATGCGCTCCGTGACCGGATCATCGGCCTGGAGCAGAGCGTGCGGGATCTTCGCAGCGAGAACAAGCGACTCGCGACCGACCGTGGGACGCTGGTTCGCACCATCACCCAGGCACAAGCCGATCTCGCGGAGGCGCGACGGTCACCAATGCAGAAGGCGCGCGACTGGTTCCGCGACATGCTGCGGATTGGGGCTGAGGCGTGAACGCGAACGCGGCGAAGGCCGTCATCGCAGTCGCTGGAATCACTGCTGCCGTCGTCCTGGTCATGACGGATAGCCCATGGTGGGCGTTCTTCATTCTCATGTGTGTGTTGTGATGATCAAGAACCGCACACCCATGAAGCGCTCGGGATTCGCATCGCAATGGAAGCCCAGGCCGCCGGCCGAGGAGCGACCCGAGCGGCCGATCCTGCGACTCGCGCGCGTCCCCAAGCCAAGCGAGCCCGTCTTCTCCCCGCAGCCGAAGGCGACCTACGTTCGCGACGAGGACTACCGGAGGGCCGTCGCATCGTTGCCCTGCGCTCGGTGCGGCATCGTCGGCTTCACTCAGTGCTGCCATAGCGACAGCGGCGAGGACGGGAAGGGCGGCGCAATCAAAGCCTGCGACCTGTCATCGTGGCCGGGCTGCGGGCCTCGACCGGGCGTACCCGGCTGCCACTACGAGGTAGGGCACGGTGCTGTCCTGGGCCGCGAAGAGAAGAGGGCATTCGAGGTCAAGGCCGCCGCCGACACCCGAGCTCACCTCATTGCAATGTCAGCCATGGACGCACGACTCCGCGCCGTGCTGGTTCGTGTTGGAGTCATCAAAGGAGAAGGCGAATGACCGGCTACTACGGCGACGTGATCCCGATCCACGAGTACGCGGGCAAGCAGTACCAGCCGAGCAACGGTACCGAGGGCGACATGTTCTTCGAATCGTGGTGCACCAAGTGCAGGCGCGACAAGCACATGAACGGCACGTCCAACGGCGATGCTCTCGGCAACCCCGACCCTGACGACTTCTGTCGGCACCTGAACGAGTCGTTCCACGGTGACGGAACGCCCGAGTGGATCTTCGGCGCCGACGGCTGGCCGATGTGCAAGCAGTTCCTGCCGATGGATGCGCCCGAGGACGTTGTCCGAGACGAGTTCACCATCGCCATGTTTTCGACCGAATGACCGAGTCCATCGACGTCACCGTCAGCACCAGGGAGGGCGCGAAGAACGTCGCGCGCGCTGTCTACGACCGGGCACTGATGCTGGTGGCCGATGGCAGGCGCGCGCGGTTCCGCATGGAGGAGGCGGAGGATACGCGCTCCCTGCAACAAAACCGCTTCTACCACGGCGTAGTGCTGGCCGAGATTGCGGAGCAGGCGCGGATCAACGGCCAACGCTGGGCGGCCGACGCATGGCACGAGTACGCCAAGAGAACGTTCCTCGGCTACGAGTTCAAGCGCATCACCATCGCCGGACGCAAGCGCAAGTCGGTGACAAAGCAACTTCGTAGCACGACTCGGCTGTCCGTCAAGCGCATGAGCGAGTACCTCGACAAGGTGATGGCCTTCGCGGTCACTGACCTTGGCGTGGTCTTCAGCGAGACGAAGTGGGAGAGGTATCGAGGCGAATGATCGTCATACCTCTGCGCACTGTTTCCGGCCTCAATGTCCGCGAGCACTGGAGGGCACGGGCGCGGCGAGTGAAGGCCGAACGTGACGCCACGGCGTGGTTGTTGAGGCCGGCCGCCAAGCCGCCGATCCCTTGCGTAGTGACCCTGACGCGCGTGGCACCGTCGGGAGGGTTGGACGACGACAACCTCCCAGGAGCACTGAAGGGCGTCCGCGACCAGATCGCCGAGTGGATCGGCGTTGACGACCGCAAGCGCGAGGTCGTGCGGTATCGGTACGCGCAGCGCCGCGGGCCATGGTCGGTGGAGGTGCAGTTCGCGCCCCTTTCGGGGTTGGGTGCATGAAGAACCTTCGCGGCACCCCTTCACGAAACCGGGCAGGTACCGACACAATCACGGATGTACGGTGCCCAGCCCGGCACCACTGAGAGGTCAGCATGAACCAGGAACCGACGACGATCCGCGAGAAGTACTGCAGGGCGATGTCGAGCAGTCACCTGGAACTGACCCCCCACAAGCGCGGCGACATCGACATCATCATGGCTGCTGGAATGGCCGGCTCAGGCACCGAGCGGCCAACGATCGGCTCCCTCCTGTTCCGCCTCATGGCCGAATACGATGAGGTGCGCGGCCCACGAGCAATTGCGCGCCGGAACTTCGAAAGTTCCGACACCCGCGAGCACGCCAGGGCGGTCGCTGCCGACGCCGTGACCCGCGAAGGCAACCGCCGCGAGCGCCTCGGCGAGCGCAAGATGACCCCCGAGGAACTCCAGGCCTGCATGGTCAAGGCGGCGGAGGCGATGCGCGACCAGATGGCACACGATGCCCGGATGGCTCATGCCTTCGTGCTGATGAAGCTCAAAAGCCTGTCCTCGACCAAGCAGGCCTTCGGCGAATGGGCGATGGTGCTGGCCGGCAAGCGCCGCTTCATGGACGTCGGCCCGATGCCGCTGGTTGACCCCGAGAAATCCGGCCTTGTCGCAGCCTGGCGCAAGGGCAAGAAGGCCCAGCAGACCGTCGTCCTCGCGTTCGCCGGTCGGGTGCTTGATCTGCTGCTCGACCCGAACTGCTACCGCTGCGAGGGCAGGGGCTTCAATGGCGGCTACGACCATTCCCCGCAGAAGATCTGCAACGACATACGCAAGGGTGGCTGTGGCGGCTCAGGTAAGCGCAACACCCTCATCGGCAAGACCAAGGAAGAAGACGACTTCGCCGGCTACCTCATGATGGAGGTGGACATCATGCTCGGACGGGTTACGCGCGAGATGAACCAGCGGCTGAAGGATGAGCCGCCGGCGCATGCTGCGATGGTGTCGGCATGACAACCTACAGGACTTCAGAACTCGATTTCCCTGAACTGGACCAAGCAGTTGCCACGGCGCAAGGGCTGAGGTGGGAGATGGATGACTACATGGGAAACCGTATGGTCTTCGTATTCGCTGGACCGTCGGCAAAGCGGTCGAACATGTACTCGCCTTCGTGCTGGTGGAGCGATGGTGGCCCCATCATCGAGAAGGCGGGCATCGCTCTGCGCAGGATCAACTGGACTTGGACGGCCACAGTTTGGGCGCACGCTGCGAACACAGAGACGGCGTTTGATGCAGATGGGAAGACGCCGCTGATCGCTGCCATGCGCGCCTTCGTCGCCAGCAAGCTGGGCGACACAGTGGAATTGCCATGAAAGATAGCGAGCATCTCGCGAACGTGCTGCGCGCGGAAGCCAATGGAACTGATCTTGGCATGGCAATCCATGGCGGTGCCTGTGGCGTCTTCGCCGAGCGCGAGGATGGAACTATCTATGAATTAGGCTGGGTCAGCATGGGGTTAGTTCTGACTGATCCTGTCGCCGCGCGCGCGGCAATTGGCCGCATCAGGTTCCGTTCATTGCCACGAAGCTAGGAGAGAGGATGGGGCTGCCATGAACTTCTCGAACACCACTGGCACAAATGTCACGGCGGAAGACCTCCATGCGCGACTCGCCGAGATGCGCGCAGCCATTGAGAGTGTCGGTGAGGCGCCGAAGCCGGAGATGCGCCTGCACCCGAGTGACGTCGCCGAGCTGAAGCGCCGCTACGGAGTGTCTCGGTTGTCGGCCCCAATGATCGCCACGATCCGAATCATCGAAGACGCCGAAATGCTTCCGCTGCCTCGCGTGCGATGACCGACGCCGACTGCGTGGACCTGCTCCGCGACGCGCTGGAGGTCGAGATGCTCCGCCTCCTGACGACAGTCGGCCCGATCCGATACAACGATGAAGGCTTCTCCGTCATCCGGGCGGCGGCCGAGGCGGCATGGAGTGAGGTTCCTGAAGCCCACAAGGCCGACCTGCGCCGTCGAGCCGATGAGTTTGTCGAGGCAATGAGCGAAGAACTTGCGCGACGAATTTTATCGCTGTAGAGTGGCCGCACGTCCGGCTAGGTTGCGTCCCGCCGGATGAATCCAAACTCCCGCGCCAGCGGGTAAGCCGGCAAGACCGGCAGCTTCTCAGAGGCGTAGCCATTCCCAAAGCCCGCATAGATTCGCTCTGCGGGCTTTTTCACGTCCGACGCACGTAGTTGATGACCCTCGTTCGGGGTTGAACGTCAAGAAACCGAACCGCGCCGAGGGGCGTACCCTCAACCGCTTACTGGCAAGACGGCGGCTCTGTCAATCGCGCACGACAGGGGAAAACGGGCAACAGGTTACGACCGTGGCGACTGGCTCCCGTAAGGAGCGCCCGATACATAGGCATCGCGTACCGTACATGAAGATTCAGCGACTGAGTGTCGCCCCCTGCGGGTTATGCGGGAAAGAGTCGGACGGGGTAGGTCAATACCTACGTCTTGCCTGCTGCCTGAAGCAATCAGATTTGCTAATTTAAGGCGAGTAGCATTAGACTTGCTGCACGTCTTGCCGACCAGACGCCGCAAGGTGTCCGAACCGCTCTCAGGTGAAAGCCTGCGGGCGGTTTGCCTTTTGGAGCAGCCATGTCGCGTCTCGTCTTCGCATGGATCGTCATTGCTGCGTCCATGACTGGGTGCGCCACGGCGCCGGCCCCTGCGCCCGCGCACGAAGAGTTGCCCGTCGAGCGTTCCATGCATCAGCAGGGCAGCCTGCAGATCAAGGCGCACCACTGCGACGGCGGCCAGGGCGTGGATGCGCTGCTCGTGCACATCGACGCGCCCGGCGATCTCATGATCCGCTGGGACAACCGCGGCGTCTGCGGCGATCCGGCGTGAGCCATGACCGCGCCCGCCGCCATCTTCCTGCTGATCGGCTTCATCGCCGGTTGCCTGCGTTACCGCTGAAAGTCCCCGCATGACCGCTACCCTCTCGACCCCCGTTGCCACTGCCGTCTTCCCCGCCGGTACCGCTGACACCGAATGGACGTTTGTCCTGACCGGCTCGCTCGCGGACGGCTCGGCCTACTCGAACTCGTTCACGTCGGCGGCCCCGTCGATGCAGGTCGACATCCCCGAGGGCGCCACCGTCACGCTCGTGGTGACCAAGAACGGCGTGAGTTCGCTGGCTTCCGATCCGTTCACCGCACCGGTGACGACCGTCAC
>Ga0105239_10001364_pt1 | contig 32808 bp, 21 predicted proteins | sample KBSC44metaG_FD_92761 | JGI IMG/M metagenome (GOLD analysis project Ga0105239, IMG submission 92761) | Corn rhizosphere microbial communities from Kellogg Biological Station, Michigan, USA - KBS C4-4 metaG | ecosystem: Host-associated > Plants > Roots > Rhizosphere > Soil | place: Michigan, USA...
CCCCGGCTTAGCGAAATTTGAGATTTCATATTGGACGAGCCGTGCAGCTCCGAGCGCCTCGATGGCGTGCTCGTACATCCGGGCTATGGTGTCGTCATTCGGAACAACCTCGGCGTGGTAGCGTGCACCGCCGGAGAGCAATTCCCTGCCCAGTCGTGACTCGTCGTCAACTTCCAGCATGTAGACGCTCGCGTGAGGAACTCCTGTCGCGGCCAGAGTCGACACGGATTCCTGCCATGATGCAAAGGTCTGTCCGGGGAGGCCGGCGATCAGGTCGAGATTGATGTTGGCGATGCCGGCGGCGCGAAGCCGAGAAATGTCGTCGAGCACGATGGCGCGGGAGTGCAGGCGGCCGGTCTGGCTGGCTTCGCGGTCGATAAACGATTGGACTCCAAGGCTGACGCGATTGACCCCACTACGAACAAACGCCGCCAGCGTTTCGTCCAGCAGTTGGCCGGGTGCGCATTCAACCGTGATTTCTGCGTCAGCGTCTATCGAGAACGCAGAATGAATGCCCTGGAAAAGTTCCTCGACGAGCTCCGGCTCAAGAAGGCTGGGCGTTCCACCACCGAGATAAACGGTATCGATATTCGTGGGCAGATCGGCGCCTAAGTTTTGGCTCCATTTGCGGGCCTGGCGCATCTCAGTGGTGAGACGTTGTACGTACCGCGCGTGTTCATGAGCGGGAAATACGCCCGAAGCAAAATTACAGTAAGTACATTTCGACCGGCAAAAGGGAATGGAGATGTAGAGGCCGAGCCGCTCGCTATTGGGTACTCCCATATCTGGATTCTTTCACGCCTGCGGTGACTACGGCGTGGCTGCACCGTTTGCAGAGCTAGAAAAGGAGACGCTTTTTTGAGGGCCAGGCGGTCGTTAGTTGTTGTACTTTTTCAGATCTTCATTTGCCTCGCCCACTGGTTCCTGTACAGGACATGGGTGGACTTTTGGGGCTTAATGTGCCCCGTCTCCCTGTTCTTGTTGCGCATCTGCCTGGCGGCACTTTCGGTCGTGTTTATTACCGCAACATTGCTGAGCTTCCAATTTTCCAATCTGGGGGTGCGGCTTCTCTATCGCGTGGCGGCGCTGTGGATGGGGCTTGCCAACTTCATGTTTTTGGCTGCATGTCTGGCATGGCTAGCGGATTTTTTCCTGAGATTCACGGTGTCGTCCTCGGCTCGATTGGCGTATCGGCCCTTTATAGCGGAAGTGCTGCTCACGGCAGCGATTGCGACGGCAATCTTCGGTCTCGTCAACGCCCGGATGTTGCGAGTAAGACACGTCAGCGTGACCCTGGCGAGGTTGCCGGAGGCATGGCGGGACCGGCGGGCCCTGCTCATTTCCGACATGCATCTGGGCCATGTAAACGGAAAAGGGTTGGCGCAGAAGATTGCGTCGAAGGCGCGAGAGTTGAATCCCGAGATCATATTCATCGCTGGGGATCTGTTTGACGGCAGCGAAGTAGACGCTGCGGAGATGGTTGCGCCGTTAGGGTCGATGAGACCGCCGCTCGGAACGTTCTTCGTCGGCGGAAATCATGAGGAGCATGGCGGAGCGGCCAAGTTCGAGGAGGCTGTGCGGTCTGCGGGGATCCGCGTGCTTCACAACGAGTCCGTCAATGTAGATGGAATGCGGATTGTTGGCGTTCCGTACGGGTCAGCGTCTTACGGTCTTCAGGCGCGGACATTTCTGGAAGACCTCAAATTGAAGGACGGACCGGCAAGCATTCTGCTCAATCATGTCCCGAATCGTCTGCAGATTGCGGAGCATGCCGGGGTAAGCCTCCAGCTTTCAGGACACACGCATGGAGGCGGCCAGTTCATTCCTTACAACTTCATCACGAGGCGTGCCTTCGGGGAATTTACCTACGGGCTGCAACGCTTTGGCGAGATGCAGGTATATACGTCGAGCGGCGCGGGAACGTGGGGCCCTCCCATGCGCGTAGGAACAAATCCGGAGATCGTGTTGCTCACCTTCGCATAGTCGTGCTTTGATAATCCTTCCCCATGAAATCTGGGCTTCATCGGTTCGAAAGGTTATGGCTATGAGTTCGGAAAGAAAACGCTTTCACGGTCTCCTCGCATTGGCTTCTTTGTTGGCATGTACGGCTGTGGCACAGCAGGCCGATACACATGAGCGCACAGCAGCGCAAAAAGCAATCGAGTTTCCGACCGTCCTGTACGGGGCTGCTTACTACAACGAATACATGCCCGGAGATCAGGATGCGCGTCTGACGAAAGACATCGAGTTGATGAAAGCAGCCGGGCTGAACGTTGTACGGATGGGTGAGTCCACCTGGAGCTTATGGGAACCGGAGGATGGCACGTTCGAATATGCGTGGATGGACCACATCGTGGATGCAATGGGCAAGGCGGGGATCAAGGTGATTCTTGGTACGCCTACATATTCCTTGCCCGCGTGGATGGCGCATCAGCATCCGGAGATTCTGGCCGATCGCATTCCGCCAGGCTCGTTCGGCGGGAAAGCTGTGCCAAGCGTATATGGGCTAAGGCAGAACATGGACACCGATTCGCCGGCATACCGCTTTTATGCGGAGAGGCTTATCCGGCACATCGTCGCGCACTACAAAGACAATCCGACGGTGATCGGATGGCAGCTCGACAATGAGACGTCGAGCTATGAAGCTGCGAACAAGGACGTCTTCATCGGATTCCAGCACTACCTGGAGAAGAAGTTTCACACGCCAGAAGAACTGAGCAAAGCATGGTTCTTGAACTACTGGGGCGAGAACCTGCACACGTGGGAGGACCTGCCAACACGCGAAGGAACCATCTCGACAAGCTACAAGCTCGAATGGACGCGCTGGAGCCAGTTGCGCGTGACTGACTTCCTGAAGTGGCAGGCGGCGCTGGTGCGCGAGTGCGCAGGGGCAGCGCAGTTCGTCACGACGGACGACGGCGGCATGACCAGACATGACGTGAATGAGGAGGCAATTGCTGAGGCCCTGGATATTCCTGCGGACAACATCTATCACGGCACACAGGATCACTATGACGGAGCGACGCAGGCATTCCAGGGGGACTTTACGCGCTCGCTGAAGCACGGCAACTTTCTGATCACGGAAACGAATGCGCAATCGACAGATTGGTCATCGGCATTCCAATATCCGCCGTATGACGGGCAGTTGCGCGAAGACGTATACACTCACCTGTCGAATGGCGCGGATATGGTCGAATACTGGCATTGGGCGTCGATTGCCGCCGGGCAGGAGACCTACTGGAAAGGGATTCTGTCGCACGATCTGGAGCCGAACCGGATGTACGCGGAGATGAGCAAGACCGCGCACGAACTGGAGAAAATCGGCCCGCATCTTGTGGGGCTGAAGATCAAGAGCGATGTCGCCATTCTGTGGAGCCGCGACTCGGCGAATGCGATCGGCTTTATGCCGTTTACTTCGAGCGCTACCCTGCCCTGGGAGCCGGGCCGCGCGACAGCGGGATATGACTCTCTGGTGAAGCAGATCCATCGCACGCTCTATGACCTGAATGTGAGCACGGACTTCGTGTTCCCGGAGACGAAGGATTTCTCACCTTACAAAATTCTGATTGTGCCCGCGTTGTATATCTCGGACGATGCGTTATTGCAGCGGATCTCGGATTACGTGAAGGGCGGCGGCCACGTGGTGATGACCTTCAAGAGCGGATTTGCAAACGAAAACTCTGCGGTGCGGTGGGTCCGCGCGCCGGGACCTTTGCGTGAGGCCGCGGGATTCAGCTATCAGGAGTTCTCGAATCTCGAGAAGCCGCTCGGCCTGAAGGGTGATCCGTACCATGCTGGCGCGGATAACAAGGTGAGCCATTGGGCGGAGTTCCTGATGACGGACCATGCAAAGCCGCTGGCTTTCTACGATCACCCATTCTTCGGTAAATGGCCCGCCATTACAGAGAACGAATTCGGCACGGGGACGCTGCTCTACGAGGGCACGTATCTCTCGGACGCTCTGCAGAAAGCGGTGCTGAAACATGCGCTGGATGGCGCCGGACTAACCGGGCCTGATCAGCAGCTCGCACCGAGTGTTCATCTTCGCCACGGGCAAAATCGCATGGGCAAGCAGCTTCACTATTACTTCAACTATTCAAGCGCGGAGGTGAGGCCAGCCTACTCAAGAGAAGCAGGTACAAACTTGCTGGATGGCAAAGGCGTTGCGAAGGGCGGTCTGCTAACGATTGCGCCATGGGACGTAGCGATCGTCGAGGAAAAATAGCAGAAGCAACTTTCCGGGTTGTCTGATTTTGGCGGAGAGATACGCTGTACAGAGTAAGAACGGCCTATTCTACACCCCGTTTCGAATGGAAGCGGCGCACGGAAATGCACAGCGTATCTAGAACATTTCATGAGGCTTGGCAGGGACGTACTCGACCGGAAAGAAGGCCGCGGCAGTGCAACCCCGGCGGGAAGGGCCGGCATCCCACACTGTCAGTCAGCGCTACGAACGCGCACGAGGTGCAGCGCAGACTCAGGAGCAGTTGTATGGCTAACACACAAGGCTCACAAAGTAGTACAGGTTCTGGCAGCGGCATGAAGAGCGATCGCGACCGCAACACCACGCAGCAGAGCGGCAGCGGTCAGCACTCGCAGGAGAGTGGACAGACCAAGGACGCGAATGAGCGTTCCGGCAATCAGGGGGGCAGTACTCAGCAGTCCGGCAGCAGCAAAGGACAGCCCCAGAGCGGGTCAACCAGCAGCAGCAATGCCAATCCGTCCAAGGGCAATACCGATACGAGTGCCGGGCAATATTCCGGCGGCTCAGGCGGGACCGGCGGCAATGACCGCTGATTCGTCGAATGGATGTTTGCTGACTAGCGGCAATCCGTTGACTTAAATCTTTCAAAAAGGCCCACGGCTCTGGGAGGAGCGTGGGCCTTTGTGCGTTCGGTAAGTGAAATCGCCTCTGCGCGGCGCCGCACGTGCATGGATCACAGTCAATCGTGTCTTCGCTGGCTATGATCAATGGATAGTAGTTGGTCTCCTGGGAGAATCTCAAGTGAACGACTCCTCGCCCGTACCAGACACCGAACTCAATCAAGAAAAGAACTTTGTTCGCACGCGATTACACGGCGTGGACCTGTTGTTTAACTCACGTCTGAATAAGGGCACTGCTTTTACCGAGCAAGAACGGGATGTGTTCGGACTGCATGGATTGCTGCCACCGCACATTGGAACGCTTGAGGATCAGCGTGAAAGACGGAAGCGGGTCTTGGATTCGCGCGACACATCTTTCGGTAAATACAGCAACATGCGCGATCTTCAGGACAACAACGAAACGCTCTTCTATTCGATGATCGAGCGTTACACGGAGGAACTGCTGCCGGTTGTCTACACGCCTGCGGTGGGCGAGGGATGCCAGCGGTTTTCTGAGATCTGGCGTCGGCCGCGCGGGCTTTTTATCAGCTATCCCAATCGCGACAGGATCGATCAGATTCTCTCGGACAAGCGCTATGACGATGTGCGTTGCATCGTTGTTAGCGATGGCGAACGCATTCTCGGTCTGGGCGACCAGGGCGCGGGTGGAATGGGAATTCCCATCGGGAAGATGGCGCTGTACACGGCACTCGGAGGGATTCCGCCGGAACATTGCCTTCCTGTCCTGCTAGACGCGGGAACGGACAACGAGCAACTCCTGCACGATCCGATCTATATCGGGTGGCAGCACCATCGCATACGAGGGCAGGAGTACGACGACTTCGTCGAAGCATTCGTGACCGCGGTAGAGAAGAGGTGGCCGCACATTCTTCTGCAGTGGGAGGACTTCGCGGGAGCCAATGCTGCCAGGTTGCTGGATCGTTATCGCGACCGGCTCAGTACCTTCAACGACGACATCCAGGGAACAGCTGCTGTGACTACGGCGACGCTGCTCGCGGCGGTGCATGCGACAGGGGTACCACTGTCGCAACAGACGATTGCGATGTTTGGCGCCGGTGCTGCTGGAATCGGGATCATTGATCTGCTGATTGCGGCGATGAAGGAAGAGGGCCTGAGCGAAACACAGGCGCGAAGCAGGATCTACGCATTCAACCGGTACGGACTTCTTGTCGAGGGCGCGAGGGGAATCAAGGATAGTCAACAACAGCTCTTGCGCAGACGTGCGGACGTCGCGGATTGGAACCTCGAGGGAAGTGAAGACGTTTCGCTGCTCGATGTAATGCGCAATGCAAAGGTGACGGTGCTGGTTGGCGTTTCAGCACAGGCTGGAGCATTTACGGAAGAGATTGTGCGGGCGATGGCCCGGCACACTCAGAGGCCGATCATCTTTCCGCTTTCGAACCCGACGTCGAAGGCTGAAGCTGATCCGGCGGATCTGCTGCGATGGACTGAAGGTCGCGCTCTAATCGGAACAGGAAGCCCGTTTCCATCTGTTGAGGTGAACGGAATAAAAACGCGCGTATCCCAGGTGAACAATTCCTTCATTTTTCCGGGTCTGGCCCTGGGAATCCTCGTGTCGCAAGCGCGACGCGTGACAGACGGGATGATCATGTCGGCTGCAAAGGCATTGGCTTCACTTTCGCCTTCGCGAACAGACGCGAGCGCTCCTCTGCTGCCGGCGATTGGCGAGTCGCGAAAGGTTGCGATCTATGTATCGGAGGCGGTGGCACGACAGGCGATCGCAGATGGGGTGGCGGGTATCGAGAGCGACACAGGACTGAAAGACCGGATCCGTACTTACATCTGGAGTCCGGTATATGTACCCTATGAGCGCGTCGAACTTTCGCGCTCGACTGACCCGGCCTGGCGCAACCAGCACAAACACGGCGGGTGACCAGCCTTTGTTGGTAGTATGGTGTGCGTCTTAAGATGAAACGATTTATCAGCGAGGGAACCATGAAGCGCACAGCCTTGCACGCCGGGGTTTCGGCGATGTTGTTCTTGAGTTTTGCCTGTCTGACGCACATCGGAGTTTCACAGCCTCCGCAGAAGCCGCATCCGACATGGCCGTGGATGAATACGAGCCTCTCGCCCGATGAGCGGGCCGATCTTGTGGTCAAGGAGATGACCGTCGACGAGAAGGTCGCTCTGCTGCACGGCGTGGGCATGCCGACGGACGACCCAGTCACGCCGGAGAACGCACCTTCGAATCGGGGCGTGGGCTACGCGGTGGGCGTACCGCGGCTGGGAATCCCCGGCATCGACATGAGCGACGCTGCCTATGGCGTGCGTTCGAGCGGCGTCAATGGCCGCTACTCGACGGCACTGCCAGCGAATGTGGCGGCGGCTTCGAGCTGGGATCCGGAAGCGGCTTATGAATACGGCGCTCTTATTGGCCGTGAACTGCGTGCGCAGGGATTCAACATGTCGCTGGGCGGCGGAACGAACCTGACGCGCGATCCGCGCAATGGGCGCACATTTGAATACCTTGGAGAAGATCCAGTGCTGGCGGGAACGCTGGTGGCGCGGCTGATTCAGGGGACGCAATCGCAGCATGTAATTGGCGACCTCAAGCATTACGCGCTCAACGACCAGGAGAGTGGACGCAACGCCGTCGATATCACGATAAGCAAGCGAGCCGCACGCGAGAGTGATTTACTGGCTTTCGAAATCGGCGTGGAGAAGGGCCAGCCCGGTGCGGTAATGTGCTCGTACAACCGCGTGAATGGCGATTTCGCCTGCGAGAACAAATGGCTATTGACCGACGTGTTGAAGAAGACCTGGAAATTTCCGGGATTTGTGGTGTCGGACTGGGGCGGAACGCATAGTGATGTGAAGGCATCGGCCGCTGGGCTCGATAACGAGCAGCCAGGCCGCTTCTTCTACGAGAAGAAGTTCAAGGATGCACTCGATGCAGGCAAGATTCCGCAGAGCGAGCTTGACGATCATGTTCATCGCATTCTGCGATCGATGTTTGCGGACGGAGTGATCGATCATCCACGTCAGCGTTCAGTGATCGACCCGTTTGTCGGGTTTGAGACGGCACGGAAGATCGAGGAGAGCGGCATCGTTCTGCTGAAGAACGAGAAAGCGGCGCTGCCTTTGAACGCGGCGAGGCTGAAGACGATTGCGGTAATTGGTTCGCACTCCGATGTGGGAATGATCTCGGGCGGCGGGTCGGCCCAGGTGGATCCGATTGGCGGCAACGCGATCAAGCCCGCCGGGGAAGGCGCAACGCACTGGATGGAAGAGATCTGGTTTCCGACTTCGCCGCTGAAAGCGATTCAGGCACGAGCTCCGCATGCAATGGTGAAGTACGACCCGGGGACGGATCCTGTAGCTGCTGCGGCAGCGGCGAAGGGCGCCGACGTGGCTGTCGTGTTCGCTTATAAGTGGGCAAGCGAAGGAATGGACCTGAAGGACCTGACACTACCGCATGGCCAGGACGCGATCATCTCCGCGGTTGCCGAAGCCAATCCGCATACGATTGTGGTTCTCGAGACCGGCAATCCGGTCACGATGCCATGGGTCGACAAGCCGACTGCAATCCTCGAAGCCTGGTTCGCAGGAAGCGATGGGGCCAATGCCGTCGGCAACGTGCTGTTCGGGAGTGTAAATCCGAGCGGGAAGCTGGTGAACACCTTTCCAAAGAGCGAAGCTGATCTGCCGCACCCAGCACTCACGATGCCGCCTCCAGCGTCATCGGGATTTGATGGTGCCGCGACACCCGAGAAGTGGGCCGCGGGGTTGCCGCCATTCCCAGTGGCATATGACGAGGGCGTGAAGGTCGGATACAAGTGGTACGACGCGGAGAACAAGAAGCCGCTATTCCCGTTCGGGTTCGGACTTTCCTACACGACGTATCGCTACTCGGGGCTGCAGGTGACACCCGGCGAAAAGGTGAAGGTGACTTTCACGGTAGCCAACACCGGATCGCGCGAGGGCACTGAGATCGCAGAAGTATACGCGGCATTGCCCGCCGCTGCACAGGAGCCCCCGAAGCGTCTGGTGGGTTTCACGAGAGTGAAGCTGAATCCGGGTGAGAAGAAGAGTGTGACCGTGGAGATCGAGCCGAAGTACCTTTCGATCTTCGATGAGCAGAAAGACGACTGGTCGCTGCTGCCGGGTGATTACAGCATCATGGTTGGCGGTTCATCGGACAATCTGCCGTTGAAAGGGACCGCGAACATGAAGTAGGTCGAACACGGCAAAGAATACTCACGAACATAAAGCCGGCGGATGCGAATCCGCCGGCTCTGTATTGCTCAGGATTTTCCAAGGAGCTTTGGGTTGGTCTTGTCAAGCTTCAGGATGAGCTCGCCGAAGAGGGTGTTGGCCCATGCGAACCAGTCGCGGGTGAACTTGGCGGGATTGTCCTTATTGAAGCTCTCGTGCATGAAACCAGTTCCCGCGTGTGTGCTCTTGAGCCAGGCGAGGCACTTGCGCTGCTCATCTTCATCGCTCGTTGTAAGTGCGCGAATGATGATGCCCATTGGCCAGATCATGTCCTGACCGATGTGAGGACCGCCTATGCCTTCTGCCGCGCTGCCACGGAAGAAATACGGATTCGCTTCGCTGAGAACAAAGTGGCGAGTGGCGAGGTACGTCGAATCATTCTCGGCACAGGTTTCAAGGTAGGGCATGCCTAGCAGACTGGGAACGTTAGCATCGTCCATGCAAAGAGCGTTGCCGAACCCGTCGATTTCGTAAGCCCATATCTCGCCGGCGGCGGAGTGATGAGTCCGCGCGTGAGCATCGAGTGCGGTTTTGATCTCACTGCGGAGATGGCTTGCCTGAGAGACGGCAGCGCTGTCGTGAGCGATCTCGGTGAGCATTTCTTCGATACGCTCGAGGGTTTTGACCGCAAAGAAATTGCCGGGTATGTTGAGCGGGTATATGCACGAGTCGTCCGACGGACGAAAACCGGAGTGAATGAGGCCTACGGGACGCGCGGGATTGCCGAAGCCTTCCTCGCTGAGCGTGTCGTACGGTGTCTCGGCCTTCCTCTGAAAATGATATGGCCCGCGAGAGGTTTTGCGCTGCTGGGCGATGAAGGTTTCGAGAATAGTGTGCATCGCGCGTGCCCACTCTTCTCCGAAGGGCTTGTTGTCATGCGTAAGCCGCCAGTACTCGTGTGCAAGGCGGACGGGATAGCAAAGAGAGTCGACTTCCCATTTGCGCTCGCCGACTCCGGGCTTCATGTCGGTATGGTCGGTCTTACTCCACTTGAGCGGCTCGCGCGTGGAGAGGTCGGGCATGAAGGCGTTGGCATAGGAGTCGGCCAGGATGCAGCGGGTCTGACGGCGCACCACTCCCTCGATGAGTCGGGCTAGATCAGGATCTGCGGTGATGAAGGGCAGGTATGGCCACACCTGCGCGGACGAATCGCGCAGCCACATCGCCGGGATATCGCCGGTAACGACGATCGTGTCAGGACCGTTCGGCCCATTCTTGAATGTGACGGTGGTGTCGAGTGTGTTTGGCAGGCAGTTTGAAAAGAGCCACGCCAGCTCCGGATCGCTCATCTTTGCCGATACGGACTCGATGGCAGCATCGACGGCCTTGCTGCGGAACCGGCGTGCGGAAGGCGTGGGGCGTTTGGAGCCGAAGTGGGCTTGGGCGAAGAGATTGTTGGATCCAAGAGCGGAAGAGGCGAGCAAAGCAGATACGCCGCCGACAAATTGGCGGCGCGAGATATCGGAATCTGAAGTCATTGAGAACTCGTATCGAGCGAAATGGGAATCAATCATTCATGATAAACATCTCGGAAGTCGCATGAGGGTCGCCTATTGTGCGATCACGGCGTTCTGAATTTCGAAAATGCGCTTGAGGCCCGATTCTGCGAGGTCAATCAATGCGTCTAGTTCGCGGCGCGAGTAACTTCCCTTCTCCGCTGTAGCCTGCGTCTCCACCAGTCCGCCGTCGGCCGTCATCACGACGTTCATATCGACCTCGGCCTGCGAGTCCTCCTCATAGCAAAGGTCGAGTAACGGCGTGCCGCCGAGAATTCCAACGGACGTTGCGGCGACAAGTTGCTTCAAGGGTGACTGCTTGAGAGTCCCGGCCTTGACCATGGCGTTCAGAGCGATAGACAGAGCCACGGCGGCTCCAGTGATCGCTGCGGTGCGGGTGCCACCATCCGCCTGGATGACATCGCAGTCGAGGATCACCGTGCGCTCGCCGAGCACCTGCATATCGACGACTGATCGGAGACTCCGGCCGATCAGGCGCTGGATCTCGTGCGTCCGGCCGCCGATCTTGCCGCGTTCACTCTCTCGCGGAGTGCGCGTCACCGTCGAACGAGGCAGCATGGAGTACTCGGCGGTGACCCAACCTCTGCCGGAGTTGCGGAGCCAACTGGGAACCCCCTGCTCGATGGTGGCGTTGGTGAGGACCCGGGTGTTTCCGAGTGAGACGAGGACAGACCCTTCTGCGGTTTGAACGAAGCCGGGGGTCAGAGCTAAAGGGCGAAGTTGATCTGGTTGACGATTGCCGGGACGGAAAAAAGCGGATTGAGCAGGGCCGTTCATAGCGCGATTGTACGGGACCGAAATGGATGGATCTCTTCGGGTCGGAATGGGTTCATTGCGGGATCAGATCCAAACTGGGAACTGTTCGTCAATTTGGGCGGAAATGCCTGTGGCGGTTGCACTTAGGTAGCGAGGAGGCGGTGCAGCCTTCCCGGATTGGGAAGGTTCACGGTGTCCGAAAGCGAAGCACGGCGTTCTTCACTCCCGGCGCAAACCAAACATTATGTTTTGCTTAGACTCAGTGTCCTAATTTGGTACGCCACGTGTATTCAACAAAAGCGAAGGCTTGTGGTGATTACCCAGATTGGAAGGACTCGACGATGAACCCGATTGAACAACTGACGGAGTTGGGCCAGGAAGAATCAAAACGCGTTGACAAGGTGGTTGCAACTCTAACGGCACTAGGGGGCCGCGGTGAGACTGTCGCAGAAATTGCCCATGATGCTCGCAACATGGTTACCGCTCTGGATCTCTACTGCGACCTGCTTCAGCAGCCAGGAGTTCTCGCGGAGCCATTCGTTCACTATGGCGGTGAGTTGAGGCTTGTAGCGTCGGCGAGCCGGCGTCTTGTCGAGAAGCTGGCCGAAGCGGAGGTAGTCGATCCAAAGGGCTTGCGATCGAACTCAATCGATAACGCGGAGTCGATCTCGAAGAACTCACGTACGACCCGTTGGAAGAGCATTCCAGCCGAACCGATCAAGAATGTGGCTGAAGAGTTGCTGGCCAATCGCAATCTTCTCGCTTCGCTGGTCGGACCTGCGATCGCGCTGACCGTGGATGTACAGGGTGGCGCTCTGCCCATCCGAATGACATCCGAGGACCTCACAAGAATCCTGGTGAATCTGGCGAGGAATGCGGCGGAAGCAATGGCAGGAGTCGGTCGTATTCACATCTCGCTTAGAGAGAGCAGTGGAGAACCCGAGAACAGTCCCTGGGTGACCATCAACGTCGAAGACAACGGCCCGGGTCTCACAGATCAGATCCTTGAAAAGATCTTTGAGGCGCAACTGGCGGTCAGGCCAAACGGGCCGATTCTCAGCGGCTGGCCAATGGCACAGCGGGGGCTCGGTCTTTCGATTGTCCGTTCGATCGTGCAAGCCGCGGGGGGAACGATTCATGCGGCCAATCGCGACCCGGTCGGCGCGTGCTTCCAGATGGAGCTTCCGGTTCAGATTTGATCATCGCGACTCGGGTTTGTCTGCGACCTCAAAACAATCGTGATCTAGCCCACATAGCCAAATTGAACGAGGCCAGTACTATGCTCTCGACGTTTGTTTGCCCGCAAGAGATGGACTCACCACAAGAAACCCCGTCTGAACTGCCTGAGCTGCATGTTCTCGTGGTAGACGAGGACGCGGTATCCCGATCCGCCTGCGTCGAGATTGCGCAGACACTGGGGTTCAAGGCGGAGCAGGTCTCCAAGCTGGGACGAGCACGGTCGACTCTTGCCTTGTTTCCAACAGACATTCTGCTGATCGATATTTCAGCCCGCGCTGGAAGCACTCTCGAGGCGATCGCAGAGGTGCACACCCTTTTTCCTCGGATAGCGATCATAGCCATGGCTCCGGTGAATTCGGCGTCGCCCGCTTTGGCGGCGCTGCGCAGGGGCGCGGCCGACTTCCTTAACAAACCTTTCAGCCTTGACGAGCTTGCCTCGGTGCTCGTCCGGGTTGGCGCAGGGCAGCATGTCAGCAGCGAGACGCGGAAGCTGCGGGATCGCCTGAAGCTTCAGGATGGTCTCGGGCAGATGGTCGGCAGCTCTCAGCAGATGGAAAAGCTCTATCGCATTCTGGCTAAGGTAGCGCAATCCACACATCCGGTCCTCATTCTTGGCGAGAGCGGCACGGGGAAGGAAATGGTGGCTCGAACGATTCACACGTTCGGTCCAAACGCGGATAAACCTTTCCTACCAGTCGACTGTGGGTCGCTGGTGCCTACGCTCGTGGAAAGTGAGCTCTTCGGGTATGTCAAAGGAGCATTCACGGGTGCGAACCACTCAAAAGATGGCTTGCTGGTATCTGCGGGTAGTGGAACTGTGTTTCTCGACGAGATTGGCGAGCTGACCCTCGACTTGCAGGCCAAACTCCTGCGCGCCCTTCAAGAGAAAGAGGTCCGCCCGGTTGGCTCTACCCATCGAATTCCGATCAAAGCTCGCATCGTGACCGCGACCAATCGAGACCTCTCGTCCATGGTTGAGACTGGTGCATTCCGCAAGGACCTGTACTACCGTCTCAATGTAGTAAACCTACGCTTGCCAGCACTGCGGGACCGCAAAGGCGATATTCCCCTCCTTGTCGCTCACTTTCTGAATCGAGCTCATAGGAATCACCCGGGCCGCTTCAGCATCCACGATGAAGCGCTACGAGTCATGATGCGGTACAACTGGCCTGGGAATGTCCGCGAACTCGAGAACGCGGTGGAGTGCGGAGTAACTATGGCGTCCGGTGGCGAGATACAGGTTGGGAACCTTCCTACGGGGCTTCAGGATCTAGCCCTCGCTTGTCTGCATGAGGCGAAGGCCGACGGTCGGAAGGAAGAAGCGGCCTCCGAAAAGCTTGTTAAACCTCTCGCGACTCAGGAGCGTGAAGCAATTTTTGAGGCATTGCGTGCTACTAAAGGTGACAAGCTGCAGGCGGCCCAGCTTCTCGGCATCGGCAAGACTACGCTCTACCGCAAGCTGAAGGAATATGAAGCGGCTGACGTGCATCGGAACAACTAAGACAACACAACACAACAGCAGGGAGTTGCCATGATGATTCTGATTGTCAGTGGGGTTGAAGGTGTGCGCAATTGCGCGGAGGCCATTGCGAAACAGCTAGGAATGCAGGTCGAATTTGCCAGTGGCCGTCGAGGAGCGACTGATGCCTTACGCCGCAAAGAATTCGCCGTCGTTGTGCTGGATGAGACGTTGGCAGACGGTGATCCGGCTGCAGCAGAAGCCATCTGGGAACGGTCAGGACTGGCTATCCCGATGCAAATCAACTTTGCCCTGTCTGGAGCGGCGCGCATTATCCGAGAGATTCGCTCCGCGATCCAACGCCGCCAGAGAGAGCAGGATGCCGCTCAACGCGCAGCGCGCGAGGACATCGGAGCCGAGTTGAAAAATACACTAAACGGGCTGCTACTGCAATCTCAACTGGCGCTGGCTGAGCGCGGCCTTCCCAACCAGGTCGTTCAAAAACTGCGCATGGTCGAGGATCTCGCTGGAAAGCTTCGTCTGCAGCTGGCCGCGTCGCCCTCAGCAGACGGGGAGAAGAAGGGAGCGGCGAAGCTTCATCCATAGCAGAAGTGGTCTACGCTCGCATTAAGGCAATGACGAGTGTCCGATGCCGTAAGCTGGAATGGTCATGAAGGATACCGCCGTTCTGCTCATCGATTGCCCCGACCGCAAGGGGTTAGTTGCTCGTGTTTCGGGGTTGCTGTACGAACATGGTGCGAATATCCTTCACGCCGATCAACACCAGGACCACGCCCTCGGCAAGTTCTTTATGCGCGTCGAGTGGGCACTGAATGGGAAGGGTGCTGCATCCCCATCCGGCTTCGACCTCGTCCGGTTCAGCAAAGCATTTGCTCCAATCGCCACGGAACTGGAGATGAACTGGCAGGTGGGCGTTATGAACTTGCCGACCAGAGTAGCGCTTTTCTGCTCGCAGTACCTGCACTGCGTCGCTGATCTGCTGCATCGGTGGCAATCGCACGAGTTGAATTGCGAGATACGCGTGATCGTGTCGAACCATCGCGAAGCAGAAAAGCTCGCGGCATTCTACGGGGTTCCTTTCGAGCATGTTGCCGTTAGCGCCGCAACCCGGGCACGCTCCGAAGCTATGCAGATGCAGATTCTACAGCAACACGGAATTGAAGTGGTTGTGCTGGCTCGGTATATGCAGATTCTCTCGCCATCTTTCGTCGCTGCTTACCCCGCCTCCATCATCAATGTGCATCATTCGTTTCTCCCGGCTTTCATCGGCGCGCGACCCTATCATGCGGCCCATACACGTGGTGTGAAGCTGATTGGCGCAACCAGCCACTACGTGACGGAGGTCTTGGACGATGGGCCTATCATCGAGCAGGACGTCGCACGGATCTCACACCGAGACCAGGTTGAGGACCTCGTCGCTCAGGGTCGCGATCTGGAACGACTGGTACTTTCCCGGGCAGTGAAATGGCATCTAGATCGCCGGATACTCTGCTACGGCAACAAGACTGTGGTGTTTGACTGATCGAGGTTCACCTTTCAGAACGTCTTTGGTCAGCTGGCCATTTTTCCAGGTGGCCCGCTCACATGGCTCCGCCTTGAGTGAATGCCGCAATCTCTGAACCGAGGTAACCATTGATCTAAGTTGTCCTTGGCGAGCTCAATCCGGGTCGTCATAAACTAGATCAGACCCGCAAAATGATTGTCTTCTTCGCCATTTCTATGTTCCTTAGCGCAGCTTTGCTCTTTCTAGTCGAGCCAATGCTCGCGAAGATGATGCTGCCGTTGCTGGGCGGCACTCCTGCCGTTTGGAACAGCTGTCTTGTTTTCTTTCAGGCGATGCTTCTTATCGGATACCTTTATGCGCACGTCTCCATCAAATCGCGAAGATGGCGTTCGAAGATTGCGATTCATTGCGCGGTCGTCGCGCTACCTCTGCTGATTCCGGGTCTGCTGCCTGTGCATCTGTATCGCGGAGTAGCGCCGCCGGTCCAGACCACTCCTGTCTATTGGTTATTCGGCATGTTGCTCATGTCGGTCGGACTTCCGTTCTTCGCCCTGTCGTCTACTTCGCCGATCTTGCAGGGCTGGTTCGCCGGTTCGAGACATACAAGTGCCCGAGACCCTTACTTTCTTTACGCTGCAAGCAACGCAGGAAGTCTCGCCGGTCTGCTTGCCTATCCATTCCTGCTGGAGCCGCTGCTCCGCATCCCCAGCCAGTGCCAAATCTGGACCTATGGATTTATCGCCTTTGTAGTCGTGACCGCAATCTGCGCGCTCCTGGTATGGAATAGAACCCCCGACACTTCCGCGCAGGAACTCCGAACGAATGAAAAGGAAGATTCAGTGATCGGTTGGGGTCAGCGGCTGCGCTGGATCGCGCTGGCATTTGTCCCGTCAAGCTTGATGCTGGGCGTCACCACCGCACTGACGACCGACGTTCCATCAATGCCGCTCTTCTGGATCACCCCCCTTGCCCTCTATCTCGTGAGTTTGGTGCTGGTTTTCTCAAAAAAGGCGGTTCTTTCACACAATCGAATCTCACAGTTGCTCCCGGCCTTCATCCTCATTGGGCTCATCCCCTGCGTCTCTCGTCTTCGCCTGCCGCTGGTTCCGCTCATCATCGTCTATCTCTCGGCATTCTTCGTTGTGGCGATGTTTTGCCATGGCGAATTAGCCGCGAGCCGACCCTCAGCTGGCAGGTTAACTGACTTCTACCTCTGGATGTCATTTGGCGGCGTGCTCGGTAGCGCCTTCAACTCGCTCATCGCTCCCGTCATTTTCCACTCAGCGATTGAATTTCCCATGGTTCTGGTGGTCGCGGCTCTCCTGCGAAGGAATCTGGGAGAAAAGCTGAACGATTGGAGTCGCAAAGACGTACTCTTGCCGGCCTGTCTGGGACTGTCGATGTTCGCCCTAATCGAGGGCGCGAATCAATGGAAACTCAAGTCGGGTGGTCTCCTCGTGTTTCTTTTCTTTGCATACGCCGCACTGTGGTGTTTCAGTTTCCGTCATGGCAGGATCCGATTCGCACTCGGCTTAGTCGCATTTCTGCTAGCCGGAGGCCAATATACCGGAGCATTCGGACATGTGCTGAAAGCCGAGCGGGATTTCTTTGGTGTCGTACACGTGACGAACGATCCTGCCGAACACTACCGGCTGATGATCCATGCGGGTACCAATCACGGACTACAGAGCCTCGATCCTTCCAGAGAGCGCGAGCCTCTTTCCTACTACACAAAGAAAGGCCCTGCTGGACAGCTATTCAGTGCCCTTCAGAATAGGTTAGATGGAAAGGATGTTGCTGTTGTGGGTCTAGGTGCAGGCTCAATGGCGTGCCTGCCGACTTCGAGTCTCAGGTTTTCCTTTTATGAGATCGATCCCATTGTCGTGCGCTTTGCCGAGAACCCACGATACTTCACATTCCTCCAACAGTGCGCACCGCAAGCCAGGATCATTATGGGTGATGCGCGTCTGAAGCTTCGCGACGCGTCCGACGGCAGCTATGCATTGATTGCACTCGATGCGTTCAGCGGCGACTCGATCCCGATCCACTTGCTGACACGCGAAGCAATGGAACTCTATCTCCGCAAGCTGGACTCTCATGGCGTGGTTGCATTTCATATTTCCAATCTCTACGTCGATCTCGAACCTTCGCTCAGCAACCTTGCTCGCGAGGAACATCTCGTCGGTTATATTGAGCGCGACACGTCCATTACGGAGCAGGAGATGGCAAGTGGCAAGGCACCATCCGTATGGGTGGTGATGGCTCGCAATGAGTCCGACCTCAACGATCTCGTCGCATCAGATTCGCGGTGGACCCGGCTTTCTGCCCGGCTTGGTGGCAGGAGTTGGACGGATGATTATTCTAATCTGCTAAGCGTGATCCACTGGCACTGATGCTGCTCGTTCTTTCTCCGGACCGAATCATAAGTCGTTCGGCGATGTGAGCTAGACCGTTTCCAACTACTCAACCAAAGCGTCGGCGATGACGAGGTGCCTGTCAAGAACATCGACGCCGAAATCGAGCTCATCTTTGGTGACGATCAGAGGGGGAGCGATGACGAAGTGGCTCATCCAGGACTGCTGTGCGACGCCGTCGGCCATCATCTTCGCAGCAATCTGATCGACGACCATCCGCTTGCCTTCGACTTTGTCACGCATGGTGTTGAACGGCTGTTTTGTCAGCCGATTCTTCACTAAGTCGACCGCAAAGAAGAGTCCGAGGCCGCGCACTTCGCCGATCGAGGGATGCTTTGCCTTGAGCGCCTCGAGTTTTTGTCTAACGTAGGACTCGAGTTCTGCGGCACGCTCGACCAGTTTGAGACGCTGCATCTCTTCGATGGTTGTTGCCGCGGGACCAAGCGTGATGGGGTGCGCCTCGTAGGTGTGACCGTGCGAAAAGTAGCGGTCTTCGAAGTGATCAGCGAGTTCCTTTGTCGTCGCGCAGAGACCCAGTGGGACGTAGGCCGAGGTAATTCCTTTTGCGGTAACCAGAATGTCGGGTTTCACGTCCCAGTGGTCAACGGCGAACCACTTGCCGGTGCGGCCCCAGCCTGTCATCACCTCGTCGGCGATCATCAAGACGCCGTGGCGGTCGCAGATTTCGCGGAGGCGGGGAAAATATTCCGGTGGCGGGATGAGGACGCCGTTGGTGCCGACGATGGGCTCGACGATAATGGCGGCGACGTCGCTCTCGTTTTCGATCATGTGCTCGATGTAGTCGACGCATGCAATATTGCAGCCGGGATAGGTGTGCTTGATCGGGCACTTGTAGCAATTCGTTTCGGGCGCGAAGACAACGTTGTGAATCTTACCGGCTGGTTCCATCGCCCATCGGCGGGGGTCTCCGGTAGCGGCGATGGATCCGGCTGTCGAACCGTGATAGGAGCGGTAGCGGGAGATGATCTTGTTTTTGCCCGTGACCATGCGGGCAATCTTGAATGCAGCCTCATTGGCTTCCGTGCCGCTCGTGGCAAAAAAGAATTTCTCGAGACCGGCCGGAAGGACTTCGAGAAGCTTCGCGCTGAGACGGGCACGCGCTTCAGTGGCGTAGACCGGGCCGACGAAGGCAAGGTCGCGCGCCTGCTTTGCGATGGACTCAACGACAGCCTGATTTTTATGGCCGAGGTTAACGCACATCAGCTGTGAACTGAAATCGAGGTAGCGCTTCCCTGCTCCATCCGTGATCCAGCAGCCTTCGGCATCGGCGATGTAGAGCGGCTTCCAGGATTTCTGGACGCGCCAGGTGCCGTAGTTGGTATGACGGGTGAAACTGCTGATCTCGTCGGCGGTGAGATGGGGAGGGATAAGGGTGTCGGACATTGGGACCTCTCGCAAATGTTCCATTTCATGCTACGGCGTGGTGCAGCGTATCGCCAGCCTAGTCTCAAACGCGCGTCTTGTAGTTCCCGGGATCCGGGCTATGATCCTGTCATGCGGAGATTTCTCATTGTGCTCTGTCTCTTTGCAAGTGCTGCAGCGTTTCCGGCAGCAAGTCCAGCTGTTGCGAAGGCCTTTGTGGACAGCATGGGTTCGGTTCACATTGTGACTGAAGATGGGGGCGAGCAAAAGATCGGTCCTGAGGAGTGGCAGGATGGCGGCGGGTTTTCCGACGTGAGTGTTGCATCGGACGGAAGAACAGTCGGATGGGTAGCAAACCAGATGCTAAGTCCCTTGGCAGCCGGAGCGAACGACGGGTACGCGGTCGCGGTGAACATCGACGTGTGGAGAGACGGTAAGGTGATCCAGAGATTGAGCCCGGATGCTTACGTGATTCGGAACTGGTTATTCCTGAAGAATGGCGAAGAGGTTGCCATTCATACCGCTCCTCCGCATGGGCAGGATTTCTTCGACTGCACACGGTTCGATGCCCGTACCGGAAGAAAGCTGGCGCACTGGTCATTAGATCGCAGGAATTATGTTGTGCCGGAGTGGGCCAAGCCGCTGCTGGTGAATGATCCGCCGCCGGGGCCGGATGAGATTTCGGATTGGTTTCCCAGGGCTACGAACCAAAAACAAAGAGGTAGGCCCTTGCTTCGGAGGCAGAAAAGTCTCCGACAAACCGGTGGAGACGGGGATCAGGCGATCATTCATTAGCAGAGCTCCCAGGTCTCAGAATCGAGACCTGGGGCACCCGGGTTGAGTAATCCAGCACACTCAGATCCGATCATGGTGTGGTTGCAGGGACAACTGGCAGGCTGACGTAGCTCGCATGGTCCGGTGCGTGCCAGACACGCTGCGTTGCTTTCTGATAATCCTGCGGCTGCGCGGTGAAGATGTTGGGTACGAATTTCTGCGGGTTACGATCATACAACGGAAAAAGCGACGACTGCACCTGAATCATGATGCGATGCCCCGGCAGAAAAGTGTGATTGATCATGGGCAGCGCGAAGACATAAGGCAACGGCGTACTGGCCTCGATTGCGGCGGGATGCTCGAAGCTGGTGCGATAGCGGCCCCGGAAGATATCTGTCGCGACGGGCAATTCATAGCCGCTCATCTGCTGCGTGGGTTCGACGATGCTCTCGGGCTGGACGTCGATGATCTTAACGACCCAATCGGAATCAGTGCCGCTCGTGGAGGCAACGAGATGGACCATCGGCTCGCCGGAGAGCTTTATGGTCTGCTCAAGCGGATCGGAGACGTAGGTCAGCACATCGGGGCGGCCATCGACAAATCGCTGATCTGTGACAAGCCACGTGCGCCAGCCGGTGTGGGTGACGGGACGTGGCAGATATGGAACTGGATTAGCCGGATCAGAGACGTATTCCGTGTATTTCTCTTCGGAAGTTGTGGGTGCTTTCAGCGAGAGCTTTCCGCCCGCCTCCAGGTACAACGGCTTGGAGATGGTGGGGCATCCCTTCTCGCATGACTGTGGGAAAGCAGAGTAAGTGTCCCATTTGTCGAGGCCGGTGTCGTAGATGAGTGCGTTAGGCGTGTCGGCTTTGGGTGAGCCGGGCTTCAGATACTGATTGAAGAATGGCAGCAGAATCTTCTCGCGCCACCATGCTGTCGTGTCGGTGGCCCAGGTCAGCGGGCCAAGATTTCTTCCGGGGCGATTCACCTGGCTGTGGAACCAGGGGCCCATCACGATGTGGTTCATCGCATCGGGTGTGCCGATCGACTTGAGTGCGCGATAACTGTGGTTTGCACCCCACATGTCTTCCTGATCCCATAAGCCTTGTTCCCACATGGTAGGTACCGTGAGGGGCTGCTTGATGATGAGCTTGTCCAAGGCCTGGCTCTGCCAGTAGCCGTCGTAAGCCGGATGATCGATAGTGACCTTCCAGAAAGGAAGCTGGTCCGCGCCGAGTTGGTGCGCGAAGGCGCCGGCCGAACCTGCGTTGAGCATGCCTGTGTACTCGTCGTAGTTCGGATGCGGCACGGGAACGCCCTCTGCTCGCTTTGTGGTCTGGCCGAGCATGTAGTCGATGTTGGGCGTGCGATAGGCGCCGTAGTGGAACCAGTCGTCACCCATCCATCCGTCTACCATCGGACTCTCGGGCGCAGCCACCTTGAGCGCCGGATGCGGATGAAGCAGAGCCATGACTACGGTGAATCCTTCATAACTGGAGCCGATCATGCCTACGCGGCCGTTCGACTCGGGAACATTCTTTACGAGCCAGTCGATGCAGTCGTAGCCGTCAGTGGTATCGTCCGCACCCGACGGGTTGTAGCCGGAGTTCACCGGCGGCGGAGTCATGAGGTACGGACCTTCAGAGCCGTGCTTGCCGCGCACATCCTGGTAAACGATGATGTAGCCTTCCTTGACGAAGACCTCGTCGGCAAGCGGCAGAGCCTCAATCATGCGCGGACTCTTCGACCGCTCCGCGCGCTTGGCGGCATCGTAGGGGGTGCGGTCGAGCAGGATGGGAGCATCCTTCGCTCCCTTTGGGATCACGATGACGGTGTAGAGCTTGACACCGTCGCGCATGGGCATCATAACGACGCGCTTTTCAAAGTCAGCTTGTTGAGCGGGGGCCTTGAAATTGGGGTCCAACTGGTCAGCAGGAAGATTCGCCTGCTGGGCGGAGACTGCAATGCTGAACAGGGCGGCGGCGGCAGCAAGAAGGCAGGAAAGTTTTCTCATTGATCTCTCTTGGGCTGGTCCAGATGGGATGTCTGGATGGCACAAGGTTACATCATTGATTCGCAGAGTTCGGTGCGAACGCTCAATTGAAAGCCCTCGCAGATGCTTTGGCTCGTCTGCGAGGGCTCTGTCTAGCCGGCTCTATCGCTCGAAAACAGCTATGGAACGGATAGGAGAGGCAGCCCGAATGGAGCCAATGCCTCGCGGACGACTTTCTCCTCGCCAACCGCTACAACTGCGGTCTTTGCAGCTGGAAAGTATTTCTTCGCCGCAGTGTCCACGTCGGCAGCGGTGGTTGCATCAACCTTCTTGCCATAAGTTCCGATGGCGTCCGGTGTCAGGCCGTTTACCCACAGCCGCGCCAGTTCTCCCGCAACCGACGCGCGAGATTGCAACTGGATGGCTTCGATGCCAACCAGGAAACGTTTGGCAGTGCGCAATTCTTCCTCGGTGGGAGATGTAGTGACCATGCGGTTGAGCTCGTAGAACATCTCATTCAGGCTGGGGCCCGTAACAGCGTTCCGGACATCGGCGCGCGTGATCTGCAGCCCCGCCGCGTTATACGTCTGCAATGCTGCAAATGGCGAGTAGGTGTAGCCCTTGTCTTCACGAATATTGCGGGTAAGGCGCGAACCGAAAGTGCCGCCAAAGATAGCATTGGCAACGCGAGCCGCTTCATAGTCATCGGCGCTGCGCAGGGGTCCGAAGCTGCCGAGTTCCAACGTAGTTTGCACCGAACCTGCGCGAGGAACGAGGTAGATGGCGTGTTGCGGCGCAGAAGATGTCTCTGCCGGAACTTTGACTTGCGATGTGGTCGGAGCCTTCCATTCTGCGAAGCGGCTCTTCACAGCCGCGAGCATTCCGTCTGCCTCGAAGTCTCCAACCGCGACTAACAGCGCCTGATCCGGGCGGAAACGTTCCGCGTAGATCTTGCGCAGATCATCCGGAGTCGATGCGTTGATCGATTGCTCGGTAGCCGAAGTCACATGATACGGATGATCGCCGAAGAGAACTTTGGCCATCGCGCGGCCGGCAAGAAAAGACGGCTGCGACTCCTGCTGGCGAAGCTCGTTCAACGCGTTGCGCTTAGCAAGCGAGACTTCCTCATCGGGAAAAGTTGCATTGCGCACTAAGTCGGAAAGTACGGTAAGAGCATCATCCCGCTTGGCGCTGAGCACGGTGATGGAGAGGATGGTCGAATCCTTTCCGGGGCCCACCCCCAGGTCGCCGCCGGCAGCCTGCAACTGCTGCGCGATCTGTTTGGCGTTGAGCGTCTTCGTTCCCTGATCGATGGTGTTGCCGAGCAGTTGAGAGAGACCAGGGCGATCGGAAGGGTCGGCGGCGAGACCACCTTTTAGAGCAATGCCGAAAGCAACCTTAGGGAATCCGGGCTCGGAGACGAGCCAAACCGTAAGCCCATTGTCGAGTTTGTCAATCTTCACCGACGGCGCAGATAGCGGCCGTTCCGGGCCGTAAGCAGGCAAATCCTTTGGGAGTTGAGTCTCTTTCTGTGCCGGTGACTGTGCAGCGACGATGAGAAAGGCACTTGCAATTGTGAGTATCTTCTTCATTGTCCCGCTCCCTTTTCTTTTCCGGCATCGGCTGCGGCCGGAGTGCGATTGATGATCGTACGGTTGGTGCTCACGAGATACTTGGCAGCAAACGCTTTTACCTGCGCCACCGTCACCTTCGAGAGTTCTTCCGGCACCTGATACACGGAATCGAAACCGCCATCAAAGAGAACTGCATGCGAAAGTGCAGAGGCACGGTTGATGGGGATCTCGAGGTTGCCATACAGGTCGGAGCGCATCTTCGTGACAATCCGATCCAGATCCTGCTGGGAGGGTCCTTTCTCCGCGAGATCTTTGACAGCCCCGTCATATGCCGCAAGAACCTGATCCTCAGTCACGTTTGGCGGATACACAACAAATGAAGTCATCAGGGTGGGACCGGCATATTCAAACGGAGTCCCGAGAGGCCAGTTCACGCCGCCGTCCACCGAAAGCGCTACTTGCTTGTCCTTCACCAGCGCCTGATAGAGGCGCGATGCCTGGCCGTTGTGTAGCAACTCTCCGGCAACCGCTCCCGCAAGTGCGTCAGGGGATTTGCGAGGCGGCATCCGGTATCCGATTGCGAGCCCTGGAACCTTTGCCAGTTTGTCGGTCTGAGCAGACCGGCGCTCCGCCTTTTGCGCTGGTTCATCAACTTTAGGCTTGGCAGGAGTAGAGCGAGACGGAATCTGACTGAAGTACTTCTCCACCTTTGCGAAGACCTCTTCAGGTTTTACGTCCCCTACGATTGCCATCACGGCGTTGCCGGGCGTGTAGTACTTCTCATAGAACGCTTTCACGTCTTCGATCTTGGCGGCATCGAGATCCTTGAAATCGCCGTAGAAGTTATGCGAGTTGGGATATGTGTCGAACGCCTTTCCCGGCAGATCGATCGCGAAGAAGAGCCCGTAGGGCTGGTTCAATACATTAACTCGAACTTCCTCTTCGACGACGCTGCGCTGGTTGTCGAGATTCTTCGGCGAGAAGTCAAGCGTCTTCATGCGATCCGCCTCAATCCAAAGCACCGGATCGAGCGCCGATATCGGTGCTGTCTCGATGTACTCCGTGAAGTCGTAGCGCGTATCGCCGTTGTTGGCGCCGCCGCCGCCTTCGATTACGCGGTCGAGAACACCTTTAGGCGCATTAGGAGTGCCCTCGAACATGAGGTGTTCGAAGAGATGAGCGAAGCCGGTGCGACCCTCAGGCTCGAGCCGGAAGCCGATGCCGTAGCTCACGCAAACACCAAACGTGGGGGCAGAGTGGTCTTCAGACACCACGACTGTGAGCCCATTGGATAGCTTCTTCATGCTTGTCGGAGCTTTCCATTGCTGGGCTGGGACGGATTCGGCAAAGAAACACAGCACGGCCGCGCAGATCGCGAGGGCGCTGGCAAGAAATCTTCGATGGTTCACCGGGATCTCCAATTGGAACGGATGGACTTCAATGAGTATTGCGGAAACCGAGTATATACCGCGAAGGGCTGGGGAGTGGATGCGAAGTGACCGGCAGGCACCGTATTGCGATGAGCTAAATATCCGGTGGCCGAGACTAAAAGTGGGCGAATGACCCCATGAAGTTTTCGGCACGACTAAAGTCGTGCCCTTTCAAAACTGTTCAAATAACGGGTTCTAGCCGTTCCGCCAGGCGTCGCCGGGCATGATGCGCTTCATGAACTCGTCGAACAATGGAACGGTGAACGCTGTCTCTCCGTGTGTCTGGCTCCAGATCATGCCCTTCCCGATGAGGCCGGAACGGGTCGGGGCCAGAGACGTCACGCTGCGGTCGAGCTGGTCGGCAATGTCGCCGGATCTTTGCGGTTCGGGGCCGAGTTCGGCCATCGCGCGCAAATAGCGTTTCTCTGACGGAGTGAGCCGGTCAAAGCGTACACGAAAGAAGCTCTCGTCCAGTGCCGCAACCGCTTCATCTGAGGCCTCCACGACATCTTCGTACTTGATGGGGCTTGCAGGAGCGAGATCCCAGGTGTGCTTGCCCCACTCCTGCAGGAAGTAGGGATAGCCCTGCGTTTTGGTGATGATGAGATCGACGGCGCGGTCTTCGATGGTAGCGCCTTCGTTCTCAGCCGGGCGGACGATCGCTTCACGCGCGTAGGGTGGACTGAGCGGCCCGATCTCAGGGAAGTCGAACAGGCGTTCCGCGTAAGACTTAGCTTCGCCCATGCGGCCGCGCAGTTGGGGAAGGCCAGCTCCTACGATGGTGACGGGGAGCTGCTCCTGTGCGCAGCGGTGAAGGGCGGAGATCAGAGCCGCCATCTGCGGCTCCTCGACGTACTGCAGTTCATCGATGAAGAGAACCACGGCTGTCTCGGCGGCCCCGGCAGCCGCACCGACCTGAGCCAGGAGCGTTCCCAAATCCAGTTCGAGGTCGCCATTGTCGGCGAGGCCCGGTTCGGGAGCGTAGTCGAGACCCACCTCGATGTCGCGGTAGTGGACCTTCAACTTGCCTGCGAATCCGGCGAGCGCCTTCAGGCCCCGGATCGCGAGGTCCTTCGCTGCGTCTCTCTTGCTCAGGTGGAGAAGGGCGAGCCTGAGGGCCGGGGCGAGAATCGCGGGCAGGGACCGATTCTCGGGAGCCTCGATGCGGACGGTGTGAATGCCGACGGCTTCGGCGTCGCGGCGCATCTGGTCGAGAAGCACGGTCTTTCCGACTCCCCGTAAACCGATGAGCATCATGCTTTTCGCGGGACGGCCAAGTCTGAGTCGCTCCAGGCGGACCTTGATGTCTTCCCGGATTTCACCGCGTCCAGCAAGTTCTGGTGGGGGGCTGCCGGCGCCAGGGGCGTAGGGATTGCGGACTGGATCCATAGTTATAGGAAGTTTAGCAAGTTTATGTCAAACAGCTAAACATTCTAAGCTTCCTATGAGCGTCGGTATGCGCAGGCCGGAACGGCCTCTTAACGTGACCGGTCAGTCAATACGCAGACCATCAGTCCCTACAAGGGTGGGAGAAGCTTCGCGGCCGCGTCTTCTCCCTGGTCGGCTTTGAAAGCGCAGATCACTTCGAAATATCCGAGATGATCTCCTGCGCTGCACGTGCTCCTTCCGTTGCTCCGCCCTCCATGAATCCCTGGAAACTGTTTGAGCAGTGCTCGCCGGCGAAATGACAATTTCCCTGGCGCACTCCTTCATACCCGGAAAACCTGGTGTACTGGCCCACCTTCCAGCACGAATAGCTGCCAAGCAGGTTCGGAGCTTTCCACGGGGTCGATAACGTAGCGCGTCCGTTCCATAGCGACTCGATTCCTGGCCATGGTTTGTTTGCTGCTTGCAAGAACTGCTTCGCATAAACACCGACCTTCGGCGAGTTCTCTACATTGGCGAAGGGAGTGTGTGCGCCGTCGAGCGACAGTCCTGCCGAGCCACCCATGAAGGCAACCAGCACTCCGCTCTTGCCAGGAATGCCGCGCGAGGAGTCCCAAGCATTCTGGAAGAACAAATCCGTGTAGATGCTGCCATCACCGATGCCCCACGGGCCATGCCCATCCCACAAGCGCTTGGTGCATTGCACGATGAGCTTCGAGTTGGTTCCATACCCCAGTTCTCGAATCGCCGTTTTCTTCAGTGCGTCGAACCCCGCCCGGCTGTAGTCAAGACCGCGCAGCACGCTGAACGGCATCGTCAGGATTACGTGATCGGCTGTGACGTAGCGGATGCCCTCAGGAGCGAAGAAGGTTAAGCCGAACCTTCCATCCGGCAGCTTTGCAATTGACTCCATCCACCATCTCGTCTTGATGCTGTGCCGCGGAAGCGCTTCGGCGATGGCCATCGGAATTTGATCATTGCCGCCCTTCACGTGTAGCCGTTGGTCCGATTCTCCATAGATAGAGAATTCCGATGGTTCAGGCTGAAAGCCCATCTCGTAAACCACATTAAGCGCACTCTGTCGATTTGTGTCGAGCCCGAATTCATTGGTGTACGCCGAATTGATGTAAGCGCCAAGCGGCGAGCAGTGACCGCCTGGAACGTTCTTCTCTATCCAGTCGTACGCGCTCATGTGGTCCAGGTGCACGGAGCGAGGAAAATGGGTGGCGGGGTCGAATGTGGTCGGAAACAGATTATTCGCGTCGTCTTCCAGACGGTCGGCAATCGCGCCGAAGTCGCGAAAGGCCTGCTTCTCGCCGTAGTAATGTTCGAAAAAGAAAAGCGTGTCAGTCGAGCGGGATGGCTGAGCTTCCAGTTCATCCACCAGCGTCAAACCGAAGCGCTGCGCGAGTGCCTGCATGCAGGTGTGGCCGGAGTCGATGAATTCGCCGCACCATTCGCTTGTCTGGTCATCCTTCCAGGTCGTCGCGTTGGAGTGGATGCGGCCGCCCACCAACTCCGAGGCCTCGTAAATTGTTGAGCTGAGTCCCGCGTCCTGCAATGTCAAAGCGGCATTCAGCCCCGCGATTCCGCCACCCACAATCGCGATGCGCGGAGCTCGCTTGCTCATGGCCCGCGCTGGCAAGCTGTTGAGCAAGACACCAGCGCCCGCAGCCGCTCCGATCTCTTTCACAAAACGTCGGCGGCTTCGTTCGGTCGGCTGGTTCTGCCGCTCGGCGGTCTCGGTTACAACATCATTCAGGGTCATGCCCTTTGCCTTTGCCACTCGAGTGGCACGCACTAGATTCCTCAGCTCCGCCAGCAATTGGGAACGCTGCATTTTTCTCGTTTCCTCAGCAGAATTTGATTTGCGCCGATTGTCGCAACATCGAAGGTCTAAACAAACTTACCCTGATGATCGGAGTCACGACCCCTCGCCATCGGCGCGGAGAGGCCGCTCGTTGACCTGGGCGTCCTCTCCGCTACCTCACGCTAATGTCCTTAACCGAGGACTTCGAGTTTTATTCCAAAAATGTTCAGCAAATTCTTAGCAAAAAAGAGAACCCCCGGCATTGACCAGGGGTTCGTTGTGTAAAGCCGGTTGTGTCTTAAGCGCTATACAAAAGGATGCCGGCTGCTTTCTCTTCGCTGCCGCCTTCTTCGGAGCTGACGGGGCGATAGAAGAGCTGGTTGTTTTCGAGGTAGACCTCGAGGAAGGCGGGACGCTGCGGAATACCACCCGCAATGAGCGCCTCCGACAAAGGATCTTCCACGTAGCGCTGCAGAGCACGGCGCAAAGGACGGGCACCATAGCTTCGATCGCCAAGAGTCTTGTCGAGGATCCACTTCTTGGCTTCCTCGGTGACAGAGATGGTGATCGACTTCTGGGCCAGGTTCGAGTTGAGCTGCTGAACGAGCAGTTCGACGATCTGGATGAGGTCTCCATCCGAGAGCGACTGGAAGAGGATGACTTCGTCCAATCTGTTCAGGAACTCGGGATTGAAGGTCTTCTTGACCTCATTCTTGACGAGTTCCTCTACCTTCTCGCTTACCAGATCTTCGCGGTCGCTCTGGAAGCCCAAGCCCTGTTTCTTCTGCAGGTGGCGGGCTCCGATGTTCGACGTCATGATGATGATCGTGTTTTTGAAGTCGACCGTGTTGCCGAGTCCATCGGTTAGCTGGCCATCTTCAAATACCTGCAACAGGATGTTGAATACATCCGGATGCGCCTTCTCAATTTCGTCGAGCAACACGACTGAGTAAGGAGAGCGCTTGACCCGTTCGGTCAACTGGCCGCCCTCTTCGTAGCCCACGTATCCCGGAGGCGAACCGATCAGCTTCGAGACCGAGTGCTTTTCCATGAACTCCGACATGTCGAAGCGGATAAGCGCCTTGTCCGAGCCGAACAGGAAGTTGGCCAGGGTACGGGCCATCTCGGTTTTGCCGACGCCGGTGGGTCCGAGGAACAGGAAACTGCCGATCGGCCGGTGCGGCGACTTGAGGCCTGCACGCGAACGCCGGATGGCGCGAGCGAGAGCCGAGATCGCCTTCTCCTGCGAGATGATGCGGCGGTGGAGTTCTTCTTCTACGCGCAGTAGCTTCTGTGTCTCTTCTTCCTTGATGCTGGTGACGGGAACGCCGGTCCAGCGGCTCACGACGTCCTCGATGTCTTCGCGGCCGACAATGCCGGCGGCGGAGTCATCGAGGTGGTACTTGTCGCGAAGAGCGCGTAGGTTTTCGCGCTCCTTCCGCTCCTCATCGGAGTAGAACCGGGCCTTCTCGAATTCATGGTTGGCGATGGCCGAGTCCATGCGGTGGACGATGAACTTGATCCGCTTCTGGACTTCGGTGATCTCCTCGGGCAGCGAAGTCTGGCGCAGCTTGACGCGCGCGCCGGCTTCATCAATGAGGTCGATGGCCTTGTCGGGAAGGAAGCGATCGGGGATGTAGCGGTTCGAGTGCGACACGGCAAACTCGATGGCCGCGTCGGTATAGCTGACCGCATGGAACTTCTCGTAGCGATCCTTGATGCCGTTGATGATCTTGATCGCGTCGGCTTCGCTGGGCGGCGGAACCTTGACGGCCTGGAAGCGGCGCTCAAGCGAACGGTCCTTTTCGATCGACTTGCGATACTCGGCCGGCGTGGTGGCGCCGATGCACTGAATTTCGCCGCGTGACAGAGCTGGCTTGAGAATGTTGGCTGCGTCGAGGGAACCCTCAGCGGAACCGGCACCCACCAGCGTGTGCAGCTCGTCGATGAAGATGATGGAATTCTGGTTCTCCATCAGCTCCTTCATGATGGTCTTGAGGCGCTCTTCAAACTGGCCGCGGTACTTGGTTCCGGCCACGATAAGCGACAGGTCGAGAGCGAGCACGCGCTTGTCGGCGAGGAAGCTCGGAACTTCGCCGTCTGCAATGCGCTGAGCAAGGCCTTCGACGATCGCGGTCTTGCCGACACCGGGTTCGCCGATGAGCACCGGGTTGTTCTTGGTGCGGCGGCAGAGGATCTGGACAACGCGCTCCAGTTCGCCATCGCGGCCGACCAGCGGATCAAGCTGCCCGTCCATCGCTGCCTGAGTGAGGTCGCGGCTGAACTCAGCCAACAGGCTCGACTCGCGCTGGCGCTGCTGTGCTGGAGCCTTCTCTTGCGTGACGCGGGCCAGTTCGTCGCGGATCTGGGCGAGCTTGAGGCCACGCTCCTGCAGGATTTCTGAGGCGAAGCACTTCTCTTCGCGCAGCAGGCCCAGCAGCAGATGTTCCGTTCCTATGTGTTTATGGCCCAGGCGCTCGGCTTCTTCCGCCGCATACGCAAGAACGCGCTTGCACTCGTTCGAAAGAGGCAGGTCGACGGAGGTCGATACCTTTTCGCGAATGGTGGTGTGCGCTTCAATCTGCTTGCGAATCGACTCTACCGAGGCATGCGAACGCAAAAAGCGATTGGTTAACGCCTTGTCCTCGCGCAACAAGCCAAGCAGCAGGTGCTCGGTTTCGATATAGGGCGACCCGAATTGGCTGGCCTCATATCGCGCGAAGAAGATCACGCGTCGTGCCTTCTCCGTATAGCGTTCGAACATTCTGTTCTCCTCTTGCATCGGGCTTTGGAGGAGGTAATCGTCCGATTTCCTGACCCCAGCGAATATGAATCACCGGAAGTCCTGTATTCGGCTTCGATTCCGCCTGTCCCCGCCCTTCTTTTGACTGCGCTGCCGGAAGCCCCTGGAAAAACTCGATCACTGCGCCCCGAACAGCTTTTGGGTGGACCTCGTAGTTCCGATCGCCCTCGGAGTCCAACCTCTGAAAGCACCCACCCACCGATCGTGAGACCGGTACTGCAATTCCGGACCCACTTATCTATCTGACTCAAAATACCCCCGGAAAGGTGCTTAATACCTTCGCCGGCTTTTCACCCCATGAAGGCTTCTCCGCTGGGGTTCCGGAGTTGACACCGGCTCATTGAAGGCGCCCACCTTCCAGGCGCAGTGTCCGCGTACATCGTGCGGCCAGATCCATATTGTGAGTCACCAGGACTGAGGTGAGCCCATGCGTTGAATGCATTCGTTCCAGCAGATCGAAGACCCGGCCCGCAGTCGATTCATCCAGGTCGCCCGTCGGCTCGTCCGCCAGCAGCAACCGCGGATTCCCCACGAGGGCTCGCGCAAGCGCGACTCGCTGCTGCTCTCCTCCGGAAAGCTCGCCGGGCCGGTGCTCGCTGCGGTCCTCCAAGTCGACCTCTCTAAGCCAATTAGATGCAGCATCCAGGGCCTGTCGGCGACCCATTCCACGAGCCAGAAGCGGCATCGCTACGTTTTCGACAGCCGAAAATTCCGGCAGCAGATAGTGAAACTGCCAAACGTAGCCGATCTCGCGATTGCGAAAAGCTGCGGCCTCCCGTGCGTTGAGAGCTGCTACGTCAGTTGAAGCGCAGTGTACAGTGCCCGCAGTCGGCGCATCAAGGGCGCCCAGAATGTGCAAAAGTGTGCTCTTACCCGTGCCGGATTGGCCAACAATTGCTACAAGTTCGCCGGCGTTCACCGTCAGCCCGAGACCCCGAAACAGAGTCAGCGGACCGCGCGATGTGCGATAGGTTTTTTCAAGGCTCTGAACCTGGATGAGGGGCGAGGCCTGCTCCACCCGCACGTCTGACTGCCGCATGAAGCGGATCGCCTGCCCGGCCGCGGCTGGAGTGCTGAAAGCCATTCGCTGCCTTCATCTTAATGGGTGAGCCGATTGGCCTGTCATCGCCAAAAGTCACCTCGGTGCGCTTGAAGTAACCCACCTTCGAACGGGACCCCGATCGCGGCGATATTTCCCACGTCGAATCTGCCGATGAATTAGCAATGGTGCCGCAAGTCACGGCGCCGATAGTCTCCCGTTGTTAGAAACGAGGCAGGGGTTACATGAAACGCCTGGGGTTCAACTCTACCGTACTCATTCTTTTCATCCTTATTTCTGGGAGTGACCACCGGCTTCCTGCCCAGCAGACATTTGCGGAGCGATTCACTGCGCACAATCGGTCGATGTCTTCAAAGCAGCCGGCGTTCATTACTCCCCTGGTCGCCGCCGATCCAAGAATCGTCCAGTACACAAAGTTCTCAGTCTCGCATCAATACGCTTCCACCGGCACGGAGACCGTGAACTACGGAAACGGACGCGGCACCGGCATCATCGTGGGTGACCGCTTTGAGTTCGACTTCATTGCTCCACCCTACATTCAGCACAACAGTGCCGCTGACGACGG